>VMHT01207424.1_pt1 | contig 16203 bp, 19 predicted proteins | sample 4693611 | NCBI WGS metagenome assembly VMHT01 (sample SAMN12280063, study PRJNA550983) | marine metagenome | isolation source: seawater sampled from same location over 5 years 0.02-0.2 micron viral filtrate | place: USA: collected off the coast of southern California halfway between the port... ... | reverse complement strand
ATTTTAGTTCTCCTTCTATACCAAAAGGCGGCATAGAATCTTTACTAAATAAAGAATTAGCAGTACACAGTAGTCCAACAACAGGGATTCAAAGTTTAAAACTTGATCCATCAGGCACTTCTCCAGGAGGTCTTTATCTAAACAGAAGTTTTTCTGACCCTAGAATTTTTGATTATTCTGAAGGTTTAGTTTCACAAGGAAGTCCTAAAGGTGCTGCTTATTTAACTAGACCTAATTTTTCTAGAACATTAGACGTTGAAAATATTGATAAAAACACCTTAAATAGAATAAACGAAATAATCGGAGATTTTAGACCTAAAGGAAGCCCAACACCTAAAAACACTAACACTGAATACGTACTACAAGGGATGTTAAAAAACAAAACAAAAGATAATATGTATTTTCCACACGGTTTTTCAGAAGAGTTAAACACTACCATATCTGATTTAGGTTTTGATTCTTTACGATACCCACCTAGAAAAGGTTTTGAAAAACTTGGAGAATCAGATACGTTAATATCTTTATTCCCTGAAGAAAATTTAAACATGGTAGAAGAAATACCTTTTGAAGACATTTATAAAAGAATGTATGAATTAAGAAAGTATAACGAATGACCTCTAACGCTGATAAGCTAAAAGCTTTAAAAAACATAGACCTCTCACATTTAGATAAAGCTGAAGCTAAAGAGTTTACAGTTTTATTAGAAGAATTAGAAAAACGAGAGTTTCAAGAAAAGTCAACAAGCACTTTTATGGAATTCGTAAAATCTATTTGGTCTGAATTTATTAACGGCGATCATCATGTAAAAATGGCAAAAGCTTTTGATGATATAGCTACAGGTAAATTAAAACGTCTAATTATTAATATGCCTCCCAGACATACAAAGTCTGAGTTTGCTTCACATTTATTCCCTGCGTACCTATTAGGTAAAAACCCTAAACTAAAAATTATAGAAGCAACCCACACCGCTGACCTTGCAGTTAACTTTGGTAGAAAAGTTAGAGATTTAATTGACGGCGAAGAATACAGAGAACTGTTTCCTGAAACAGAACTAAAAGCAGACAGTCGTTCTGCTGGTAAATGGTTAACAAATAAAGGCGGCGAATACTATGCGGCAGGTATCGGTGGTGCGTTAGCAGGAAGGGGTGCTGATTTGTTTATTATTGATGACCCACATTCTGAACAAGACGCTATGTCTGATAAAGCGATGGATGAAGCTTACGAATGGTTTATGGCAGGTCCTCGACAAAGGTTACAACCTGGAGGTGCAATCGTTATAGTTATGACCCGTTGGAATAAAAAAGATTTAACAGGTAGATTAACTAGGAAGATGGCACAAGACGAAGGCTCTGACCAGTGGGAAATTATAGAATTCCCTGCAATACTACCTAGCGGTAATCCTCTTTGGAAAGAATTTTGGAAACTAGAAGAACTTGAAAGTATAAAAGCTTCAGTTAGTCCGTCTAAGTGGGCAGCACAATACATGCAAAGACCAACAGGTGAAGGTATTTCGATTATACCTAAAGAATGGTTTATGGTTTGGGAAGAAAATACACCACCGAAATGTGATTATATAATTCAAAGTTATGATACAGCGTTTTTAAAATCAGAAAGAGCTGACTTTACTGCTATAACAACGTGGGGTGTTTGGTACCCTGAAGGTAAAATAGGTGAAGAAATATATCACGGTAACGAAGCACACCTAATTTTGATAGATTGTATAAAAGAACGTTTTGATTTTCCTGAATTAAAAGCAGAAGCTTTACGTTTGTATGAATATTGGGAACCTGATACAGTAATTGTTGAAGCTAAAGCTAGTGGTATTCCGTTAGTACAAGAATTACGTAGAGTAGGTATTCCTGTAAACACTTTTAGTCCAGGAAAAGGTCAAGATAAAATTGCAAGATTAAATTCTGTATCTCCTATTTTTCAAGATGGACGAGTTTGGGTTCCTGATAATAGATTCGGTGAAGAACTTATGGAAGAAGTTTCTGATTTTCCTGCGGGAGAAAACGATGACCTTGTTGATGCTACAACATTAGCACTAGCTAGATTTAGGGAAGGTGGCTTTTTACAATTAACTAGTGACTATTTTGAGGAAGAGGAGTATTATGATGGTGAAAGGGTTTATTATTAATCAAAATCATACTATGATTTATCAACATGGCTATTGAAAAACAAGTAATTTCTGCGGTACCTGATAATCAAGAAGCGATTGAACTTGAAATCACGCCAGAGACGGAAGAAGAAACTGAACTTTTTGTACAACCTGACGGTTCTATTGTTCGGGGTAGCGACATGCCTGAACAAACAGTTTCTAAGTTTGGTGAAAACTTAGCAGAAACTTTAGAAGACAACGAATTAAATACAATAGCCGCAGAATTAGTCGGTTCTTTCGAAGATGATTTAGATTCTAGGAACGATTGGTTTCAAACATACACAGAAGGACTAGATTTATTAGGAATAAATTCTGATTCTAGGTCGCAACCTTTTGTTGGTGCTTCAGGAGTTCATCATCCGATACTCGCAGAAGCCGTAACACAATTTCAAGCACAAGCATACAAAGAAATGTTGCCAGCAGGTGGACCTGTTGACACAGAAGTTTTAGGAATGACCGATAACGCTAAAATGGAAAAAGCAAACCGCGTTAAAAACTTCATGAATTATCAAATAACTTATAAAATGGAAGAATACGACCCAGAGATGGATCAGCTTTTATTTTATTTACCGTTATCTGGTTCTGCATTTAAAAAAGTTTACTACGATCCAGGAGTTGGACGTGCAGTAGCACGGTTTGTTAAGTCTGAAGACTTAGTTGTTCCGTATTACGCAGTAGATTTATTAACTTCTCCTAGAATCACACACGTAATTCACATGAATGAGAACGAATTACGTAAATTACAGCTATCAGGCTTTTACGCAGACATGGATATGTCGGCTCCTGGAACAGGAGTAGACTCAACAGACGTTGATGAGAAGATAGATGAGCTACAAGGACTAACTAGAACGATAAGTGATGAAGAATATACGCTTTTAGAGATGCATGTTGACCTAGATTTAGAGGGATATCAAGATAAAGACGAAAATGGCGAAGAAACAGGGTTAGCATTGCCTTATATTGTAACTATTTGCAAAGATAACAACAAAGTTCTATCAATTAGACCAAATTATGACGAAAAAGACCCTATGCGTAAGAAAATCGAACATTTTACGCATTATAAGTTCCTTCCAGGACTAGGTTTCTATGGTTTTGGGCTAATTCACATGATGGGAGGCTTAACTAAGTCAGTTACAGCGATTTTACGTCAATTAATAGACGCAGGAACGCTTTCTAACCTACCAGCAGGGTTTAAATCACGTGGATTGAATATTCAAAAGCATGATGACCCATTACAACCAGGAGAATGGCGTGATGTCGACGCTCCAGGCGGAAGATTGCAAGATGCTTTCCTTCCTTTACCTTATAAAGAGCCAAGCGGTACTTTAACTACGTTATTAGGAGCTTTAGTTGATTCTGGTAAAAGATTTGCGGCTACGGTAGAAAATCCAACAGGCGATGGTAACTCTGAAGCCCCTGTAGGAACAACAGTAGCACTTATGGAAAAAGGACAAAGAGTTATGTCCGCAATACATAAAAGATTACATTACGCACAGAGAACCGAATTTAAAATATTGAAAAGAGTTTTCGGTGAGTTTTTACCACCTGAATATCCTTATCAAGTACAAGGTGCTTCAGAAAATGTATTTAAACAAGATTTCGATAATTCTGTAGATGTTATTCCTGTTAGTGACCCAAATATATTTAGTATGACGCAAAGAATTACTTTAGCTCAAACTCAGTTACAAATGGCACAAGCAGCACCTCAATTACATGATTTACGTGAGTCTTACAGAAAAATGTATATAGCTTTAAATATAAAAGATATTGATGCGTTATTACCGCCAGAGCAAGAAGTACCGCCACGTGACCCGATAAGTGATCAACAATCAGCTATGACTGGTAATCCTATAAAAGCTTATCCGTTCCAAAACCACGAAGCGTATATACAAGCACATAGTGCTTTTATGCAAAACCCTATGATGCAACAAAACCCTGTGGCTATGCAAGCGATAGGTGCAAACATACAAGAACATCAGGCAATGTTATATAGACAACAAGTAGAACAAGCAATGGGTCAACCGCTTCCACAATTAGACCAACCTATGCCGCCTGAAATGATGAACGAAATAGCTATGATGGCAGCACAGGCAACACAACAAGTTACAGGTCAAGCACAAGCAATGGCACAAGCCGCAGCAGCAGCACAACAAAACCCACAAATGGAAATGTTCCAGCAGCAGTTACAACTAGAAAAAGAACAATTAATGCAGAAAGCAGAAGATGATGCAAGAGATGCACAACTATCAGCTATGAAAACTGAAATAGATGCACAAATTAAACGTGAGAAGATAGAAGCTGATTTAAGAGTACAAGATACTAAATCTGCTATAGAATTGCAAGAGTTAGAGCTGAAAGCGAAAGCCGACGCTGATAAAAACTATAACGAACTGGTAAAAACAGTTAGGGATAGTCGAAATCAAAATGGAGAAAAATAATGCGAGAGTATTACGACGACAAGATGAAAGCCTATCCATCTCCTTCAAAAAAGGCTAACAGAGCAGAACCTAGTGAACCAGCAATGGTTGATAACACTAGAACTCAATCTGTTAAAGAAGGCGAAGTGAATATGGATGCAAAAGGCAAAGTTGTTGGTAAAGAGTCTAAAGTAAAGGCTGCTTACGGACAAACTAAAGGACTTCTTTGGTATAACTACATTAAATAAATGGATTATATCTTAGCTACGGAGCATTTGCTTCGTAAATATCGTGAGAGAAAAGAAGCTCTCACGCAAACATTAGCTTCTGGAAGTGTTGAGAACTTTGAACAATACCAAAGGATAGTTGGTGAAATAGCAGGTTTGAGTTTTTCTGAACAGGAAATTCAAACTTTACATTCTAATATGGAGGATGCAAATGACGAGTAAAGTCGAAACAAAAACTGTTCCAGATAGAGTATTAAGGGATTTCGGAAGTGATAAGCCTAAAGATGTAAATCTAGATGAGCCTACAATCACTCCTGAAAACTTAGACTCTCATGCGGAATCGCTACCACGTCCAACGGGGTATCGTATTTTAATATTACCTTTTACAGCGTCTACTGTAACTAAAGGCGGTATACATTTAGCTAAAGCAACTGTTGATAAGGAAAGACTTGCAACTGTTGTTGGTTATGTTGTCGCGTTAGGACCAGATGCGTATAGTGACCCACATAAATTTCCTGAGGGTGCTTGGTGTAAAGAAGGTGATTGGGTAATCTTTGGCAGATATGCTGGAGCTCGTTTTCAAATAGAAGGTGGCGATATGCGTCTTTTAAATGATGATGAGATTCTAGCCTGTATTGATGATCCCGAGGCAATTTTATCATAACAATCTTGAGGAGGACTCATGCAAAATAATGAAGCAGAAAAAATAGAACTAGAACTTCCCGAAGGGGAAGTTGACCTAAGAGAGGCGGATGTTGACACTTCACTTAAAGACGAAGTCGTAGTTGAAGAACAACCCGTAGAACAAGAAGCTCAACCAAAAGACGAGCTTGACCAAATTAGTGAATCAGTACAAAAACGTATTGATAAACTAACATATAAAATGCGAGAAGCAGAAAGACAGCGAGATGAAGCTGTTAATTATGCTCAAAGCGTTAATCAAACAGCATCTACTTTAAAAGAAAAGTTAAAGAATTCAGATTCTTCGCTTTTCAAAGAGTATGATAATAGAGTACAATCTGAAATAGCAGGAGCTAAACAGCTTTTAAAAGAAGCACAAGAGTCTGGCGATAGTGGAGCAGTTGTGGATGCAACTGAAAAACTTTCTAGAGCTAGTGCTGAAGCAGAGAATCTTAGAAGATTATCCGCTCAGCAACAAGTTAGAGAAAAGAACCAACCGCAAGAAGTTCCTGTTGAAGAGTATAAGCCTAGTTTACAACCTCAGGCTGCTGGACCTGATCCAAAAGCAGAGGACTGGGCGAAACGAAACACATGGTTCGGAGACGACCAAGCTATGACATTTGCAGCATTTGGAATACATAAAGAATTAGTTGAGGGAGGGATAGACCCGACTTCAGATACTTACTATTCCGAAGTTGACAAACGTATGGCTGAAACTTTTCCACACAAGTTTTCTAACGAGCAATCTGCCCCCGTGCAACAGGTTGCTGCTAGTAGCAGAGGTGCTACTGGTAAAAAATCATCACGCAAAATAAAGCTAACACCAAGTCAAGTAGCAATAGCTAAAAGACTAAATGTGCCGCTAGAAGAATATGCTAAGCATATCGAAGGAGTATAAAATGACAGATGAAATAAAAGTCAATACTGATCGTAACTCACGATCTGCAGAGACACGAGACTCTCAAACTCGCAGAACGCCTTGGAAACCCCCGTCAATGTTAGACGCACCAGAAGCTCCTCCTGGATATCAATTCAGGTGGATTAGAGAAGCTACTAGAGGGATAGATGATAAATCCAATATGTCAAAACGTATTAGAGAAGGATATGAACCTGTGAGAGCAGAAGACTATCCTGATTTTGAAGCTCCAACTGTAGATAGTGGAAGTAATAAAGGAGTAATTGGGGTTGGAGGTTTAATCCTCGCTAAAGTACCTGTTGAAACCGCTGATGAGCGTACAGCTTATTTCACAAACCAAGCAAAAACTGCTATGGACGGTGTAGATCAGAACTTTATGCGAGAAAGCGACCCAAGAATGCCTATAAAAGATAGCGATATCCAAAGGTCTTCTAAAGTTGCTTTCGGTAGTAAACCTACCGATAAGGGAAATTAATAATAACAATGTATTTAGACAAAGGAGATAACAATGGCTAATACAAATAAACCAGATGGTTTTACCCCTGCATATCACATGTATGGTGGTGTTATTCGTCCTGCTAAAATGAGAATAGCTAGTGGAACTAACGCGTCAATCTTTTCAGGTGACGTAGTTAATCTATCTAGTGGATATGTCATTCAAGGCACAGCGACTGGCACACCCGTAGGTGTATTTTATGGGGTATTATTCACGGCTACTGACGGTACTCCTACTTTCTCGAAAGTATGGACTGCTGACACGGCTACACTAGGGAGTGCCGATGCAGAGGCTCTCGTTTACAATGATCCTGGGATCGTTTACGAGGCTCAATTTACAGCTGGAACACCAGCGGTAAGTTTTATCGGTAACAAATACACCCTTTCAACTACTGCAGGCAGCACTGTCAATGGTAGATCGAAAGAAGGTGTGACTGCAACAACATCAAGTGGTGTCGCACTATGTGTGGGATTCGCTTCGCAACCGAGCAACTCAATAGGTGCTTATGCGAGAGGACTCTTCACATTCCCGACTAACACATTTGCTGTATAATCTAAGGAGTATAAATAATGGCAATTAATAGAGCCCAACTAGTCAAAGAACTAGTACCTGGACTTCATGCTCTCTTTGGATTAGAGTATGAAAGATATAATAACGAGCACGAAGACATCTTCGATACTGAGACATCCGAAAGGGCGTTTGAGGAAGAAGTAATGTTAAGTGGGTTTGGTGAAGCACCAACTAAAGGAGAGGGAGCAGCGGTCATTTATGATACAGCTCAGGAATCCTTTACTTCGCGTTATACACACGAGACTGTAGCGTTAGCATTTGCGTTGACAGAAGAAGCTATCGAAGATAACCTCTACGATACACTATCTTCAAGATACACAAGAGCTTTAGCAAGGTCTATGCAACAAACTAAGCAAGTGAAAGCAGCTAACGTATTAAACAATGCGTTCAGTTCTTCATTTGTTGGCGGTGACGGAAAAGAGCTTTGTGCTACAGACCATCCTACTGTTGCTAACGTGGATCTGAAAAATGAGTTAACCACTTCAGCTGACTTAAATGAAACTTCACTCGAACAAGCGTTAATTGATATCGCTGACTTCAGAGATGAAAGAAATCTTAAAGTTAATGCACAAGCAAGGAAATTAATAATTCCACCTGCTTTGCAATTTGTAGCGGATAGACTTATGGAAACTCCTGGAAGAGTTGGTACTTCAGATAATGACATCAATGCAATCAGAAACATGGGAATGGTATCTGAAGGCTACGTTGTAAATCATTATCTAACAGATACTGACGCTTTCTTTATCAAAACTGACGTACCTAACGGATTAAAACATTTTGTTAGAACGCCTGTATCAACTAGTATGGAAGGTGACTTCGAAACTGGTAATGTTAGATACAAGGCTAGAGAACGTTACAGCTTTGGTTTTAGTGACTGGAGAGGAATCTTTGGTTCACCTGGAGCATAATTCACTCACGTGAAAAAATTAAAGGGACCTTCGGGTCCCTTTTCTTTTGTAAACGAATGATATACAATCAGAGGACTAGGGTTAATTAACTTGTTCTACAGACTGACCTAGCAGACAAGCCGAGACAGTAGAACTTATTTCCTTAGGAGGAAATTATGGCAAACTCAACATTTAATGGACCAGTCAGGTCTGAAAATGGTTTTAAAGTAATATCAGTTAATAGTAGCACAGGTGCAGAAACTGATGTTGTAAATATTGCATCTACAGGTATTGTTACTAATAAATATGTAAAACATGTAGGTTTTGCAACTGGTGTAACAGTAAACACTACAGCAGGAGATTCTCCTTCAATAGGTGAATTTACACAACCAGCAAACACAATCATTACTGATATAAAAATATTCTGTGATGTTTCTCCCGTTATTGGAACAGGTGATATTGGGTACGAAGTAGGTACATCTTCTTCAGGTGCACAAATTGTTGCAGCTCAGACTGATGAAATACTTGATGGTGGTACAACTGTTGTTGCTCACAACGTAACTGTAACCAGTTTAGTTCTACAAACTCAAGATGGAACAACAGCTCCAGCTTCTGTTCAATACACAGATACAGCAAGAACTATTTACTGTAATATCACTAATACAGTAGATGCTACAACAGCAGGTTCATTTACGTTTATTATTGAATACGTTCAAATAGCGTAAGGAGTAAACTATGGCAGACGCAGTTACAAGTCAAAAAATTGTAGATACTGATAGAAAGCTAGTTTTTAAATTCACTAATATCTCTGACGGCACAGGAGAATCTTCTGTTAATAAAGTAGACGTCTCTGGACTGAATACTAATAACGAAGGAGAAACTTGTACAAGAGTAACTTTGACCCAATTATGGTATGACATAGGTGGCATACGAGTAACTCTTGAATGGGATGCAACGTCTAATGTTGTTTGTACTGTCTTAGGTGGTAGTGCAGCAGCAGGAGTAGTTTCAGGTCATATGGATTTTAGAGAATGGGGTGGTATTCCTAATAACGCAGGTAGTGGTATAACTGGCGATTTAGATTTAACGACGCATGGACATACTAACCATGATCATTACACTATAATAGCCGAATTTACTAAAAGCTATTAATAATGGCTACGTCAGGAACTCGTGCATTTAGTTTAGATGTAGCGACCGCAATAGAAGAAGCATACGAGCTTGCAGGATTGGAAGCTCGTACTTCTTATGATGCAGTTACAGCTAGACGTTCTATGAATATTATGTTTGCCGATTGGTCGAACAGAGGTATTCAAATGTGGGAAGTTGCTAAAGTAGAACTTACGCTTACTGAAGGAACTAGTGAATATACTATTAATTCTTTTGATATAGATGTTTTAGATGCCTATATTGAAAGAACTATTAATAACGTAACTACTGATTTTACTTTATCTAGGATAGATAGAAATGAGTTTGTTAGTATTCCAAACAAAACAACTAAAGCTAGAGCAACTGAGTATTGGTTAGAAAGGCTAAAAAGCCCCGTTATACATCTTTATCCAACACCAGAGAACTCAACTGACAAACTCATTTACTATGTTTGGAGAACTATAGAAGATTCTTCTGCTCAAATTAACGACGTAGATATACCCACTAGGTTTATGCCTTGTTTAGTTTCAGGACTAGCTTATTATATTTGTTTAAAAAAGAACATACAAAAACTTCCTATAATGAAAGAACAATATGAACAAGATTTAAGGAATGCTTTAAGATACGATGAAGACCGTTCTCCTTTAAGAATTGTTCCTAAACATGAGTACATTTAATGGCATACGCTTCAGGTAAATACGCTTATTTTATTTGCGACACTTGTGGTTTTAGATATCCCTATAAATCAGCAAAAGGTAATTGGGAAAATTTTAGAACGTGTCATGAATGTTATGAACCAAAACACCCACAACTTGATCCTGTGCATGTAAGTGCAGATGCAGAAGTTTTATGGAAACCTCGCCCAGAGGTTCCTTTACCACAAAGTCAATTAGGAGTTATAATCACTACAAACGCAGGTAGTGGTATGACTTTTAAATCTGATCCTGTAGGAACAGTTTTTGATGGATTAGGAGCAACTGGTGGTTTAGGAAGCGTAACAGTGAGTATAGGGTAATGGCAGGATTTACATATAGTGGGTTAAAAACAGCAGTACAGAATTATTTAGATAATACTGAAACAACTTTCGTTAATAGTTTAGATACATTTATACAAACAGCAGAAGAACGTATTTTAAAATCGGTACAACTTCCCGTATTTCGTAAAAATGTTAATGGACAAGTAACTCTAGGAAACACTTATCTTACAAAACCTACAGACTTTTTGTCTCCTTTTAGTTTAGCTTTAATTGATAACGATAGTAATTATAGTTATATGTTATTAAAACATGTTTCCTGGATTAGAGATTATACACCAGCAGCAGCAACAACAGGCAAACCCCTTTACTATGCTTTATTTGATAATGATACTTTTATTATAGCCCCCACCCCTGATGCGAACTATTCAGTAGAACTACACTACAACTATAGACCAAATTCTTTAACTACTGTTGGGAATGATAATCAAAGTTGGTTATCTGATAACGCACCTAATGCTATGTTGTATGGTGTTTTAGTAGAAGGGGCTGTTTTTATGAAAATGTCTTCAGAAACAATTATGATGTATGAACAAAAATATCAAGAAGCATTAGCTATGTTAAAACTTTTAGGTGAGTATAAAGACGTAAGAGACGAAGCTAGAAACGATCAAATAAAAATAATGCCACAAGGAACAACAAATGTTTAGTGTAGATACAGAAACAACAATGGGACAGGTAACTGTTCAAACTACAAATAACAAAGGTTTAAGTCCAGAATATTGGACAGACAGAATAATGGAGCGACTAATTGCTGTTAGTGATAATGCAGACCCTATGGTTAAAGCCCAGGCTGAAGCATTTAAACAAAATATACAAGCAGTTGTTTTGTTATATATGAAACAGGCTATTTCTAGCGATAGAGCAACAGTAGCAGGTTTATTAGAAAAACAAGGTCATAAAGATATGGCTGAAATAATAAGGAGGCTGTAATGGCAATATCACAAGCAATGTGTACTTCTTTCAAGAAAGAACTCATGGAAGCTGTACATAATTTTAAAAACTCGGGCGGTAATACATTTAATTTAGCACTTTACACAAGTAGTGCTTCTTTAGGTGCTGCAACTACTGCGTATACAACAAGTAATGAAGTAAGTGGAACAGGCTACACTGCAAAAGGAGCTTCGCTAACTAGAGTAGACCCCACAACATCAGGAACCACTGCGTTTACTGATTTTGCTAATTTAACTTTTAGTTCAGCAACTATTACTGCAAACGGAGCAATGATTTTTAATGATACTGCTTCAGGAGACCCTGCTGTTTGTATTTTAGCATTCGGAGGAGATAAAACATCAACTAATGGTGATTTTACTATTCAATTCCCTGCAGCAGACGCTTCAAATGCTATTATAAGAATAGCTTAGTAGCCTATGGCTAATATAACTGGTTGGGGTAGAGGTACTTGGGGTCAACTGACTTTTGGAGAACCGATACCCGTAGAAGTTACTGGTGTTTCTGGTACTTCCGCATTAGGTAGTGAAACAGTAGTAGCTACCGCAGTTATAGCAGTAACAGGAGTAAGTGGAACTTCTGCTTTAGGAAGTGAAACTATTGTTGCTGAAGCCAATACTTCAGTAACAGGAAATGCAGGAACATCTGCATTAGGTAGTGAAACAACTATTGCCGAAGCCAACATTTCTGCTTCAGGCAACGTAGGTACTTCCGCACTAGGTAACGCCATTACAGCAGGTGCGGCAGTTACGGGAGTTTCTGGTTTTGCTTCAACAAGCGGACTGGGAGACGAATCAGTTACAGCAGGAGCTACTGTACTTGTAACAGGAAATGCAGCAACATCAGCACTAGGAACAATAACTACTACATCAGATAATAATCTCGATGTTACAGGCAATGTAGGAACAGGAACACTAGGAACAGTTGTTATCGCAGCCGAAAACGTAACAGTTGTTGAAGGTGTTTTTGCTACAGGAACTGCTGCAAGAGTAAATGTTTGGGGTCTTGTCCCTGATAGTCAAACACCAAACTATACTGAGGTAAGTGATAGTCAAACACCAAATTGGAAAGAAGTTGCTTAACAATTACATAAAAAATAAGGTATAATCAAAACGGAGAACAAAAATGGCAAGTACATACGTAAATGACCTAAGACTTAACGAGATGGCTACTGGTGATGCTAGTGGTACATGGGGAACTACAACAAACACAAACTTAGAACTTATTGGTAATGCTTTAGGTTATGGCACAGAAGCTATAACAACTAATGCAGATACCCACGCTTCCACTGTAGCGGACGGAGCAACAGATGCAGCAAGAGCCATGTATATTAAATATACAGGTACTCTTGATTCAACATGTACTATTACTATCGGACCTAACACAATGAAAAGGGTTCATATAATTGAAAATGCTACCTCAGGCTCTCAATCAATAATTATTAAACAAGGCTCAGGAGCTACTATTACTATCCCAACAGGAGATACTAAAGTTGTTATGTTAGATGGAGCAGGATCTGGTGCAGCAGTTGTTGACGCTTTTGCTAGTCTTAGTGTTGTAGATCTAAAAGTACAAGATGATTTAACCGTAACTGATGATATGACTGTTGGTGGTACATTAGGTGTTACAGGTATTGTGACATTAACTGACGACCTTATTATTGGCGATGGCAAGACAATAGGTTCTGCTTCAGATGTAGATGCTATGACTATTGCTTCTAATGGACAAGTTACCTTTACACAAACTTTAATCGGCACAGCCTTAGACATCTCAGGCGATATAGACGTAGACGGAACTACTAACTTAGATGTGGTAGATATAGATGGTGCTGTGGATATGGCTTCTACACTACAAGTAGATGGAGCTATTACTTTTAGCAGCACTTTAAATGGTTTAGGTATATCTTCTAATATTACAAACTTTGCAAACAGCATACTTATTAGTAATGATGCAGGTACAGGTACTTTATCTACTGCTTCTAATAATACTGGATTAGGTTGGGAAGTATTTGATGACTTAACAGAAGGTGATGAAAATACTGGTATGGGTTATTTATCACTTACAAAAGTTACTACAGGTACTCAAAATGTAGCGATAGGTTCTTATTCTCTAACTGCTAATACAACTGGTGGTTCTAACGTAGCTATTGGTAGAAGTTCTTTAGAAGCTAATACAACAGCAAGTAATAACACAGCAGTTGGTAAACACGCTTTATTATCAAACACTACAGGTACAGGTGGTACAGCAGTTGGTGCTTTGTCTTTAGATGCTGTCACAACTGGTGACTATAATACTGGTGTAGGTTTTACTTCAGGTAGTAAAGTGACAACAGGTACAAGAAATGTTGCTTTAGGTGCTTTTGCACTTCAAGAAGCTACAACAGGCGACGATAATACTTATGTAGGTTATGCAGCAGGTGCAGCTACTACCACAGCTTCAGACAACACGGCAGTTGGTAAGTCAGCTCTAGCAGCAAACACTACAGGTACAAGAAATGTTGCTATGGGTGCATTAGCACTTGATGCTAATACAACAGGTAACGATAATGTAGGTATAGGTGCTGGAACAGATGGTGTATCTTTTGCTGCTTTAACTTCTAATACAACGGGTGGTAACAATACAGCAATCGGTGCAGGTGCTTTAGCAGCAAATACAACTGCTGATAATAACACGGCACTTGGGTATCAAACTTTACTAGATAACACCACAGGTGCTTCAAATGTTGCTATTGGTAAAGATGCATTAAAAGCTAATACGACAGCAGCAGAAAATACTGCAGTCGGTATGGATGCTTTAACAGCAAACACTACAGGTGCTTCTAATGCTGCTTTTGGTACTGATACTTTAAAATCTAACACTACAGCAGGAAGTAATACCGCTTTAGGTGCTTATTCTTTAGATGCAACTACAACAGGTGGTTCGAACACTGCGGTGGGAGTTCATGCTTTAGGAGCTAACACCACAGCAGCATTTAACACAGCGCTTGGCGATAATTCACTTGCTACTAATACAACTGGTGCATCAAATACTGGTCTTGGTTATCATGCTTTAAGACTAAACCAAACTGGATCTAATAATGTAGCTATCGGTGCTTCTGATAATTCATCTGTAGGTGCGGCTTTAGGAGCACTAACTACTGGCGGTAATAACACAGCGGTAGGTCAAGGAGCTTTAACCTCACAAACAACATCAAGTAATAACACAGCAGTAGGATATAGTGCAGCAAGAGATGTAACAACTGCAACAGGAACTTGTGCTATAGGTGTTAGTACATTAGAAAGAGTAACAACCGCAACAAATAACACGGCTGTTGGTGCTGCTGCTTGTAAATTAAATACAAGTGGAGCTAGTAACACAGGTGTTGGTAACGGTGCTTTATTCGAAAACACCACTGGAGATAATAACACGGCGGTAGGTCAAGCAGCATTACAAAATACTGTCTCTGATCGAAATACAGCAATAGGACAAAATGCTGGTGCTTCTCATACAACAGGCGGTTCAAATACTTTTGTGGGTTACGCGGCTGGTGATGCTATAACAACAACTACAAGAAATACCCTGGTAGGTGATTCAGCAGGTGGTGCAGTAAATTCTAGTGATAATACTTTTATAGGGCAAAACGCTGGCTCAGCCGTATCAACTGGTGGTGATGCTAATACTTTTGTAGGTCGTTACGATGGTAATACAGGTAGCTTAGATTTAAGAAGTTCAAGTAATAATGTAGTTCTTTCAGATGGAGATGGTAACCCACGAATACATATAAACTCTAGCGGTACGACCAATATGCTAGATTTGAATATCAATAGTACGTCTTCTGGCGATGTTAATAACGCTATCAGATTTGACCGAAACAGTGACATTAATTCTGGAGGCGATGTTAGGTTTGTAGTATTTTCAAGCGGGAATGTTCAAAACACTAACAACTCTTATGCGGGTATTTCTGATATAAAACTGAAAGAAAATGTTGTTGATGCAACAAATAAACTAGATGAACTTAATCAAGTAAAAATAAGAAACTGGAATTTTATAGGTGAAACTAAAAAACAAATTGGTGTAGTAGCACAAGAACTAGAACTAATATTTCCTGGTCTTGTTGAAACAATTCCTGATACCGACAAAGATGGCAATGATTTAGGCACAGAAACAAAATCAGTAAAATACTCTGTTTTTGTACCTATGCTTATCAAGGCTATGCAAGAACAACAAACACTAATTGAGTCACTTACGGCTCGTATAACAACCTTAGAAGGGTAAAAGGAGAATAATATGGCAGTAACAAAAGCAATAATTAAATGCACACCCTATGAAAACGCATCTAGTAAAGTAGATAAGTGGGCAATAGAAATGAAGTATGAAAACGATAATGAAGGCGATGCTACTTATTACACTACTACTTTTACAACTATAATTAATCAAACTGATACTAATTCTGATGGCAGTACGACAACTAACTTTACTTTAAAAGCTAAAGGTAGTTGGACTAATGCTAACTTAGTAGCAATATGTCCTGTATCAGAATGGGACACAATATTTGCTAGTCAAGTAGATAGCGTTATAACTAACCCCCCAGTAGAAAGTACGCCGGACCAAGCATTTAACGTACCTAGTTAAATATGAAAGGAGAAAGACGAACCATCGCATCCAACTTAAATTGTTGGGATGTGCAACAACAATCACCTAAGGAGGTGCAATAATGCAAAAAGAAGAAAATAAAGCTG
>VMHT01176835.1_pt1 | contig 16203 bp, 14 predicted proteins | sample 4693611 | NCBI WGS metagenome assembly VMHT01 (sample SAMN12280063, study PRJNA550983) | marine metagenome | isolation source: seawater sampled from same location over 5 years 0.02-0.2 micron viral filtrate | place: USA: collected off the coast of southern California halfway between the port... ... | reverse complement strand
GGGATTTTGATATGGAAATTGATATAGCTTCGATGAGCTTTTCTAAATAATAAAATTAAAAAATATGATTACTAAAGCAGACGATTATCCAATTCACCAACTACCCCATCCTGTTTCAGAAGTTGGTACAGAAAGAAATTTTTATGATCGATATTTTTTTAATGGGTATTCCAAAAAAGAAGATTTTTATTTTGCTGCTGTACTTTGCTTGTATCCTAATTTGAACATCATGGATGCTTCTTTCACTTTGGCAGTTGATGGAAAGCAGCATAATATAAGGTCTTCAAGAATTTTAGGCCTTGAAAGACTTGATACAAAAGTAGGCCCTATAGAAGTTAAAGTTCTTGAGCCTTTAGAAAAGCTTTCAGTTGAACTGACAAATAATGATTCAGACATTACAGCAAAGCTAGAATTCACCAAAAGATTTGAACCCATGCAGGAGCCAAATATGACTCTTTTTAATGGCCCAAGAAAAATAATGGATACCTGTAGGCTAACTCAGCATGGAAATTGGTCTGGAGAAATTAAAATAAAAGATGAAGTTATCAAAATATCTCCAAAAGAATTTATTGGAACTAGAGATAGGTCTTGGGGGGTTAGACCTGTTGGTGCGGGCGATAGTCAACCTATGGTGCCTTTTGAGATGCCCCAATTTTTTTGGCTTTGGGCTCCCGTTCATTTTGATGAGTTAGCGACACACATTTATTACATTGATAATGAAAAAGGAGAAGCTGATAATGCTTTCGCAAAAATACAATTCGATGACGGAAAAGAACAGTCTAATTTTGTTTCACATCAAAAGTCTATCTCTTACTTACCCAAAACAAGAAGAGTTGAATCGTTGTCTTTGAACTTAAAAACTTCACAAGAGGATTTATTTGAATTTCAAATTACTCCTAAAGTGAATATGTTTATGTGTGGCTTAGGGTACATGCATCCTGATTGGGGCCATGGCCAATTCAAAGGAGAATTAGAAACTCACTACGATACCTATGATTTGAATGACGATCCGCAAGATCCGCCATTTCTTCACATTCAATCATTGTGTGAAGTTAAGCTTAAGACTCCTGAAAAAGAGCTTCAAGGTCGAGGTGTTCTAGAACAACTGTTTTTGGGGCCTCACGAACCTAGTGGGTTTAAGGACCTTTTCGATAAGCCCTAATAATGCCTGTTTCTTCAGAAAAAAATTTCCAAAAAAAATTATCAATTTTTAAAAGCTGGCTCGAAACGAAAGAGCTTTACAAGAAACAAAATATTTCAATACAGCCACACGAATCATCAGAGGCAAGTGGTTTTTCAAATGAAACTTTCTCTTGCAAAGTTTTAGGGAAAAACATTGATGAAGATATTGTATTAAGAATAAAGCCAACCGGTTTCCAAGTATTTCCTGAATACGATCTTGGGTTGCAAGTCGAAATCATGAAGCAATTAAAACAATTTAAATTTCCTGTACCGGAAATTTTGTTTTCTGAACAAAATGAAGAAATCATTGGATCAGAATTTTATGTAATGAAATATGTCAGCGGAGAGGCACCTTCCGATAATCCACCATACCATATGGATCCTGAAGGTATGATGGGGAGAGCTTCTCCAGATCAAATTAGATCAGTTTGGTTTGGTTGGTTAGAAAACCTAGTATCTTTTCATAAAATAAATTATGAGGATTTAGAATTGAGTTTGATCGATAAAAGAGACAATGAAAGCTCTCATCTACTGTGTGATCTGCAATACTACAAATCATTCATGGAATGGGGTATGGACGGAGAAGAAAATGTATTTCTAAAAGAAGTTTTTCTTTGGTTATCTGAAAATCTTCCTTCTAACCCGAATCCAAAAAAACTTTGTTGGGGAGACTCAAGAATAGGAAACGTACTCTTTGAAAATTTTCAGGTAAAGAGTTTACTCGACTGGGAGATGGCAACCATTGGAGATCCTTTATGCGATTTAGCTTGGGGACTTACAACCGATGATGTCAGTAGCTACGGACTAAATATTGAAAAGCTTCCAGGATCGATTTCAAATGAAGAAGCAATAAAATTTTGGGAAATGAAGACCGGCTATTCAGCTGACAATTTCTTTTATTACCGAATATTATGTCTATTTAAATTTTCCGTGATAATGATTAGAGTTGCAAAAAAATTAATTCATAATGAAATAATGCCTTTAGATAGCGATTTTCACGTCAATAATCACGTATCAAATTACTTAAGACAGGAATTTAATGAAAAAAATTAAAATAGAAAAACAGATTAAATGTTCGGCCGATTTACTTTGGGAACTTTTTGCAGACGTTACGAGATCTGATTGGGTGCCTTTTGCAAACGAAATTGTTCTTGAAAATGATGTAAGGACTTTCAAAATGGATGGCGTTGGAGAAATTAAGGAACAAATCCTTGAAAAGGATCAGGCAAATAAATCATTGACTTATAGCGTCATAAAATCCCCCGTACCATTGAATCACCATTTAGCTAAAGTTAAAGTGATTGAAGATAATAACTTTTCAAAACTAGTTTGGACTTCTGAAGTTGAACCAGACGAATTTGAAAAATTAATTTCAGATGGCATGGAATCATCCATCGAGATAATTAAAAAGATTCTTGAATAACTTGCAAACCGAAAAGGATTTTATTTACATGAAATTGGCTTTAGATGAGGCCAAAATGGCTTATTCAAAAAATGAAGTACCGGTTGGTGCGGTTTTGGTCAAAAACGATGAAGTAATTTCTCGTTCGCATAACAAATCAATAAGCAAAAATGATCCTTCTGGGCACGCAGAAATGAATGCGCTGAGAGATGCAGCAAAAAAAATAGATAACTATAGACTCAATGGAGCTAGTCTCTACGTTACTTTAGAGCCTTGCTTGATGTGTTTTGGAGCATGCATTCATTCTCGAATAGATAGATTAATCTTTGCTACAGAGGACCAAAAATCAGGAGTAGTAATAAATAATTTGAAATTACAAGAGGAGAGTTTCTTTAACCATAAAATTTCAATTTCAAGCGGAATCCTTGCAAACGAAAGTTCTGAGTTGTTAAAAAAATTTTTTCAAGAAAGAAGAAATTAGATTTTAAATTCAGTCCAAACTGGTGCATGGTCGGAAGGTTTTTCCATACCCCTTATTCCGTAATCTATTTCAGATTCAATTGCCATCTCCAAAAGAGGTTTTGTTACCCATAGATGGTCAATTCTTAAGCCTCTTTTTGGATTATCATCAAACCCTCTACTGCGGTAATCAAACCAGCTGAACTTATCATTAGAATCTGGGAAAAACTTTCTATAAGAATCAAAAAATCCCCAAGTTTTTATTTTTTCTAACCATTCTCTTTCCTCAGGAAGGAAACTGCATTTTCCAGTTGCTAGCCATCTTTTTCTATTGTTTTCTCCAATACCGATATCAATATCTTCTGGAGAAATATTTAGGTCTCCCAAGATAATAATATTGTCTTTTGCAGTAAAATTTTTATTTAAATAGATCATAAGGTCCTTAAAAAACTTTTCCTTATAAGGAAATTTTTTTGGATGATCTCTGCTTTCTCCTTGAGGAAAATACCCATTGATAATGGTAACTTCTTGAGAAGAAAACTTATGTCTTGATGAGATTAGTCTACATTGAGCATCTTCTTCATCTGTCGGAAAGCCTATTTGAAAATTTAAAGGTTCAGATTTGTAAAGAGTTGATACTCCGTAATGTCCTTTTTGCCCATTAATTATGGCTTTGTAACCCAGTTCATTTATGCTTTCCATGGGATAATTTTCATTATCTACTTTTGTCTCTTGCAGACAGATAATGTCTGGCGAGTGTTTATCAATTAATGCGCTTACCTGGTGTAGCCTTGCTCTTAAGCCATTTACATTGAAAGAAAAAATTTTCATCTGAAGTCCGAGCTAGAAAGTCTTTTGGGCTTATTAAAATTAATTTGATCAATTAAAATTCTAGCTGCTTCTTCTAGAACCATTTTCTCTGAAAACTCATTTAATTCTTCAGGATCAGCATCTAAAAACTCTTGAAAATTTAAATAAGGCTTTAAACCTACAGAAACTCTAAATCTATTTTCAATGAATAGTCTTTTTTCTTCTTGCGCTCTTTTTTTAGATTTTCTCACTAAATAATTCACGGGAATCAATTTTTTACCCAATTCGTTTTTATTTTGAATTTTTTGATCTTTTATGTACTCATTCAAGTTTGAATCGGATACTCTTTTTTTCGAGAAACTTTGAATCATCTCGATATTTGAAGTGGAGTTAAAAGGCATATACTCTAAAGATGAAATATCATCATATGGAAGAGAGTTTTCAAGTGTCATTTCTCCAACTTCTTCACTATCAAAAACATAAGGCAGCTTAATATCAGGGATAATTCCTAAATTTTGGGTGCTTTTTCCAGAGACTCTATAAAACTTCTGTTCTGTAAATTTTAGTTGTCCATAAGAAAGATTTTCTAGTCTTTGAACAGTCCCTTTACCGAAAGTGTTTGAGCCCACAATTAATCCTCTTTTGTAATCTTGAAAAGCTCCTGCAAGAATTTCTGAAGCCGAGGCACTTAATTTATCAACCAAAATCATAACCGGTCCTTCATAGTTTTGAATTCCTCTTGTGTGGCCCAAAGGCTGGATTGAGCCATTCGACTCCATCACTTGAACGATACTTCCTTTTCCGATGAAAAGCTTTGCAAGCGAGTAGGCTTCATATAAAGAACCGCCTGAATTTCCTCTCAAATCAAGAATTACTCCATCAACTTGTTCTTCTTTTAATTCCCTTAAAAGGTTCCTGACATCTTTTGAACTACTCTTATAGTTAAATTGATTTCTGCTAAATGCATCAAAGTCCATATAGAAAGCAGGTAAGTCTATTACACCAATATTGTAAGATTTATTTGGCTTATATATCTCTACCTTCTTTTTCTTTGCAGCTTGATCTTCTAGTTTTACCAATCCTCTGGTGATTTCTATGACTCTACCCAAGATATCATCCGGAGACGAATTAGGAATAACTTCAAGTCTGACCTTGGTATTTTTTGGACCCCTGATGAGTCTTACCACCTCATCAATTCTCCAATCTCTTACATCTTCTATATCATTTTCTGGCAAGGAGGCTACTCCCACAATTTTATCATTAACTTTTAAGAGGCCTGATTTATCAGCTGGCCCACCCGGAATTAATCTGACTATTTTGGTAATTCCATCTTCTGTAGATAAAATTGCTCCAATACCTTCTAGAGACAGGCTCATATTTATCTCAAAGTCCTCTTGAGATTTTGGAGATAAATAATTTGTATGAGGGTCATAAAGAGAGGTAATTGAATTTGTATACAAAGAAAAGATATCGTCTGACTTTATTCTTTTTAAACTTTTGATTCTGTTTTTGAGTCTTTTGAGAAGTTTTATCTTAGAATTTTCAAAGCCATCATTAGATAAAAGAATGTTGATAAATTCGTTTTTTATCAAAAGGGCATGATAATTTTTGATTGAATCCAGAGAATTAAATCTTTTTTCATCTTCTCTGCTTTTTTTAATAAATTCTGTTGTATTTAAGTCGCTGGAAGTATTAATCAAATTAACAACATCTTTTTGATAGCTAATCAATTCAAACGATCTATCTGTATAATCTTGATAAATTTTAAAAATTTCTTCTAGGCTATAAATATTCTTAAATCTAGCTAAATATGAATTGAACTCTCTAGAAGTAAATACAATCTTTTCTTTATCTAAATTAACCAAAAAGTTATCTATAACTTTTTGTTCATCTATTTCAATATTCTTCTTAAAATGATTTTGGTTAAGAATCTCTATGATCTCATTTACAACTGGTTTATATTCATTCTTTACTTCCAAAGATTCTTCACTTGGAAGATTTAGTGAGGCCAGAAAGTAAATTAAAAGAACAAGAATTTTATTTAATTTGAACGCCATAGATTTAGTCTCTTTTACTGAGCAAAAGGTCTTTTTCCAGCCACAATGAATTTAACCATTCCTTGAATTCTGATCTCAGAGAATGATCGTCTAATAAATTTTCATTGAGAAATTTTTTTGGTATTTTTATTTCCTTAATAATAATTTTAACTGAATTCACTCTTCCACAAAGATAGTCCCAAAAACTTGTTTTTTTTGAATCAAACTTGATTGTAAAATCAATCAGAGAATCAATCTTGTTTACAAGACTTAGCGCTGTAGCCAAGCCTCCTTCTTTAGGCCTCAAAAGATTTTTAAAAGGACTGTTTTGATTACGATGTTTATTAAAAGTAAATCTTGTACCCTCAGCAAAACTAAATACAGTTACAGGATAAAGGACGTAATGTTTCAAAGCTCTTCTCATTTCTCTCACATCCTTTCCGGCTAGCTTAGGATTCTTTTTTAGTTGTTTTTTTGTATACCTCTTCAAAAAAGGCATATCTAAAGCCCACCATGAAAGACCTATAACAGGAACGTAAATAAGAACATATTTCATAAAAAATTTAAGCATGGGCATCCTTCTATTAGTAATATCTTGCAGAAGAAATATGTCCGCAACTGATTGGTGATTTGAAGTTGCTATTGTCCAGCCATCGGACTTGATATTTTCTTTACCAATTATTTGCCATTTGGGGTTATGCAAAGCTTTAACCCAAATTTTATTGGTGAAAATCCATAATTCACCTACCTTTATAATAAATTTAGTAAATAATACTTTTAGAGAAGTGATAGGTAAGAAAAATTTAATGATTCCCAATGGTATTAACAAACACGATAAGATAGCTGTGTTGAATACCAAAATAGTAAAAGATGTTATTCCTATTAAATTTTCATATAAAAACTTCACTTGTTCTTCTCAAACTCTTTAATTTTAAAATATGCTTTTCTTTGTTCTTCAATTGTATGAGGTCTTTTATCCTGGAAAACATATGGATGTCTTCTAATAAGCTTTTCACATAAGTTATCAATTACTTCATTAAAAGAAAATAGTTTATTTTCTTCAGCAATTTTACTCTGGAGAACTATTTGTAAAAGAAGATCGCCTAACTCTTCTTTTAGGTTTTCGTTATCGTCCTTTTCAAAAGCATCAATAACTTCTTTAGCTTCTTCGATTATAAAAGGGAGGAGAGTTTTTGAAGTTTGAGATTTAGTCCACTCGCATCCAGAAATCGGATCTCTTAATTCAGAAATAATTTTAAGAAGTTTTTCTGTTTTATTCTCATGCACGACTAAACTTTAATAGCCGGTTAATTCAGCATATCTATTTTTATGAAAATTAGAATCTCCAAAAATTTGTTCAGCTACTCTAGCTCGTTTTAGGTAAAGTCCAATATCATACTCATCTGTAACACCTATCCCACCGTGCATTTGAACCGATTCATTAGAAATTAAATGAAATACTTCTCCAACTTTAGCTTTCGATAGACTTGCTAATCTCTCAGAATCATTTCCTCCTTCGTCAAAGGAAGTAATAGATTCAATAACACATGATTTGCATAGTTCTAATTCAGAAAACATAATTGCAGCTCTATGCTGGAGGGCTTGAAAGGAACCGATTTTTGAACCGAATTGTTCTCTTTCTTTTAAATAATCAAGAGTAATTTCATAAGCTTGAAGAGCATTACCTAACATTTCTGCAGAAATTGCAGCTCTAGAAATATCCAGCACTGATTCAATAATTTCATAGGCATCATCTTCTTTGCCAATCAACATGTCTGAAGATACTTTTACATTTTCAAATTTCATATTTGCTGCGTTTCTAGAATCTACCATCTTAGTAGGCGAAATTGTTAAACCCTCAGAATCAGAATCCAAAACAAAAAGAGACAGGCCATCCTTAGTACCTTCTTCTCCTGAAGTCCTGCAAGCAATAACGACTTTATCTGCAAAACCGCCATCAATTACGAAGGACTTTTCTCCTGAAATAATGAAGTTACTTCCATCTTTTTTTGCTTCACAAGATATTTTTACTGGATCATGATGATTGCTTTCTTCGATGGCAAAGCAAAGTCTCAGACCATCTTGAACAACCTTTGAAAGAATGTCTTTTTTTACATCATCGGATGCATGCTTTATAAGACTTACACCTACAACAGCCGTAGAAAATAAAGGTGAAGGAGTTAGAGTTCTTCCAAGCTCTTCTAAAATTGAAGATATTCCAGCTACTCCAAAATTTGAACCACCAAATTCTTCAGGAACCAAAATACCTGTCCAACCAAGTGATACCATTTCCTGCCAAATTTTGTCGTCATAGCAGTTATCGATTTCACTGTCTCTTACTTCACGAAAGTGAGTAGTAGGGGTCTTTTCTGAAGCGAATTTTTTGGCACTATCTTTTAGAAAGACTTGCTCCTCATTCAAAACTAATGACATTTTTTTCTCCCAAAGAAATTATTATTATTGAGGTAAATCCAAAACTCGCTTCGCAATAATATTAAGCTGAACTTCTGAAGTTCCGCCTTCAATTGAATTAGCCTTAGTTCTTAGCCACTCTCTGGTAATTGCAAGTTCTGCAGGACCAAAACCTTCTCCTTCCCAGCCAAGAGCTTTAGTGCCCATTGCCTCAAGCATTAACTCATATCTGAGTTTATTACTCTCACTACCATAATACTTAAACATTGATGAAGCTGGACTTGGTCCAGAATTAGAAGACTTACTTTCTTCGCTTGCTCTTCTCATGGTAAGAGAAAATGCATGTGAGTTAATATCAAAAGATGCAATTTTTTGTCTCAAGCCAGGATTTGCTAATTTTCCTTCTTCTTCTCCAACATATGTCTTTGCCATGGTTGCCATTCCAGATGAAATTGCTTGATCTTTTTTCTTTTTAGCAGATCCTGCTCCTCCTAAACCCATTCCAGCAATCATATTTCTTTCATGTTGAAGAAGTCTTTTTGCAACATCCCAACCTTTATTTAATTCGCTAACCAAATTTTCTTTTGGAACAATCGCATTATCAAAAAAAGTTTCACAAAAAGGAGATTTTCCTGAGATAAGTTTGATCGGCTTAGTAGTAACTCCAGGTTGATCCATATCGATGAGTAAAAAACTTATACCATCATGTTTAGGCTCTTGCGGACCTGTTCTTACTAAAGTAAAAATCATGTCACAGTCATCAGCATAAGAAGTCCAAACTTTTTGGCCATTAACTACATAATGATCTCCATTATCTTCGGCTTTGGTTTTGAGGCTGGCAAGATCTGATCCAGATCCGGGTTCGCTATAGCCTTGGCACCATCTAATTTCACCTTTAACAATTTCAGGAATGTACTTCTTTTTTTGTTCTTCTGACGCAAATTCAAGTAATGCCGGCCCAAGCATCCAGATACCAAAACTGGATAAAGCAGGTCTGGCTCTGATAGCCATTAATTCTTCCTGTAGAATTTTATTTTCGTCAAAACTTAAACCACCGCCACCATATTCTTTTGGCCAAGTAGGGCAGGTCCAGCCTTTTTTTCCCATTCTTTCTAACCATAATTTTGCATCTGGATGAGGGAATTTACAGTTTCTTCCACCCCATACTACATCTCCAGGACCCATTGGTTTTCTCATTTCAGGCGGACAATTTTCTTCCAGCCATTGTTTTGTTTCTTTTCTAAATTGATCTAATTTTTCCATAATTTTTTTTAATATAAGTTTTTAAGTGATTTTTTGTTTCCAAACGTGTCTAATTGTAGCAATTTTTGATAATTATTCAGCCATGAACTTAGAATTTTTTAGCCAAAACCCAGAATTATTATGGATTTTTACGGTGTTTTATGACCTGACTTTGGCAATAATATTATTTTACTTTTTTGGTAAAAATGGACTCTATACAGCCGTTATTCTAGGAATTATTCTTGCAAACTTGCAGGGCGGCAAAGTAAGTGAGTTAACTATTTTTGGAAATACATTTGTAGTGAGTATGGGAGCGATAATGTATTCCGGAATATACTTCGCAACAGATTTATTGAATGAAAAATATGGTAGAGCAGAAGCAAATAGAGCGGTAATAATTGGTGCAGTAGCAAATGTAATTGTAATGTTTACTCTGGTCCTGAGTACTTATTATTTACCATCAGGAATTGCTTCTTCAGCCAATGAAGTTCATCAAGCAATATCTACTTTAGCTCTTTACTCGCCTATATTCGTAATAGGGTCTATAACCGCTTACCTGATAAGTCAGACTTTTGACGTTTGGGTTTTTCATAAAATTAAAACCGTAACTGGAGATAAGTATCTATGGCTAAGAAATAACGTTTCAACTTTGAGCTCTCAAGCTCTTGATACTTTTATATATACCTTTGTATGGGTATTAGCAGGACAAATGTCTTTTAAAGTAGCCCTAGGAATTGCTTTAACCAAGTACGTTTTTAAGTTTTTTATAGCAATAGTAGATACAATATTTATTTATTTCGTGAGAAACTTTAATCCAAAGGATTTACAAACGACAAATGGATAAAATTTCGTCAATAAACATCATTCATTCCTCAACTAGAGACTACAAAGAAACCTTAGAGAGGTGTGAAAAAACTTTGGAAGAAAATAATGTGGTCATAAAACACATTGTTCCAAATAAGTCTCAAAAAGAATTGAAAAAATTAGATGCTTCCGACGATCTCATTTTGGTAATTGGCGGAGACGGTACCATGATAGGAGCAATAAGAGATCTCTGTCATTTAAATACTCCATTTCTAGGAGTGAACATTGGCAAACTCGGCTTCTTAACGGATTTGCAATTAGGCTCTTTAGAGCTTGAATTACCTAAAATTTTAAAAGGTGATTACCAAGAAGAATCAAGAAATCTTTTAGAAGTTTCTGACAAAAATAATTCTTTTCTTCTGGTAAATGAAGTTGTTCTCCATTCAGGAGAACTAGCAAAAATGACAAGTTTTTCTCTCTTTAAAAATAATAAATTAATTGCTAACCATAAATCAGACGGATTAATTGTTTCATCCGCGACTGGATCAACAGCTTATATGTATTCAGGCGGCGGACCAGTTTTGTATCCCACATTGGATGTTTTTGCTATCATGCCGATGTTTTCACATAGTTCATCCACTAGGCCATTGATTATTCCGGCCGAAGATGAATTAGAGCTTAAATATGAACATGATGAAAAAGCAAAAGTCATTCTCGATGGACATAATGAGTTTGACTTAGATTCTGGAGATTCTTTAAAGATAAAAAACAGTTCAACAAGATATCGTTTAATTCATCCTACAGATTATGATTACTTTGAAGCATGTAGATCAAAACTTTACTGGGGTCTTCCAATTGTTAAATAATATGAAGAAGATTCTTTTACTCTTTTTTATTACGAATTCTTATGCGCAAATAAGTGATTATGAGGAATATCTTAGATTCTTACCTGACTCCGTTAGGTCCTCTGTAGAATCTAGAATTAAATCAGATGTTGAAGACGATTCTGAATATGATGAATTAAATGAGCTTAGGAGAGAATCTTTTTTAGAAATTGAAGAGAAGCCTGTTGAGTACGATGAATTTGATAACGTCATCCCTTCTTTATTTGGATATGATCTTTTTGATGTAGAAACTTCCTTTGATTCCAGCGGCATCATTGCAGCTCCCAGAGAGTATGTATTAGGTCCTGGAGATGAATTGACTATAAGTTTTTCTGGAAGTATTCAGGCCATAAAAAAAGTTTCAGTAAATCGCGAAGGCAATGTTTTTTTAAGAGAACTTGGAACAATATCTTTTAGCGGCTTGACCTTTGATGAGGCCTCAGAAAAATTAAAAAATATTACCCAAGCTTCTTTGATTGGAACAGAAGTCGAAATATCTTTGAGTAGGCTTAGAACAATACAAGTCTTTGTTCTAGGAAATTCAAAAAGACCTGGTTCTTATAATTTTTCACCACTATCTTCAATTTCGAGCATTCTTTTTAATACCAGAGGACCTACTGAGAATGGTTCCTTGAGAAACATATCTCTAAAAAGAGCAAATAAAGAAATAGGCTCACTAGATATGTATGACTTGCTAATTAACGCCAACACTACAAATGACTTAAGAATCCAATCTGGAGACGCATTACTTGTAAATCCTGTTGGCGATAGGGTAAAGATTTGGGGAAACGTTAATAGACCAGCAATTTATGAAATTAAAACAGGTGAAACATTTCAAGATGTTTTGAATTTTGCGTCTGGCCTATCTAGTAAGGCTGACAAAAACAAAATCACTCTAAGTAGATTAAGTGATCAAGGAGAAAGAGAATTTTCTGATTACTCCCTAAAAGATATCAATTCCATGAAATTAAAAGATTCTGATGAAATTTTCGTTCATGATTTATCTGGGAAGCTTTCAAATAATATTCGAATAGAAGGTTTTTTAAGTAATAGAGGAGTTTATTCCTATATTGAGAATACGAAAATTTCAGACTTCATTGATGAAAATGATTTAACTGATAAAACCTATCTACCTTTTAGCGTTATTTCTAGACGAGATGACAATGGTTCAAGAGAATTTATTGCAACTGATCTGAATTTAAAAACTAGAGAAGAGTTCAATCTCAAGCCTAATGATTTCATTTACGTATTTTCTCAATACGATATAGATTTTATAAATTCGGCTCTTTTAGCAGATGCTTTAGGACTACTATCAGAAGAAGAAAAAATGCAGATTGATCTTTTTTATGAAAATCAAACAACAAAAATACAAGAAAATCAGCAGCTAAAACTTGTTTCAGGATCAAATACTATTTCTGAAACTCAAAGTATGAGTCCAGTGCTATCTGAAGATGAAAGAAGGGAAGAATTTAATTTAAAGAGTAAAAATTTAACTAAATTTATACCTGATGATAGATATCCATGTAAGTCTTTGAAGTATGTAGCTAAATTTAACGCTTCTACGCTTGTTTCAAATCTTAAAAGCTTAAAATTTTCAACTTCAGAGACTAACATTTCTGATCGTTTGGGTTTAAATGAAGGCTGTCCAAAAATCTTTGAAGACAATCCAGATTTACTTATCGTTGCTTTAGAAAATGCATCTCTAGTAAGTGGAGAAATTAGAAAACCTGGATTTTATCCAATAACTAATAATATTAATTTAAAAAATCTAACGTCTTTTGCCGGAGGAGCAACCAATTTAGGAAAATCTGGAAATTATGAAATTTTTTATTCTGAGAAAGATATTCAAAACATTAATTTTGATGAATCAGAAAATATGATTTTTTCTTCCTCATTTCCAAAATCAATTGTTTTGCAACAAGACCCAGATAAACAAGAAACTTTCTCAGTATCTGTGAGTGGTTTTATTAAAAATCCTGGAACTTATTCCATCTCTAAGGGTGAAAAGTTAAGTTCTCTTTTAGAAAGAGCTGGAGGATATGAAAAAAATGCTTATCCATATGGAGGAGTATTTACAAGGTCTTCTGTAGCTAAAAGGGAAAAGGAGGCTTTCAACAGAGCAGCTGACCAATTGGAGGAGGGCATAGCTACTTCTTTGACAAGCGGTGCAATCACAAATACAGGAAATCCTCAGCTTGCTCTTTCAGTAATCTCCAACTTGATTACTAGATTAAAAGATATTTCGCCCGTTGGTAGAATTGTTACTGAGATGTCTTTAGAAAAATTGAAAAAGAATCCCGAAGTAGATATTGTTTTAAATTCTGGCGATAGAATTTACATTCCTTCAGAGAAGTCTACTATTACTGTTACTGGAGAGGTTTTAGCTCCAACAAGCTTTGTCTATTCAAAGAATCTTCGGGTGAATGATTACATTAAACTGGCTGGGGGTATGGCAGAATCTGCAGATAAAAGAGGAATTTTCGTAATTCTTCCCAATGGACAAGCAGTTAGAAATATAGATTCATGGAGAATTGGCAGAAGTAAAATAGAACCAGGCTCCACTATCATAGTTCCAAGAGATTCTACTCCATTTAATGCGATCTCAATTTTTAGAATTTTTACGCCAATTCTCGCAAACTTTGCTACTGCAGCAGCAGCAATAAGTGCGCTTAATAATTAAATTGATAAAATTTTTAGAAGATTTAACTTTATTAATATTAAGAATTTTTCCTGCAGAGGCAGCAAAAAATATAACCCTTAGGCTGTTAAAGCTAATCTATAACTTAGATCTAATTGGTTTATTTGCTTCAAGTAACATCGAAAAATCTATATTAAATATAAAAAACTTATCACTAAAAAACAGAATTGGAATAGCTGGCGGTTTGGATAAAAATGCAGAATATTTTCATATTTTCAGCTCCCTTGGATTTGGTTTTGTAGAGGTAGGTACAGTAACCTTGGAACCTCAAACCGGTAATCCAAAGCCAAGAATTTTTAGGTTTACCAAAGATAAAACAATTGTAAATTCGTTGGGTTTTAACAACGCTGGCTCCGTTCAAGTTCTTAAAAATATAAAAAAATATAAACCAAAGTTTGACGGCGTTCTTGGAATTAGTATTGGGAAAAGCAAGAACACAAAAACCAAAAATGCTTGGCAAGATTATCTTCATTTAATGGATTATTTTTATCTTGAAGCTGATTATCTTGCTGTAAATATTTCATCTCCGAATACTGAAAATCTCAGAGAATTATCTTCTCAAGAAAATCTTGAATTTTTACTGGAAAAGATATCGCAAAAAAAAATTCAATTAATTGATATGTACAAAAAAAATACTCCAATTTTTGTAAAACTTTCTCCAGATGAAACAGAAGAAAATTTAAAAAACATAATAGAAGTCTCAGAAAAAAATAGTATTGATGGCTTTATATGTTGCAACACAACTACCGATCATATTTATCCAATTGCAGGTGGCATGAGTGGCGCAATGCTCAGTAAAAAAGCGGTAAAAATGCAAAAAAAAGTAGCTAAATTCAAACAGGAAAAATCAATTTTAATAGCTTCAGGCGGAGTAATGAACTCCATTGACGTAAAGGAAAGATTAATAAATTCAGCAGATTTAGTTCAGCTTTATACTGGATACATATATCAAGGTAACTCGCTTTTAAAAAAGGCGCTAAAAATTTCGTCTTCTTGACAAAACTGTAAAAAATACTTCATATTAAAAAAGGATGAAAAATTTAGTCATTGTTGAATCTGGTGCGAAGGCAACTAAGATTAATGAATATTTGGATAAAAACTTTCCAGAACAGCAGTGGGAGGTAGCAGCTTGCTTAGGTCACATTAGAGATCTTCCAGATAATGAAAGCGCGGTTAACCCAGAAAATTGGGTGGATTTATCTTGGGAAGAAACACAAAAAGGAAAAAAAACGATCAGAGAATTAAGAAAGATTTGCAAAACCATCAATACTATCTATTTAGCAACAGACCCAGATAGAGAAGGAGAGGCCATTGCGTGGCATTTACTTTCAGATTTTTCTGAAAAAAAATTACTGAAAGATAAAGAAGTCAAAAGAATCACTTTTAACGAAATTACCTCATCAGCCATAAAGCAAGCCATAAATTCACCAAGAGAAATTGATCAAGACTTAGTAGACGCATATTTAGCAAGAAGGATTTTAGATCATTTGATTGGCTTTAAAGTATCTCCTTTAGTTTGGAGACATGCTCCACCTGCTAAATCTGCCGGAAGAGTTCAATCTCCCTCTTTAAGAATCATTTGCGAAAGAGAAACCGAAAGAGATAAACATATTAAAGAAGAATATTGGCCGATATCTAGTAAATTTGAATATAACAATTTTATCTTTGATGCCGAGCTAATTAACTGCAATGAAGAGGATTTAAAAAAAAATCCTATATCTTCAGAAAAAGATGTTAGTGAAATTGAATCTGAATTGAAATCTTCAGAGTTTTTCATCAAATCTATTGAAACAAAACCTCAGAGCAGTTCTCCAAATCCACCTTTTCGTACATCAACTTTACAAATGACTGCAAGCAGCTTTTTAGGCTTTACCGCAGATAGAACCATGAGAGCAGCCCAGAGTCTCTACGAAGCTGGCTTAATTACATACTTAAGAACAGATGGAATAAATATCAGTACCTCTCCTAATACTGGAGAACCCTTTAGTGAAGAGAATCCTGGACCCCCTCCTTTACAGGAAATTAGAAATGTAATTGTCGAAAAATTTGGTGAAAAATTTTTATCTGACCAAGTAAGAGTTTATAAATCAAAAGTAAAAAATTCTCAAGAAGCTCATGAGGCTATAAGACCTACTAACATTAAAACTTATCCAGATAATATTAACCTTGGGCAAGACGAACAAAAGCTTTATACCCTAATTTGGAATAGAACTGTCTCAAGTCAAATGTCTAACTCGCAGCATGAAAGAAAAAAAATAGCAGTTTGTTCTAAAG
>VMHT01199503.1_pt1 | contig 16211 bp, 29 predicted proteins | sample 4693611 | NCBI WGS metagenome assembly VMHT01 (sample SAMN12280063, study PRJNA550983) | marine metagenome | isolation source: seawater sampled from same location over 5 years 0.02-0.2 micron viral filtrate | place: USA: collected off the coast of southern California halfway between the port... ... | reverse complement strand
TCATGTTGCAGGAACTTGGGATTCCAGTGGAAATGCAAAAATATATTTAGATGGTAGTTTAAAAGATACAACAGCAATTTCAGGAACATTCACTGGTAGTTTTTCAACAGCGTCAATTGGTAATAATGCAGATGGAGCAAATTATTGGTTAGGAAATATTGATGAAGTTACTTTATTTAATAAAGAATTATCTTCAACAGAAGTAACAACTTTATACAATGATGGATTACCATTTAATCCTGTTCCTTTAACAAATTTAAAAGGTTACTGGAAAATGGGAGATGGAGGAATAGTTGGAAATCCAATTGCAACTTATCCAACAATACCAGATGAAACAGGAAATAATGATGGAACAATGACTAACATGACGTCAACAGATTTTAAAGCTGATGTTCCAGAATAAAGATATGGAAAAAAAGTATGTTATAATAGAAAAAAGTTATGTTGATTCAGTTGATTTTCAAAAGTTAATTGAAACTTCAGCAGCAACATTAAGATATAATTTAGATGGAACTAAAACAATAATTAAATTTATTGGAGAAGTGCCAGATTTTTTAAGTGGGGATAAAATATATTCTCATAGTGAAATAATAGAAACCATCAACAATCCAGATAATGGATGGATTGATACAAACGAATAAAGAAATGAAATTTGAATTAAAAAGAAGATACGTTGTAAACTCAATAAAAACTTTAGAAGCTGGAGCAATTATTGATGTAACTCAAGAAAAATATGAATGGCTGGAAAAAAACGGATATGGAGAGCCAGAAAAGATTAAAGTAAAAAAAGAAACGAAAACAAAAAAAGCTCAAGAAGAGCAAAAATAAAATAAATATTAATATTATAAAATAAAAAAAATGGCAAACGGACAATTAAACGGAACTGATCTTGGAGTTTACATTGGAGGAACTTTAGTTGCATATTCAACAAGTGCTACTCTAAATGTAAACCATAGCCCACGTTCTACAAGTAATAAAGAAGATGGCGGATGGGAAACTGCAATGGAAGGTTACAGAAACTGGGATGTTTCATGTGATGCAATGTATGCATGGTTAGATCCAGCAGGAAGTGCAATTTCAAATGAAACTCTAAGCGAAATATTTACAGGATATATTCACACAAGAGCAAGTTTTACTTTAACTTTTGGAGTTACTTCAACTACAACAGGAGATACTAAATATACCGGAACAGCATGGTTAACATCAGCTTCACTTTCAGCACCTAATGAAGATACTGCAACATTTTCAGTTTCTTTTCAAGGATCTGGAGCATTAACGCAAACTATTGCTTCTTAATAGTTTATAAATTAGAGCCAGCCCTTGCGTTTTCTTTTCTGAGTGCGGGGGTTGGTTTCTTTTAATATCAGAAAAGACAAAAAACTTAGAAAAATGAAATACGAAATTTTAGAAATTGGAGAACACAAAATGGCAGTTAGATTTGGTTTTAACGCTCTTAGAAAATACAGTTTAATGACTGGAGCAACAATGAATGATTTAAACAAATTAGCATCAGGACAATTAACTTTTAATGATGCGTTCAGTTTAATTTATTGTGGAATAGAAGATGGTTATAGAGCATCAAAACAACCTTTTAATTATTCATTAGATGATATAACTGATATGTTTGATGGAAACATGGATTGCATGGAGAAAGCTTTTGAGATACTTGCAAGAGCAATGGGAGATGGTAACGAAAAAAAGCCAAAGGCCAAGAGAGTGAAGAAGAGCTAACTTGGCCAAAAATGGAACAAATAGCATTCGGGCAGTTGGGAATGAATGTTGATGATTTTTATGATATGTTGCCGAGAGAGTTCTGGAACAAAGTTGATGGTTTTTATGAACTGGAAAATATGAGGCAAAGAGGCAGTTGGGAGCGTACAAGATGGAGCACCTGTTTATTATTAAACATACAGCTTCCTAAAAATAAAAGTATCAAACCAACTGATTTAATTCAGTTTGATTGGGAAAAAGAAGCGTTAAAAATAGATTTTGAAGAATTAAAAAGAAAAGCAGAGTATTTTAAAAAATTAGAAGAACATGGCAGCAAGTAAAGCAATAGGATTTTTAAATTTCAAATTTGGAGCGGATTTAAGCGGTTTTGAGAGAGCAATGAATAAAGCTCAAAAGAAACTAAAGAAGTTCGGAAAAAATGTAACTAAGGCTGGTCAAAATTTATCAAGAAATTTAACTCTTCCTATTTTAGCTTTAGGAGCTGCATCTATTAAAGCTTTTGATGAACAAGCAAAGGCAGAAACAAAATTACTCACTGCATTAAAAGGCAGGGAAGATGTTCAGCAAAGATTAATTGCTCAAGCAAAAGAACTTCAAAAAACAACTTTATTTGGAGATGAAGCAACTATTGAATCTCAAGCATTGCTTGCTTCTTTAGGATTAACAGAAGAGCAAATTGTAATGTTGATGCCTCAGATTCAAAATATGGCAACCGCTCTTGGAATGGATTTAACAGCTGCAACATCCTTAGTTTCAAAAAGTGTTTCAACATCAACAGACGCATTAGCAAGATATTTTGATACTGGACTAAAAGGGGTAAATGGACAACAAGAAAGAGCTATTGTCTTAACCACTGCATTAACCGAGAAATTTGAAGGACAAGCTGAAGCGGCTGCTAAAGTTGGAGCAGGGCCTTTAATTATGATGAAGAATCAACTTGGAGATTTAGGGGAAGAACTTGGACAAAGATTAATGCCTTATGTTAAAAAGTTTATTGATTTTATGGTTGGTTTAATCGGAAAATTTGATGGACTTTCAGAATCAACCAAAGACAATATTGTTAAGTGGGGATTAATATTAGCTGCAATAGGGCCAGTTCTTATAATTATTGGAAAACTTTCAATTGGAATTGGCGCTCTAATAGGTGGGCTAAAAGGTCTTGCAACATGGTTGGTAGCTAATCCTTATATTGTTTTAGCAGCAGCCATAACAGGTGTTGTATTTGCTTTAGGCAATTGGATTGAAAAGGCTTGGGGGGTTTCAGACGCTCAAAGGTCAATTAATGAGGTTATGGATGCAGCTAATAAAGCTATCTTAACTCAACAAACGGAAGTTAAAATATTAACAGGAGTTCTGAAACATGAGAACTCAACTCTTGAGGCCAAAGAAACAGCCCTAAATAAATTAAAAGAAATAGCTCCAGAATACTATGGTAAATTAAACGCTGCAAAATTAGATGTAATTGCTTTAGATACTGCAACTAAAAATTACACTGAATCTATACAGAAACAAGCTCTTGCAGAAGCGGGGCGAGCTAAATTAGTGGATTTGTCTAAAGAACTCATTGATTTACAGTCAAAACAAAAAAATGAAGTTCAAAAATTTACTGAAGTATTATCAAAACTTGGTACTGAAGAATACAACTTAGGTATTTTGAACCGTGCAACTGAAAAAAGTATGGATTCAAGAATAGCTTCAGTAAAGCAGGAAATTGACGCAATTACAAACTTAGTTGTTGCAAACGAACAATTAGGGGAATCTCAAAATAAAGTTAATAAGTCAGGTTTTTATGGTAGTTTGTTAAAATTAACAGAAAAATTTACATTACCAACACCAACATCAACAACATCATCAACAACAACTCCAACATCATCAACAGAAAAGAAAGTTGAACAAATGGAAGCTCTTTCATTAGCTACTCATGACGCTTTTGAAGAAATACATTTACTTTCACATAGATTAGAGGGTTTGGAAATGCCAGAAGGATTATTTAATACAGATCCTATGGATAAATATAGAGGTGCTTTAGGTATGTTAGGAGAGGAAATAGCTGCCTTTGTTGGAACAGATATAAAATCAATGGAAGAGGGGCTTGCTTCTATAATGGAAAGAATGGGAGATGAATTATCTCAGGGTGCTGATACATTCCAAGAATATGCTGATAATGTCAAGGGGATGATTAAAGACGTAATAGGAGCTTTGATTTCTCAAGGTGTAGCTGCTGCAGTAAGTAAATCTTTAATTAGTGCTGGAATAATAAATCCATTTTTAATTCCTGTTGTAGCTGGTCTTGCTGCTGGTCTTGCAAGAACGGCTTTTAATTCATTAATTCCTTCATTTGCAGATGGAGGAATAATTTCAGGGCCAACAGTTGGTTTAATGGGAGAATATCCAGGAGCATCTTCTAATCCAGAAGTTATAGCTCCATTAGATAAACTTAAATCAATGATGGGAGGAGGAAATCAAAACATAGTTGTAGAGGGTGTATTAAAAGGAAATGATATATATTTGTCAAATAGAAATACATCAATAAATAGATTAAGAACAACATAATATGGCGAGAGCAGCTTATAATTTACAAGTATTTAGAAAAGTATCATTAGAATCATCTAATGGTTCATCATATCAAGCTAAAATTTGGACTTCATACGCTGCAGGAACTTCAGAATGGAAGTTAGCTCCAAGTGGATTGAAATTAGACTGGGAATCCGCTAATGTACAAGATAAAAATTCTCCAATATTAGCGTCAAAACTTACTTTAGATGTTTTGGTTGAAGATTTAACTCAAGAAACTCAAATAAACGGATTTGCAGAAAGGCCCGAAAGAAGTATTTGGATAACATTGAACGTTGGAGCAACTGGAAGTGGATCTTTATTATGGTCAGGTTATTTAATACCTAATTTAGATACAAGAGAAGATGTTTCTTACCCTTACGTTTCAACTTTAGTTTTTGTTGATGGGATTGCAAGTTTAAAAGAGATTCCTTTTTTAAGAGAAACAAACAGTGAAACAGCTGCAGTTCCAACTTTTCCTTATGTTAAAGCTGATACTTTTGCAAATGCTGGTTATAGAAAAATAATTGGATATGATGGAGCTTGGATAAAATTAATTTTAGATAATACAGGAATGGTTTTAGCATCAGATGAAGTAAGTTCAGGAGCTGGTATGGAAAATTATTATATTCAAACTGCTGTTAATTGGTGGAATGAGGATATGGGGGTTACTCCTGCTGCCGCAACTTGCCCTTTAACACAAATAAAAATCAATATAACTGATTTTTACAGTGTATCGGATGAAAATAAATATACTCCTCCAGACACTTATTCTGTTTTAGAAAATATTTGCAAATCTTTTAATATGAGAATGTTTTACTGGGAACATACTTTTCATTTTATACAAGTTTCTGAATATAACACAAATGAACAAGGAACGGCTCCATATACTACACCAATAAACATTCCAACAAGAGAGTTCTATTATACTGGTAGTTTCAGAACAAATAGAAATTATTTTGGAACAACTAATTTTTCTCTTTATAATCAAGAAATTGAAACAGGAACATCAAGTGGAGGATTGCAGAAATTGGCAACAACTCAATATGAAGCTTTGCCAGCTATTAAAAGAACAAAAACTAATTATGCTGAATTTGCTGGTGGAAATCACTTTAACGGATTTCCTTTATTTTTAACTCACAACACAGTTTCTGGATTGCCTACTGCATGGCCAACTGATGGAGCTTCTCATGCTTACACACAATTTTCTCAAACTGGGCAAGAGTATAACATAATGACTTTAACAGACGCTGATCAATTAGCTGGTTTTTTATGCAGAATTTATTGTTCTTTTTCTAACACCTCTAATGCTGATCTTTATTTTACAAATCTATGGACTATTAGAGCAAAACCTTCATCATCAGCTTGGGGAGATGCCGACAATATGACACTTTATAAATTCACTGGAACTCCTGCAACTTCAATGTTAAAATGGATGAGTACCACTACTGGCTCAGGAGAATTCCCTTTGTCTAATAATCAGCAATATATTAGAAAGACAACAAAAATACCTTCAAATTGCAATGATTATGTAAAAGGTATATTTGATAGTGCAACTGATAGTATATGTAACAATACTGGAAATTTAATCCCCACTGATACCGCTTTTGTTGGGAGTTGGGATTTTCAATTTTATACTTTCACTGAATATGATGATAACAGAACTCGGCCAATGAGGGCTTATGTACAAGGGGCTTCAGATTATTCACACGGATTAGTTATAAATCATAATTCATTAAATGGAGGAACAAATTATGCGGGAACTGCTTTAGAGTGGGGATATACTCCAACTTTTTACGCTATTGATTATACAGACACTTTAAGTACGGTTTCAAATGGAGGAGCTTTTTTTGAATCAATGTTTGTTCCTATAAAATCAGGAGGAATTTCTTTTGGAAATAGTTCACAAGAGATACAAGTGGAACAAAGTGGAAATGATAAATTTGAATATAATGTAGGAGTGATAGCATTTGGAGATGGATCTGGAGCAGATACAAATTCTACTTTTCAAGTTTATGATGGAGCAGATTGGGTTTATGTTAATCCTCTTGGAAAATGGGCAAAGGGAATATATAGTTGGAATGGAAGTGCTTATATATATAGTGCATTAACCTATGATAAAAAAAGTCAAGTTTTAGTTGGAGAGGAGATAATGAATAACCAAAGTGAAACAATTTTAACCTTTAGTGGAAAAACAGCATTATCTTCAGTAGATAAATACTTTTCAGGAAGTACAAAATTGAAATTTATTAATCCATGTTGCAGAATGGAAGATTCAGATGGAAAAAAATACATGATGATGAGAAGCTCCTTTAATGTAGTTGATGATGAATGGAATGCTCAATGGGCTCAAGTTTTTTATGAAGTTCCAACAACAGTAATAATTGGAAATGCAAACAGGAAAACTGGAGAGGGTATGCCAACTCCAAATAGATATACCAGTAATCCATAATATTATGATAACTTCCAACACAACAATTCCATTTATTAAAGCTGAAAACAGCGAGAATAAGTTTTATCTTAGTCAATTAACTTCTGAATATAATGAAGGAGATGCAATAACTACTTCAACAGCTATAAATTGCAGAAAGTTAGTATTAGCGCTTAAAGCTGGAGATAAAATAATAATTAATGGAACTTCTTTAACTGTATATGCAGACGCTGCAGTTAATGCAACTTCATTTTTTGTTCAAGCAATAACTTTAGAAGAAGCTTTAGATTTAAACGCAAACATTGCTATTGATGAAAATAATATGTTTGTCCAATATCAAAGGAAAACAGAAGGGACAATTGGGGGAATGCCCGTTGCGTCTAAACAATTAGGGCCAATTTTATATGACGCTCCAGCAGCTGGAGATTATTCTATAATTGGTGTAGATCCGACTTATGTAAAAGTTCTACCAAGAGATTTTATGATTAATGAAGATGGAGCTTATGAAGCTTTAGAATTTAAAGATTCAGCAAATTCAGGTTTACAAGTTGGTGACGCTGCTCAGGAAATGGTTGCAACAGTCAATATTCCTTATGGAACATCCGCAACTCATGTTCAAATATGGGGTTCAAACACATCAAAAGTAGTAGAAGTTTATGAATGTAATGTTAATGCGAATGGAATTGGAAGTGCAATTGGTTCTGGAACAACAGATGGAGCTGCAATATCAATTACATCAACAGTTTCTACTTCTACAAATTATTTATTAATATTAGTAAAAGTTACAGCAACTTCCAATAGAATATATGGGGGTTATGTAACATTAACACAAAATTAGAAAAAATGAAAGATACAACTCAAGTTATATTGGCAAATGGAGGAGCTTCAGCAACTATGCTAACTGAATGTAATAACATATTAACCTTTATTTCGCTCACATTAGCAATAACTTTTACTATTTATAAATTTTATAAATTATCCAAGAAGTAAACATCATAAAGTTAATAACTTTCATTCAATCAATGTTTTATTATAATTTTTTTTATAATTTTACAACATGAGATATTTCAATATTTCTGAATTTGATTCTGGACTTCCTAACGAAGAGGGAACAGGAAAAAATATGAGTCCATTATTCTTGGACTTTATTGATGAATTAAGAGCAAGATGTGATTTTCCATTTATTGTAACCAGTGGTTACAGAACTAAAGCTTATCATCAATCTTTAACTGATAGAGGTTACCATACTATAAAAAATTCTGCTCATTTAAAAGGACTTGCTGCAGATATAATAATAAAAGATAGTGTAAAGAGAGCTCTTTTTGTAGGCCATGCTTTACAATTAGTTCATGAATTAGGATTACCTTTTAGAGTTGGAATAAAGAAAAATTCATTCTGTCATATAGATATAGATGAAGAGAAAACTAATCCAAGATTATGGATATATTAAACAGTCAAGAGATAAGACTGTAATTTTATCTCAACAAATTAAAAATAATAAAAATGAAAAAAGTTTTTTTTACAATAGTTCTAAGTTGTGCTACTTTAATAAGTTCTGCACAATTTACAGTGGTTTCTCAAGTTAATTCTCCTGCTGATGGAGATAGTTGGGAAATCTCCAACTTTACTCAAAATATGGGTATTGGATATGCGTTAAATAATGAAACAATGGTTGGAGTATCAAAAGATGGAGACGAGTATAATGTTTTCGCAAGAAAAGATTTAGGAATAGGATTCTTAAGCTTAGAAGCTCCAACTGAAGATATGATTGAAAACATGAATATTGGATGGGGAATGTACATCCATTTATTTAGTGGAATATCAGCTTCTCCAATGTATATGATTCCTTTAAAAGAGGATGAAAATGGAGAAAGAGAAGGAAGTTTCTCAATAGGTTTATCGTATAGTTTATAATAATAATAATTTAAAATAATAATAAAATGAAAAATTGGTTACAAACATTAATATTAAAAGGAATGTTTAATTCTAAGAAATTCTGGTATGCAATCGGATCTGTAATTATTCCAGTAATAATGACAAAATTGGGAGTGGATGAATTAACAGCGTCAAATTTATTTTACGCTCTTCTAACACTGGTATTAGGTCAAGGATTAGCAGATATGAATAAAAAGAAGTAAAAAATGAAGAGCAAATATCTAAATTATAAGGATGAGATATTAGAGCTTTTTGATAATGGTAAAAATTATATTGAGATTTCCAGTTTCCTTATAGATAAATACAAACTGGAAGTTTCAATTGATTATCTAAGAAAACAAGTTAAAGATGTAGTTCATTATTTAATTGCAGACAAAGATATTGTTGAGTATAACATTAGACTTGCAAAACAGAAACAAAAGTTCCAAGATTTAAACAGAATAGAAAGAAAATCATTTAGAGAGGGTTCAAGACAAGAAAACGCTCTGGCAGAGTATAACACCGAAATCATAAAACTATTAAAGAGAGAGAGTTTAAAGACCAAACTGAGTAAAAAGAAACACAATACTGAAGCTGCAATAGTTATTCAGTTAGCTGATTTGCACCTCAATGAATTAGTAGAACTTGAATCAAATAAATATGATTTTGATATTGCATCAAAACGACTTCAAAAATACGCTTATAAAGTTAAAGAATATGTTAAATTCCACAAGGCAAATAAAGTATTAATTGCAATAACGGGGGATCTCATTAATTCTGATCGGCGGCTTGATGAAAAATTGTCAATGGCTACCAATAGAGCAAAGGCTACATTTTTAGGAGTTCATTTATTAAAACATTTCATATTGGATATAAACGAAATTGCAGAAGTTCAGGTTTGTTGTGTAACTGGAAATGAATCAAGAGTTAATTTTGAACTTGGGTGGGTTGATATGGTTGCTTCTGATAACTACGATTTTACAATATTTGAGATGTTAAGGTTACTACTTCCAGATATTAATTTCTTGAGGGGGGATGCTCTTGAGTTGGTTGTTGAGATTAATGGAAAAAATATGTTGGTAATACACGGCCATCAATTAGGAAGAATGACCTCAAATGATACAGGAAAAGTAATCTCTAAATATAGTGCAAAAGGAGTTATAATTGATTTTATTATATGTGGACACCTACATGAAACTATGATTCGTGATAATATAGCGAGATCGGCCAGTCTTGTGGGTTCAAATTCTTACAGCGAAAACGCTTTAAATTTAAGTGGAACAGCCGCTCAGAACATCTATTGTTTTACAGATGATGGAAGGCATGATATAAGGATTGATTTACAGGAAACAAACGGATGGGATGGTTATGATATAAAAGAAGAGTTATTTGCTTATAATGCAAAAAGTGCACAAAAAACTCATAAAAAAGAAACAATATTCAAAATAATTATATAATATTGTAGCATATTTGTTAAGTAATACGTTGTTTAGTTGAAAAGGGAGTTGAATTTTAAAGGGGTTCAGCTCCTTTTTTTTATAGTTTACGTTAAAACTAACGAAAAATCAACGAAATGTTAGTAACTAAAACACAAAAAAACCAAAAAACTTTCATTTGCTAGGTTAAAAATAAATGTAAAAAAGTTTGTAGATGTTAAAAACTTACTTATATTTGTACTAATATTAATAACTAAAAACAAAAACAATGAAAAATCAACTCACAAAGAAAATCGGAGAAACAATCAACTTCTCAAAAATAGTTTTCGGAGAAACTATAATCTACACAAATGAAAAAATATTAGATATCCAAACTTTAGATAATGGAGAAATCAGATATATGGTTGAAGGAATCCTTCCTTATAAAGAAGATAGATTTGCAATAAACCCTAATCAATTAACTAAATAAAAATGTATAAAATAACTCACAAGAAAACAGGATTCATTCATTACTTTAATTCAAAAGAAACTGCAAATTTTGTTAATGCAAATGGATCAAAAAATTACAAAGTGGAAGAAATTAGAACTTTAAAAAAATCTAAAATCTTTTACGCTTTTTTAACTTTAACTTTAATGGCAATTTTTACTCTTGCCTTTATTTATTATGCAACCAATTAAAATGGAAGAAAAACTACAACAAGCAAGATTTGCTTTAATGACTATGTTTGAAGTAATAGAAGAGGATATAGTTGAAATGAAGAGCAGGAAACAAAATAAGGTTTATGCTCGGATGTTTTATAATTATTACTTATGGAAAAAACATAACATTCCTCATTATCATATAAAAAATTATATTAATGGAATGCACCATGCAACCAGTATCTACTTAAAAAACAAATTAGAATTTGAAATGGAGAAATATGACTCTGTTGGAATGGAGTGGAAAACATTTTTATTTTTTGCAGATTATCAAGAATGGAAACAATTAGATAGCATAAAAGATATGCAAACTAAATATATTATATAAATAAAAAAAACTATGAAAGGAATTATTGTAAGCGGAAGCGCTAAAACTAAAAGAGAAATCGTACCAAGTGGAACTCACATTGCTAGATGCTATTCAATGATAGATATTGGAACAGTAGAATGGGAATGGCAGGGAGAAACAAAATACACACAAAAGGTTAGATTGTCTTTTGAATTACCTCATGAAATGAGAGATTTTGGAGGGGAAGAAAAACCTATGGTAATCAGTAAAGAATATACAAAATCATTACATGAGAAATCTAACTTAAGAAAAGATTTTGAGAGCTGGAGAGGAAAATCTTTTAGTAATGAAGAGTTAAAGAGTTTTGATCTTACTTCCGTATTAGGAGCTCCATGCAATATATCTATAATACATGAAACAAATAAAAAGGGGAGTGAGTTTGCAAAAATAGGAGGTATCTCATCAATGACTAAGGGTTCTAAATGTCCAGAACAATTTAATGAGAATTTTATTTTTAATTATGAAGATAACTTTAATGAAGAATGGTTAGAACAACAGCCAGAATGGATTAAAGATCAGATTAAAAACACTGATGAATATAAGAATAAAATGAATCAGAAAAAGTTCCAAGATACTCCAACTGATGATATGCCGTTCTAAAGAAATAATTAAGGAATGTTTTAGACTACCATTAGTAAGTGTAGGTATCATTCCTTTTTTGTTTCTTTTTAATAATTAAAATTATGATAAAAGGATTTGAAAAACTAACAGATGAACTAACAGATGATGAACTAAAAAAAGTTCCATCAATTGTTAAAGGTATTGGAAAAAGAATTGGAAAACAAAATGCAGTAACTTCCAAAATTATTTGCGACAAAATGAATTTGATTGGAGTTAGATTGAGAAAGATAATACACTTTATTAGAGTAAACAATTTACTTTATGGATTGTGTTCAAACTCAAAAGGATATTATGTTGCAAAGAATATCCAAGAACTGGAGGATAATAATAAAAGTCTGCAACAAAGAATAACATCTCAAATTGAAATATTAAACGCTCTTGAAAAACAATCTGTTATGTTTGGAGGAACTGGAGAACAAACTGATTTTGAATGAATATAAAAAGAATCCAGAAAAGTAAAAATTATTCTATTATTTCAAATGAGATATTAAGAAGAAAAGATTTGAGCTTAAAAGCAAAAGGATTGATGAGTTTAATATTATCCTTGCCTGATACTTGGGATTTAACTGTAAACGGTTTAGTTGCTATAGTAAAAGAGTCTAAGAACACCATTTACTCCGTTCTAAAGGAACTTAATGGGTTTGGATATGTAGAACGTAAGAGAATAGTAGATAATACGGGAAAGGTCGTTAAATGGGAACTTATAGTTTATGAAAACCCACTTACTAAAAAACCAGATACTAAAAAACCAGATGTGGAAAACTGCACACAAATAAGTACTGATACTAAAATAAATACTAATTTAAATAAGATATATTGGATTGATGAAATTCAAGAGTTAAATTATCCAAAAGAAATGAAAGAAGATTTTATTGATTATTGGAGTGAAGAATCAAAGACTGGTAAAACAAGACAATCAATGCAGAAAACTTGGAATACTGAAAGGCGTTTAAAAACATGGGCAAAGAATGATAAGAACTGGAATAAAACTAAAACATCAAAAATAGATGCTCAAATAGATTCTTATGTTGGAGCATTAAATTTATTAGAAAAGAAATATAAAAATTAAATGAATGATCTAATTGTAAAACCAATTGATAAATACGAAGTTAAAGAATGGTGTTTATATAAACATTATGCCAAAAGAATGCCGATGGCGGTAGAATATAGTTTCGGGCTTTTTATAAATAATAAATTAGAAGGAATTAGTATTTTTGGTCCTCCTGCTCCTCCTGTTCCTATTACTTTATTTGGAGAAATAGGAAAATATAAAGTAAGAGAATTAACAAGATTAGTAGTAAATGAAAATTTACCAAAAAATAGTTTAAGTATATTTTTAAGTCAATCATTAAAATTAATGCCATCTCCTATCTGTTTAATATCATTTGCTGATAAAGGAAGTGGCCATCATGGATATATATATCAAGCAACTAACTGGATATATACTGGGGAAGGAGGACAAAAAGATAATTATATAGATGATAAAGGGAATGATTTTCATAGTCTTACAATTAACGATAGATTAAAAGAAGAAAAATTAGATTTGAAAGATTATTTACTTAAATACAATATAAAGAAAGTAAAAGCAGATCCAAAATATAGATACTTATATTTTTTAGGAAACAAAAGAGAAGTTAAAAATATGAAAAAAGAATTAAAACTGGATATATTAAACTATCCTAAAGGAAAAAATGAAAGATATGATTCAAGTTATATCTGTGCAGAACAAACAAAATTATTTTAATGAAAGAACTAACTAAAAAATGCATAGGTCTTATATCAAACACCTTAGTTCAATTAGGACAAACAAAATCAGATAAAGATATATTAATTCTTGCTTCTACTCTTGCAGAGGACTTGATGAGAGATTTTGGAAATATGAGATGGAATGATGTGGAGGAGGCCTTCCGTTCTGGAATAAGAGGAGATAGATTTGTAGTGAATGTACAAACCTATTATATTTGGTTAAGAGCTCAGAAGAAATTAATTGATGAAGATATATGGAAAAAGAACAACCAAGTAACTTACCGACCAGATAAAAGATTATACAGGCCAAAGAAAGGAACAGGACTACTAACTATTAAAAAACTATTATGATTAATCTTTACAATAAAGATTGTATGGAAGCTTTAAAAGAATTTAAGGATAATAAATTTGATTTAGCAATAGTTGATCCACCTTATGGAATTGGTGCTTCAACAATGAATATGGGAACAGGAAAACACTTATTTGACAAAACTAAAGAATGGGATAAGTCAATTCCAGATGAAAAATATTTCAAAGAATTATTTAGAGTAAGCAAAAACCAAATTATTTGGGGAGGTAATTATTTTAAACTTCCTTTAAATAATAACTGGATAATATGGGATAAACTTAATCCAAACCTTTCTTTTAGTGAAGCTGAGCTGGCTTGGTGTTCTATAAATAAAAACACAAGAATTTTTAAAAGATTATCTACACTTCCAGATTATGATGGAAAAAAAAGACATATTACACAAAAACCAATAAAGTTGTATGAGTATTTACTAATAAAATACGCAAAAGAAGGAGATAAGATTTTAGATACACACTTAGGCTCGGGATCAATTGCAATTGCTTGCCACAATTTAGGATATGATTTAGAAGGATATGAATTAGATAAAGAATATTTTGAAGCGGCTTCAAAAAGATTGAAGCAACACCAACAACAACTAACAATATTTTAATATGATAAAACAATTATTCGGATCTTATAATGATCCAAGAGATGAAAAGGATGAAGTAGAACACTATTGCAAGAATTGTGGAATGGAAGAGGTTGAAGAGAGAGGAGAGGTATGTGATGAATGCTATGAAACTTTTTATTGTTCTTGCGGTAAATATAAAAAGGTTGAGGGTTCTAATTTATGTAAAGCATGTTTACTATAAACAATTTAATGTTTACAACTTTTAAAACAAAAGAAACATATTTAAAAATTATTTATAAATTTGTAAAATGAGAAATCTTAAATCAATTATATCAATATTAAACAATATGATGACCATTATATTATTAACTCCAATATTAATATTTGTTTATACAATTAAAATAATAATACAGACTATTGAAAGCTTTTGGAAAAATAATTAAAGGAAAGATTGTTTTTGATGATCGGGCAAAATTCTTAAATGATGTTTCTAAATTTGATGATGATATTAAAATTGTTATTGAAGTGAGAGAAGCAAAAGATATTAGAACAAACGCTCAGAATAGATTGTGGTGGAAATGGGTTGAACTAATAGCTGATGAAACTGGAAATGAAAAACAAGAAATACATTCTATTTTGAAATATAAATTTTTATTAAAAGAAGAAATGATTGATGGAGAACTTCATCAAGGATTAAAGAGTACAACCACATTAACAAAGGAAGAGTTCGGTAAACTTACTCAGGAAGTTTTTTACTGGGCAAATGATACATTAAACATTAATCTTCCTAATGAGTGAAGCAAGATTGCAGAGTGAGGTTGTTAAGTATATTCAATTGCAATATCCTAAAGTAAAGTATTGTGCATCTCTTGGAGGACAATATCAACCTTTTCAATCTCAGAGGAATCGTGCAAGAAAAACAGGATATGTAAAAGGGTTTCCAGATTTATTTATATATGAAGCTAGGAACGGTTATAATGGATTAGCATTAGAGATTAAAACAATAAAAGGAAGAGCTACAAAGGAACAAAAGGAATGGATAGAAGCGTTAAACGAAAGAGGTTATAAAGCAGAGATTGTAAAAGGATTACCAGATATATTAGATTTAATAGATAGTTACTTGAATGAAACGGATTGGATAGATGAAACAGATAAGTAGTAAACAAAAGAAAGAGAAGAGAAGGCTAACTATTATTTATAACGAGATAGCAGAAGAGAGAGGTCATTACTGTTCAGGATGTGGAAGGTCTGATGTACCTTTATCTCATTCTCATATAATACCAAGAAGTAGAAGAAAAGATTTAGTAACTGATAAAAGAAATATAACGTATCATTGTTTGAGTATTGGAGAGCATAAAGGTTGTCATGATATGTGGGAAACAAAAGAAAGAGATAAATTATTAGATTACTGCAAGAACATGGAATATATATTAGAAGTAGATACTGAATATTATTTTTTAATTATTGATTAATGGCAAAGAAAAGAAAATTAAATAGTAAGAATCCTAAATGGAATAAGGATATAAAAGAAAAGGAATGGAGTAAAAGAATATTAATGAAAGAAGTAAGAGGAATAAAGGTTTACTTCTGTTGGGAATAATTATATGAATCTAATTACAATACAATGGGCTTCAACTAACTTGCCAAAGGATCACATATATATAATCTTTAATGATGGTAAAACCTCAGCTATATTTAAAAGATACTTCTGGATTATATATATAAGAGTTACTAAGAAACATAAAACGAATTTAGAACAAATAAACTTATTAACTAAATATAAAACTTTAATAAATGAAATACAATAACAT
>VMHT01089164.1_pt1 | contig 16213 bp, 18 predicted proteins | sample 4693611 | NCBI WGS metagenome assembly VMHT01 (sample SAMN12280063, study PRJNA550983) | marine metagenome | isolation source: seawater sampled from same location over 5 years 0.02-0.2 micron viral filtrate | place: USA: collected off the coast of southern California halfway between the port... ... | reverse complement strand
AAGCGAGCCATTTTATTTCTCCTTGTGTAGCAAAAATGCAAAACTGATGACTGTAACATCAGTATCAACGTCTTTATCCTCAGTACGGAAACGTAAACGTATACCGCGAAAGATATGGTTAAATGGGAAAGAGTAGTCTTGAACGAGCGGAGCATCGCCCCACTTTTTATCGCCTTCAATACGGTCAAGGTTCACCTCCACCGATCCAATGTCGGAGCCATTTTCATCCGTCATATCTATGTAAAACCGACCCGTACCTGTCGCTTGACAGATAAAGGTGTGACATCTTTTTGTTCCGAGAAAATCACCAAGCCAAAGCACGGGAGTTTCTGCGTTCATCGGTGATCTACGAAGATCAGATAAACCTGTATCTTGTACGAACGTACGGGCGGTTGCTTCGTATACGCCGTCTGCCGTACCAAACATCAATCTGCCGCCTAGAAAAGTACCGCATCTCGGTAACAATGTATCACCAAGCTGATAGTTTACGAGTTCGTACCCAGCACGAAAGTTCATGCTTAAACGCTGCGTTTGGTTTCCGCCAGCTCTAGGAAAGAATACGTGATACGTCTGCGTATCTGGATCGTACACAGCAGATATTGTTTCTGGATTAGGAGTTGTTCGTACAAGCTCTTGATATAACGGCTCGACTTCATCAGATAGCGATGCTTCAGCAATAGTAATACCGTTTTGCTCAGATCGCATAATCGAGTGGATGCCGCGTCGAGAGCAGAACAATAAGTCTGATCCAGCATTTACGATTGTGTTATGAGCTATACACCCAATACGTAAGTTTGCCCTGCTATCAAGTTGCCATTGTTCAAAGTCTGGATCGATAATGTAAACAAGCGTCTGATCTTTTGTAAACACGGCAAGACGGTTTGCTTCAAACGTACCCATTCCAACAATTTCATCGGCAGTACCAATAAGATTAGATATGTCAATAAACGCTGCACGCGTTACTTCTTCAGTTGGCGCTTCCTCTTCGAGAAAGATGTCTGGATTATCAACACGACAAAATTCTACAGTAGTAGGTCTGTCCTTAAATCCAGCTACTGCTAAACGACGCTGAATAGGAACGCCAAACTTAGGCTTGATAGAAGCAGTAGATGTCGAGAACTCAAACCCATCATATCGATACATTCTTGTATCTTGGTTGAAGACGTGAACTTTACCTTGGAAGTTTGTCATCGAGACAACAGCATCTTTTTTAAAAGCATCTCTTAGCTCATGCCCTCGATCAGATGATAAGTGTGTGCCTGCTGCATCTTCTTCTGCAAAGCAAACTCCATCTCTATTGTAAAAACGTAGGCACTTTACAGGAAAACGATTAGAACCCTTATGTAGATAAAAGGCTGGGTCGCGAATAAGCTGACCTCGATAATCGACAAAGCAGTTCTCTAGCTGCCAAAAGTTTTGATCCTTCTCTGTTTCGAGAGCCGTAATATCACGCGATCTATCAATACCACGAAAGCCGAAGTAACTTCGGCTGTCTGATTTTACGGCTATTGGAGAGTACGATAGTCGTGACATTAATAACTGCCTGAGCTAGAAGAAGAACCTGATGAGGCAGAAGATGGATTGCCACCCGTAGCCGTAGATGTCTTTGACGTTGTAGTGTCTGTGGTTTTCTTCGTGGATGGTGGGCAGTAAGCTGTATTGCTACCGCCATCGGTAATGCTTCTCTGGTAAGACTTGTTACCGTACGCACGTTCGTGAAGAATGTTTGCCATGTTTGCTTGATACAACTGTAAGAAAACCATGGCCTTCTCGCTGCCTTGCTGGATAAAATAGTGAGCAGTCAAACCATCGATCATAATCATATCAGGGATTGCCCTGATTTCAGTGATGTCGTTGAAGTAATCAATGTCTCCACCTTCCCAATAAGGGTGTTGGCGTACGTCTTCGATCACTCGGTTAGCAAGCTCAATCATTAGCATCATCACTTCGCCATCAACCCTCGATGGTGAGAAGTTACCAGCACGCACCAGAGCAGAGCGTACGAGATTTTCTAAGGGCGAATGATCGCCCCGTCCTGCCGCAAACGGCTTCTGTACGCTCTTCTCTGTCATTAATCTTCCTCTGCGTTGATAACGCGGCCTGACCATACAAAGTGATGTTTCATCATCATTTCAGCAAGGTCACTTGGAACTCTCCAACTTACGTGTTCTCGTGCGCCATCCCAGATACCCGTCACTCTTGTTTCGCCTATGCGTAAGTCGTAAACTGAACTCTCAGGATTAGCTGACACAAACATTGTGAAAGCACTTCCGCTAGGTTTTGGGGCTGCCTTTTTAGACTTTGCTTTCTTGGAAGCCTTTTCTCTGCTTTCAGATTTATCTTCCTCGACCCATGCCTCGTTTACATCGGGGGTGCTAGGGTCGTCGCCAATAAGCTGCCCCTTATCGTTTCTTGCACGTTTTTTTGCCATAAAGTTTTCCTCGTAAAATTGCTCTTTATTTATGAAGTTTATTTGCGGCTCAGTCGTCCTTATTACAAAAGGGCCACGCGAGAAGCGCAGCCCTTTCTTTAAACAGCTTATGGGAGGAGTTAAGCTGTTGCGTTCCAACCCTTGATGTACGCATGGGTTTTGTCCTGCAATAGTTCCAAACCACATTCGGTAAGGTACTCGTGCTTAACAGCATCCATATCGTTTGACTGACGATCACGTAGCAACTGAGTGTCGCGACCTTCCATGAAACGGTACTTGAGGTGTGGGAAGTCGATGATGACTGCCGCATTTTCCATGCCTGGAACCTGACGGAATTGAGGGTGTAAATGCACCATCAAGTCGCCTGCGAACGTAGCATAGCGAGTTAAGTTCACACCGTATGTGCCCTCAACTACAGTTGGCTGCCAGCGATCTTTACCAAACTTCTGCAAGTGGCCTGCAACTTTTGCACCACAGAACATGATCTTCTGATTGCTTCCGAAAGCGAAAACATCTTCGATCAATGATCGGTCAAACTGATCTTCTGTCATAACGCCAGAAGCTGTTGCACGGTCATTTACGTTTGTGATGGTACTAATTAATCCACCTGTCATACGTGTTGGTTGAGCAGTAGAGGCATTTGCTTCATTCTTCTTACCGAAGAACATTGCTCGCTCAATATCCTGCATGTGCAGTTTAAGAGCTTTCGTAGCCATCTCGTCCTCTTTATCGCCTGTACGAAGATTGGTCGCACGCAAAGTTTCGGTTACGGTAAATGCCGTACGAAAGATTTGTGTGAAGTTCGAAGCCACGCTGGCGTCAAATGAGATGCCAGTCGGTGATGTCGCACCTTCTTCGTACGCTGTGCCTGCGATGAATAGATTTGCACCATCATCGATTGCAGCAGCGCCTCCGCCAATACCACGCTCAACTGTTAGTGAGGTAGCAGTACTGTCGGCAGTACAACGCATAACTTCGTTAGTCGCTGAGTTTACAATAAGTGAACCAGCTACAGCAAAAGTTCCTGCATTGTTGTTAGTGATTGTAATAGACGTAGCACTGTTGTTTACAGCACCATTGACTACTAATGCACGAGCAGGGAGTTCATCTCTGAAGTTCTTAAATTCTGGGTCATCCGTGGCTTCTGATGAAGTCATTGATAACAAAGCGTTTAAGGGAGCGTTCCCATTTGGTTCCAAGAGTGTGAATAACTCTCGGTAATTTTTCGGGCGGAAGTCCGTTGTAAACTGACCTGTTCCCCGAAGTCCTTGAATACCAGCCATTGCTAGTCTCCTTCTAGGTTAAGTTACTATCTTCGAGGTACTAATGACCACGCGGTACAATCACGCGAAAATCCTTCGTCCCTATATATAACATCGAAAAAAAGAGCCGTAGCGCAAATCGATATTGATTTGATATTGTCAGAAAAGTTTATTGTGGTCGTCCCACTTGTAAAAAAAATCGCCCCGAAGGGCGACTTTCTTAACCCATACGTTTGCTCATCGCGTTCTGTGCAAGTCGTGCAAGGGTGTCATCTCCGCCTGTTTCTGCTGCTTGGCTAGTAGGGCCACCTGATTGTGAGCGTAAATATGCCTCACGTCGTTTAGCCATTTCGCGTATGCGTTCGAACTCTGGCGCGTTCATTTGGTTTTTAAAGTCATTAACGACTTTGTTCGTAAGCCCCATGTCCACAAAGTCTTCGGCAGTATACCCACGCTCTAGTGCGTACGCACGAAAGTCATCGAGAGCTTCATCAGGCAAGCCAGCTTGCTGCTGGGCTTTATCAAGATTGTTTCGTATCGTGTTGGTTATAGTATCTTCACGAGATTGCATTGCTTCTTCTCGTGATTGATTGCCTTGCTGACCAGCCGCCATAGCTTGCTGCATGATGTTCTGGTTCATATTAACCATTTGACCCATCATTCTTTTCATTTCAGCTATTTCGATATTCATCTCACGAAACCCAGGTGGTAACGAGATGGCATTTTCATCTTCGTACTTCTGAAACTCTTCATTTAGTTTGGCAGACAAAGCCTCTGCATCACCCTGTTGGGGTGCTACTGGTTGGGCTACTCCTTCTTGTTTTGGACGAGCCTGTCCCATCTGAGCATTTTTACTCATAGCCTTTAAGCCTGCTGCCATTAACTTAGCAGCTTCTTCTGGGCCTTGACCTGTCTTTTCCATAATCATGCTAGCAAGATCATTTACAGGTTTCATCTGCGCTTGTTTGAAGTTGAGGTCACGATACCGTTCGTACGTACCAGCAATTTGTGACGGTGAAAGAGGACGTTCTTCATCGCCAATCTTCACGTTATAAATGATTGCCTCTGCTTGAGACTTGTCGCCTTCAGTCTCAGGAGATGCAGCCGCAACTGCTTTTTCTTGTGCAGTCTCTGGTGCCTCCTTCGTCTCTGGCTTTGGTTGTGCTGGCGCACCCATTTGTGAAGCAGCAATACGTGCTACTTGATCTGCGTCTTTTTCTGGTTGTCTAGCCATTGTCTATCCTTTCTGAGCGGCCTTGGCGGCTCGTGGCTTCTTCAAGTGAAAGCTCACCCTCTAGTTTGTGGATGAGCCGTTCGGGCATATTAAGCAATTGCTCTGCTGCCCATATTGCACCTCGCTGAAAGTCCATCTGCTGTTGCGTCATTTCTTGGGTTCGAGCCATTGCAAGTGCGAGAGTTAGTATTTCTTCTCTCATTACTTCGTTTACGTGGTTCCAACCTTTACTTTCTGCGAGTTCAATTATGTCTTTAACTTTGCTCTTGACGTTCATGTTGAGTTTGTTTCTTTACTTTTTCACCTTCAGTCCTGAAGGTTTCTTTTTGACTGGTGCTTTACCAGCGCGTACAGGCGAGCACCCCTTTTTCTTCATCCCATTTTTCTTTCCGTGTGGCATTACTTCTTACCTTTCTTCCAAGAGATCCTCTTGGAGCTTGTTTTCTTTCTGGCTGCGCTTGTGCATTGCGCTTTCGTAGGCCGACAGGCTGGGTAGGACTTACGCTTTTCACCCTTCTTACGACCACAGGGTTTCCCAGTTTTACAGTCTATCCATCCTTTGCCGCCGTTCTGAGCAAACCATGTACGAAGATCATTTTTTGCCACGAGGTTTTTTCTTTTTCTTTGCAGCAGCTATCACGTCGCCACGAGTAATCTTCTTCTTGTTACCGTACTGGGCGGCAAGTTTCTTTTGAGCTGGTGTCATACGTTTCATTTCTTTTTGCCTTTACTTTTGTTTCCCCAGTTTTTAGCGCCAACCTTACGGCACTTACTCAACGCCCCACTTGCATACGCAGAAGGCCAAACTTTATATCTGGCTTTCACTTTGCTATAACAGGCGTCTTTCTTAGCCGTTTTTTTCTTCTTGGCTGGCATGACTTAGCCTTGCGTACACGGGCAGTCTTTGTGCTGCATGTTTCCTGTCTGAGTTTTTAAACCCAGCTTTTTAACTTCTTTGGATGTCTTAGCCATTAGTAACCCTTCTTCTTCTTCATAGGCTTACCAGACTTGGCCGCTGCTTTCTTAGCTGCTGCTTTACCCTTTTTTGTGTAAGGGAATTTTTTCTTTCCTACTGTTGGCATGGTATACTCCTTAACAGTTCCAAGCACGACGGCTCCAATAGTTAGCCGACAATTTATTTGATTTACCTTTTATCCCACCGCTACGAGCGCAGTACGATTTCTTTCGAGAGGGCGTACCTTTCTTGATTGTCATCTTGGCATCCCCGAAGCGAATTATTTTTTCCTTGCCATTGGCGCAGGCTTTCACAACAAACTTCTTGCCGCCCGAAACCTGACGCTTCGGTTTGTTACAGGCCATAGATTTCTTGGAAGCTTTCTTTTTTGCTGCTGGCATAACTAACTCCTTTAGAGCATTATGTTTATTATACAGCTACATGTCGTCCTTATTTATCGTCTTTCCAAACCGTCCAAAGCAAAATTAAAACAAAGACAATTAATAAAATATCGACTAACATTATCCTCTAAATGTCGTCCTCTATCAAAACATGCAGTCGTCAAAAACAGCATTGCAGCTAAGAATTATTCTATCTTCATCTGCCATGTGTGGATTGGTGAAATGTGCCATATGCGCTGGAAAAACAACTAACATGCCCTTCTTAGGGTTAAGGGTGTACTTATCATTCCATAATGCAAAGCCATTTCCATAAATCATATTGTAAGAAGATGCCGCTGGATTGCGAAAAACAATCTCACCAGTACCCTCTGAGGTTGCTCCATAAAACACACAAGCTAAATGAGCAAAGCCGTGAATATGCTCTGGTGCAAAATGACCATGACCATAAATCGAAACCCAAGAATTTGTAAGGTGAAACTTCGGGTCTGTATTTAAAGCGTTTGTGTACTTTTGACACTGCCTAACGATAGCGTGATGTATTGGATCAAAGCGTTTATCTTCGTCCAGTTTAAATCTACCATGACTTGTGTAACCATGTTTTTTGTAATCTTCGGGTGACTTCGCTCGTTCAAAGTTATGCCAAGCATGACTTATAAGCTTTCCGTTAGGGTCTTGGTCACGCAAATCATAAGCGTACTCGCACAGATCGTCAGCTAATTTTTCCCCATCGTCTATGATTTCATGTAAGATAGGAAAGCTAAAAGGGTTCTCAAACCCCATTTGCTTCTTTGACCCTTGCTATTAGAGAAGCTGGTTCTTCTTTAGCGATTATATAAATATGGTCGCCAAGACAAACTTTACATCCCCAACCCTCCGATGGTTTTCCTGCTTCGTCCAAAATACCAAGAGGTATGCTCATGGTAAATTTAACAGTAGTCGGATCGAAAAAATGTTTGTGATTTTCAACGTCAGTGTAAGTAATAAATTTCATAGTGTATGTTAGTCTCCGTCTGGAAGATTGTTTACCTCTACTGCTTCAGCAGCAGTCTCAGTTGGTGATAACGGCATAGCTGGAACGTTACTGTAATCGTCTTCTATGTCGTCTGGAAAACTGGCTGGGTGATCGCGTAACGCTGTACGATACGCAACCCAATCAGTCTTTGCTGTATTGTATGCAGAGTAGCTTGTTGAGTTTTCCAAGAGCTTGATTATTTCTATGTCACTCTTTGCTAACTTATCATCTCTAGCCGCCCTCATGTTTTTCATAAGAAGTTCTTTATCAACAGCCATTAGCTTTCTCCGTTATATTTCATCGAAGGGTTCTCAGAGCAGTATGTGTACGGAAAGGATCGTGGCGTACCATCTGCGCCCTCACCCCAGATGATACGTACACCCCCAGGAGCACCGTTGCCGCCGCCGCTGGAAGTTCCCGAACCACCGCCTCCACCGCCATGCGTACCGCCAACACGGACGCGATTGCCCCCGCTTCGTTCTTCTCGGCCTGTGAATTGGTTCTCGCCCCATGCACCTCGCGTACCGCCCGAACCACCGCCTCCACCGCCGTAGAAGTTAGCAGAGCTATTGTTATATGAAGTCCAATTACCAGACGAACCGCCTAGACCAGAACCAGCATTAATATCTGATCTTGGTTTAACATTACCGTCTACGCCTCTCCAACCCTGACCATCTAGGCCAACGCCACCGCCGCCTCCTTGACCATAAGTTGAAGAATAGTTGTATCCGCAACCACCGCCGCCTCTAACACCTCGGTCACTGCTACCAGCCCTATCTTGATTACCTCTATATCCAGCCGCACCCATTCCAACACGGCTACCGCCAGCATAGTAAGCAGCACCGCCACCATAGTGAAAGCCGTTTACAGAAGAACCGAGACCAGTGTTTACTGCATAACCACCACCGTCACGACTGTCGTTTGCACCGTAACCACTTCCTTTGTTCCAATAATCAAGGCCATTTGGAGTGTGGTCCAACCAAGTTTTCTGACCATTAGGATTGGAGGTTTGGTAGCCAGTGTAGCCACCACATTCACCGAATATAACAGTTTGACCGCTAGGGTTGACTATGAAACTTGATCCAGCACCATAGCTTGAAACGTTGCTTTCACTTTGACGACCCAAGCCAACATAGACGTAATACACATCTCCTGGAGAACAGCTAATACCGTTCATCCAAGCAAGACCAGCAGCACCGCCTGCGTCGGAGGCCCAATTGTACGCACCCCCAGAACCGCCGCCTACTGCAACAGCACAAAAGGATGTAACTCCACTTGGCACTGTCCAGCGAAACTTTACTAATTGATAGTTACTGCCAGCACACCACCAAGTACTATTATCGGCATTAAAGCCCATGTAGCCATGTTTTGCGTAACCTGATGCACCTGTCAAATCGTCATAATAGGATTGGGTGGTGTAATTTATGGCATAGTGTGAACCCCAAGCACAGCCATATCCATCATTATATAAATAGGGAGAAGTGTCATCATTTACATCATGAACACGTCTTAATGCACCAGAAGATTTAAGTGGATTGCAAGCGTTATCTGAAGTAGCTTGATCGGCAGATTTATCTTGAGTGTTTTGTGGATTAAAGTTAGCATTATTCGGCCCGAAGTATCTTGCGCCGTAAGGGTCGCCGTATGCAATATTTTCAGTATAAGTTTTGGATACTGTTCCGTATGAGCCTAAATCTATTGTTATCGTTAGGCTGTGTGCAGAACTTGCTGCCACAATGTCACCAACATTTGTAAGATAAACTCGACCAGTAGCCGCGTCTATTTGTGGTGTTACGGCACTATTAAACCCAGATACGTTTGACATAGTAAAAACAGGAGTTGCATAACTGGTTGTCGTAGCAGCAAGGATATCTTGTTCGCCAGTAGTATTACGAATTATTTGATTTCCAAGAGAGGCTGGGAAAGTAGGCGTAGTACCAGTAGGTACAATTTCAAGTTCATAGGTAAATTCGGTTTGTTCATCGGTGCGACCATAAGGGTAATCTACCTTTACCTTGAAAGTATATTTACCTTCAGTGCCGCTACTAGGAGTGCCGTAAAAACGAGCCTCACCCATATCTTGATCGGTGCTGTCGCTATTTTCAGCCCACGAAATACCAGAAGGTAATCCCGTCGTAGGTGCAATAGCTTCATAGGTAACTTGACCAGACGCGGTTTCAAACGCATTATCTATGTAAAAGTATTGATCTATTGTAGGAATACTTACGCCAACATCGATCATTACTTTTACAGTAGCACCAGGTTCTATAAACCCACCGTGGGAAGCATTGTTTATGTTAGGGTGGCCTTTAGCTATCTTCACAAAGCCACCAGCCGCAGTAGAAGCCGCAGTAGTAGCCGCACCACCAGCTATATTATAGTCGCCACTGCTTATCTTATATGAACGTCTTTTCTTAGCCATGCTATTATTCCTCTATGCCATACACTCGCACAATGATGTTGTCTTGATCTGTAGTAACCACAAGCTGTTCACCAGCAGATGCCATGATGCCAGTACGCTCTAAGATTTCATTTGAGGCGATTTCAGCTTTATCGAATTTGTCTCCTTGAGGAAGTTCAAAGAAACGCTTTTCACGCATGTAGTCTTCGCCGTTGAAGAAAAGATCGTACTTGCGATTTGCGTCACCATTTGTGTCTGTCCAGATGGTGTTCGTAACAAGCAGTGTTTGGTCATCGTGTGGTGCAGTAGATGGCTCGTCCACGATTGATACGGCTTGGCCCATGCCTGAGTGGTTGGAGCAATATGTGTAAAGTGTGTCTGGTGCGTTTGACGGTACTGTCCACTCGATTACTCTTGCTTGACCGTTGTACGTTACGTGGTTGGTGTTCCAATCTGCTACCGTTGATGTGACTAATGTGTAGTCACTGGTAGATGATGGGCTACCCATTTGCCATATCATGCCGTCTGTGTACGCCGTACCACCAGCATGTGTGCCGTTCGCAGTAGTTGAGAAGTTCAGAGGGTGTCCGTTGTTGCTAGTGTCCATCTGATAGATACGATATGTGTGACCTCTAACAAAGGTAAGTTCTGCAACTGCACCAGTAACAGCGCCTTCAATAAACCTGTTCTGATTATCTATGCTGGCAACTTTTATACCGATTGGCTGCTTGGCGTAATGCTTGGATTGTGTCCAACTAACCCCAAGGTTTGATGTGCTGTACTTTTGACCGCCAGATACTACGAGTACGAAGTTAGTACCTTCGGCTCGAACATCGACAACCATGGCGTTCGTAACTCCTGATGGGAAGTCAAATACTGTGTAACCCGTTGTGGGCAGAGGTGAAGCTGTTGTGTAATCTGCGTATGCTACCTTGCCACCTGAGTAAGCTATGTAAATCTTACCGTCTGTAGCGTCTGTAGCAATTGCAGCCGCACCAATCATGTGACCGCTTACACCTGTTGGCGGTGACATAGAGTTTGATGTAAACTCAGCCTGTGCTTCGGGCGTATCGTCGTTCGATATGTAGTTGAAACCTGTTGAAGTACCAACAATAAAGCGTTCTTCATTAGTTTTGACACCAGCAATCTTTGTGATAGCGCCTAGACCCCAAGTAAACGCAGTGTTGTAGCTAGCTGCTGCTGCTCGCCAGTCTGCAATTGTGTTCACAAGAGAACCAGAACTTCCTGGAACACCTTGTACGTACGCCATTGCGAAGGGGCCGTCTACGTTCGTAGCCCAAAGAATGTTATCGCCTGCTGTCATGCCGTAGTTGCTTGCTGAATTAGCTGCGCTACCACTGTCATTTACATAGTTGTCTATGTCATAAGTACTGCCATTGTCAGGCGATCTTAATATTAATTCTGTCCCACTATGAAACCAGATTGGGTTTCCTAGACGTGTGGTATCTTGAACCATGTAATGATAGTCTACACCGCCAACTGTTTGCTTAGTTTGGTACGCTAATATCTCTTTTGCAGCGATTGGCGTGGAAGCCGTGTTAGCTGACGCTGGTTCGACTGGCGTTGTTTTCATGTCTGTAACAAGAACTTCGGTTCTGTGACCGATCAAATCTAGCGTGTTCCCTGCATCTGCTGTTGTGTAAACCACAGAAGCATCAGAAGGTGTTGCGTCGTAATTTACGAAGTCACCTGTCTGGTATGTCTTGTCTGAGATATACACGTTTACGTTGGCTGCTACTGCACCATCGTTCAATACGTTTACGTTAAAGGTAGCCACTTTCGCAGAAGGTACAGTATATACAACTTCTGTGTCGCGGCTTCCGACTAATTTCTTTCCTAATAATCCGTTTGCCATATTATCCTCTTAACTTTGTGATAGGAAAAAGACTTTGGACGGAGACATTTGAAAAGCGTTTAACGCTGACGTAATGCTCGTCTGTAGTCCACCGAGAGCCGCTTGCTCTGTTGCGCTTGCTGCTTGTACGGCAGCAATTTGAGTTGAACCTTCTGTCTGAAGCTCGCTGACTTCAGTATTACCTTGGGCGACAACAGCATTAATTTGTGTTGTACCTTCGGAAGAAACGGCACTCAGGTTCGCATTGCCGTTAAAAATTTCTATCATGCGAGTTAGATAAACTAAGTCAGCATTTGGTGTGGATGCGTTCAGACCCTGTAGTCGTGTAGATAGCTCGTTGGCTAAAGACTGCTGGTCTGCTACTGATATATTAGGCATCTAGGGTACTCCCGTTGAAAAGGCCACCGTATAGCTGGGATATAATAATGCCCTGCTGGATTACGGTTGGTGTTGTTTGGAAAGCTTGGTTCGCATAGGTTTGCGAAAGATCACGCGCTGCCTCTGATGCTGCTTGTGCAGTTTCGGCGGCTGTCTGTGCAGTTTCAGAAGCGTTCTCGGATGATAGTGCTTCAGATGCGCTTTGCTCTGCATCAAGTCTTTTGACTTCCATATCTGCAAGAGCAGTAGCTTTGAAATTGTTGAGATCAGAAAAGAGTTGGGTAAATGAGGCTATCTCATTCGTAGCCCCGTCAGTACCAATTTTCAGAAACAGTTTTTCACTACCAGCAGTGTTATCGTAGGTAAATGTAAACGTATCAATGTCACCAGTTGCCTGATTAAATATCTTACTTAAAAGCGTAGCAAGCGATAAGCCGCCCATCTCCGCGTCTTCAAGATAGGTATCAAGAAGAGTAATGCCCGTATTCTGCGAGCGAAAATTTAGCTGTTCACTGGGTACGCGTGTACGTGCCATTAGTTTTTATCTCCACACTTGCACTCTGGGCAATGAGCCATCTTTGCTAGTTGTGCTAGTCTCGAACCAGACATTCCTATTAAGTCCTCTGCGTTTGTTACTCGTCCTGCCACGTCGCCAAGATCACGCTGTAGGCTTTCTCTAGTTTGTGATATTGCCCTAATAAGGTCTGCTATGTCGTCCCTTATAGGTTTCAATTCTTCTTCTAGTCGGGCGTTAATATATTCACGAGTATCAGTATCTATTTTCGAAGCCCAAGCGCTGCTAGGTACGGGGTTTGTCATTGTTTCGGAGCCTCTCTCATCGGTACTAGGTTGCCTCTTTCCACCTGACGCTCGATATTTTCTTGGGGCTGTACGTTTGCACCACGTAGTTTTTCCATCATCATCATCTGCTGTGACGGGGTTGGCCCCTCATTTTGCTGTTCTTTTGATATTTTAAACTGATCGAGGTCTGATACACCCATACTTCGTATGGCCTCTTCGACGATTTTGCCTGAGTTATACTCCATCGCCATACCTGTTTCGTTAAGAGTACGAAGCATAGTAATCCAAGTTTCGGCGTTACGCGTGGGTTCGAGCGGCAGCGTTCCGTCTACGACTAGGTATTCTATCTCTCCTTGTATGTCTTGGAGAGAGAAATCGAGGTATCCATCCTGCACCATATCAGCGACTTCGGATGCGCTATCACTATCAGCAATACGGATAGAGCTTTGTGGCGCAAAGAAGTCTTGTATGTTGGCTACCATCATTCGTACCATTGGTCGTATTGAAGTTGCGGAAATCGTACGGGAGAGAACGCCTAACCTTTGCGAGCCTAACTGCGTAAGGCGCTGTATCTCTGTCGCCGTACGGATGCCGTCACTGGTTGGCATCCCTTGCTGCGCGTCAGAAGCGGCGGATAGGCGTTGTTTGAGTTCACCCATTGCTTGAATATCTTGCCAATGCCCACGCGTAACGTCTGGTATTTGAGAAATAAATACGCCCTCACCTGGCTTTACACCTGGCAACGTTCGTACGATGCCGTGAGGGTTCCTATCGATAAGATCGCCAATCGCTATTTGTGTGGGATCAACGAACATTAGATTAGTAAGGGCGGCTTGCACGTTATCGACACGCGAACGTAAGAGCCATGTTGCAACATCGTGTAACGGGAGGAGCAGATCGTACAACGATTGCGAATAGGTCTTATGGGCGTCGTGGTACAAGCCGCCTATAACGACAGGGAATTGTCTGCCGTATGGATTTAGCTGGCAACGGATAACTACGTTCTCGTCCAGAATTGTGACGCATAGCCACAACTGATCTATCTGAGGTATACCTACCTCATAACCAGCTAACCTTACCCAAGTCTCATCGACAACACGGCTGTCACCTAATGCAAAGAAGGTTCCGCCGCTTTCACGTCGATTGCGTTCTGCTGGGTCTATACTTAGTCCTCGTCCTGCTTCTTTGTGCCATCTATGTCCGTCCCAGCCACCAGCAGGAGGCGTGAGGCGGTTGCGGAGCGACGGGTACTTCTTGAGTTTGGGATACATTCCCGTTTGGAGGAGGCTGTCGAAAGAAGAGAAATCAGAGAAGATGATGTATTGCATCCGTTCCCAGTCTCCCCACTGTACTCTGGGGTCGTGGAATACGCGTCTCGGATCGAAGTTTGTGATGTGGTTTGTTCGGCTCGAAGCATCCCACGTAACTTTCGTGGGTGCGTATCCGTACCGAATACTGTCAAGAAGGTGTTGGGCAAGGCGTGCTTCTCCTGCTGTTCTACGCATTTGCTGGTGTAGCAAACGCTCGATGATTGCAGATGATTTACGTGACTTGCGGTTTAAACCTTCAAGCTGAAACATTGGGTTACGGCCTGTCAGGGCGCTCATTAAATATGTAAGTACCGTGTCTGATATGGCACGGGTATCTGCTATAACTGCCTTTTCTCTAAACTGGGTAGCATGGGGATCGACATAAACGTCGTGCGCTCTATCTGCCTGTGTCCAGTGTTCATGCCTACGAGAAATGCGGTCATAGGACATCTGCATTGCCGAACGGACGTAATCCACTATACGCTGCTCCTGTTCTTCGGATAGCAGCATTGAAATGTCCTCATAAGCCATGAGGGCATTAGCGTGTTCGGATAAGTCTACGACGATGCCGTCGCCATCAGGAACATAATCCGCACGGTAATTTGTTGTAGTCAGTGCCATAGAGAAACATTTACTCCTATAATAACCCTACAGTCGTCCTTATTCGCCCCAACCGCGCCATGCGCCGTTTTGCTTATTAAGGTCTGATTGTTGGCTCCATAAACTGTCGCCTGCTTTGGGAAGTGCAAAGTTAGGCGGTGAATAGTATTCGCCCGTAGCTGGCGTACGAGCGAGAACATCGAGGCCGATTGATAAAGCATCAACCATATCGTCGTGCGTACCCGATGGGAACGTCTGCATTTCGTCGTGAAAGTCGTCGAGCCAGTTGGCTGCGCTGGGTATAAATACCCTACCGCCTTCGATAAGTGGGAGTACAGAAGCTAGTCGAGATACCTTGTCGCTAGATACTTTATAAGGGATGACTGAAACACCGCTCTCACGTTTAAGTTCTTGGATTAAAGATTGACCCGATGCTTTGTCCTCGATGTAGATGCCTCGTAAGCCTCGACCTCTCCACTGGTTGTTGAGAACAATCATTCTTCGTTTAAGATCGGGGAACTCGAAGCGCTCTCGTACAACGTCAACGATGTAGATGTCGCCAGTTGCGTCTAACCCCATAGTCATCATTACTGAGAAATCGCTATCCTGTCGGGCTTTGAAGGCTGTGTCTGCCGCTATTATGAGAGTGTTGAATTTTTCTGGCTTCATATCCTCTGGGTAGGTACGCCACCAGTGAGATCGGATCATGTTACCACCTTGGATGTAGGGTGTCTGTTGGTACAGTGATGCGAACTCTCTAGGGTTTAGTCTTTGACGACGTTCCAAATCTTCGAGGGTAAACCGTTCGGGCCATAGGGCGCTCTTTTCAGTCTTACGTATGTATCTTTTACCAGCGCCAAGTTTGCTGGCTTCGCCAGGTGCGAGGTACTCTGGGTGTTCGACTGGTAGATTGGAACGGGAAATTTTACCAGCGTCTCCTTGAATTGCTTTTTCTTCGATGGCTGGAAAATTGATGTGAAGCCAACGTCCTTCGTTCCAGTCGTCGGTTTGCATGAGCCGTCCTGCGAGGTCGTCGGGGTGCCAACGGGTGAGTATGATGATTTGTGCTGGGGGTACACCGTCGATGTCGGGTTGGAGACGCGTAGAGAGAGCGGATATATAATAATTCCAGACTTTATTTCTCTGCGTGGCACTCTCAGCTTCCTCTCTAGACTTTAATGGGTCATCAAACAGTAAAAGATTTGCGGCTCGACCTGACGTTGTACCGCCAACGCCTATGAAATACGCAGCTCCACCGCCTGTCGTACGCCATTGGTCTACAGCTCTGCTGTCTTGTGACATTTCAAACTCTGGAAATGCTTGCGTAGTTAGCGGTTCGTTGCAGAGATCACGGACTTGTCGCCCAAAGTCGGTAGCAAGTTGGGAGTTGTAGGACGTGGACATGATGAAACGGCTGGGTTTTCGCGACATGAAGTACGCAGGGAATAGAATAGAGCCGTACGTAGACTTGCCGTGTCGTGGTGGCATGGTGATGAGTAGGTTTCGTACAGGTACTTCCTCTGTCTTCTCGCGTTCGGCTGCCGACAGGTTG
>VMHT01039350.1_pt1 | contig 16213 bp, 13 predicted proteins | sample 4693611 | NCBI WGS metagenome assembly VMHT01 (sample SAMN12280063, study PRJNA550983) | marine metagenome | isolation source: seawater sampled from same location over 5 years 0.02-0.2 micron viral filtrate | place: USA: collected off the coast of southern California halfway between the port... ... | reverse complement strand
GCATCCCGTTTATTTATCTCGGGTGATAGTTGTCCTAATACTCTCAGGAATGGTAGGGCTAAATCTTCTGCGCCCATGTTGTCCAAACCGGTACTAGAATCTGCCTCAAACATACTCGCTAGAGCTACGCTTGAGTTTTGCTTCTTCGCTACTTGTTTCTCTGTCATGTTTCTTGTCTCCTTGTTCATGATTTCCGGCTTATTTTTGTTTGATCTTTAACAAAAGTGTTAAAGAATTCCGAGGGCATATCGAGGCCGGCCTCGATACGCTCTCTAAAGAGAGCCTTCAATGTCATGGGTTCTACCTTTTGTTTTTGGGTAGGCTCATAACCTTCTTGCTCTGCAAGGCTAAGCAATTGCTCCGCCTTGTTATCCTCGCCCTTCCCGAACTGTACCGCAACCTCATTTTTAATAAGATCACCAAGTCCGTTATTACGAAGCCATGTGTACGCTGATTCGACTGAGTCTTTTTTTACAGTACAGCTGTATGTCTTTCTGACATCAACGCCGCTACCGTCAGCGAGTTTCAAAGATGACAACCCTTGCTCTGCTAGTAAGTTAGGTATTATCTCTGAACTAATCTTGTCTGCTTTTTCTTTATATTCTTTTACCGTTGCTTCAAGTCTTTGTATTTCTTCTTCGTGTGCTTGTAGCTCTTGGCAAAAAGAAGCTAGTGTTTGAATATCTGTTTTCTCAATCAACTGTTGTTGATCATCTTCTAAATCTTCTAGAGTTATATTACTCATCTTCCCACCCTTTCGTGTTTAATTATTTTCTTCTTTTGTTACTGTAAAGTCTTCAGTCTTTTCTAACTCAGCTATCTTCTCGTTTGCTGCAGCAAGATCTGCATCTTTCATCGCTGCATTAATTTCTTGCTGTAGATTTTCCTGATTTAATCTTTGTATTTTGTTTAGTAATACATTTATAATTTGTTTGTCGTCCATTATCTTCTCCTTATTTTTATTTACTCTTGACTTCTTATATAACAATCCCATATAGTATGTCAAGAGAAGATATGATAAAAAATTATAAATTTAAAACCAAGCCATATAACCACCAAAAACTGGCGCTTACCAAGTCTTGGGCCGAAAAAACTTATGCCCTATTTATGGAAATGGGTACAGGTAAATCAAAAGTACTTGTGGATAACTTAGCTATTTTATATGAACAATCCGCGATCCGCGGTGCCCTAATCGTGGCACCAAAAGGCGTGTACAAAAACTGGTATGACATAGAGTTACCGGTGCATTTACCGGACCATATTAATCATACTAAAGTATTGTGGGAACCTACCAACAGTAAGAAAAAACAGCTAGAGCTAGATACTTTATTTGATAATAAAGGTGACCTTAAGATATTGATAATGAACGTAGAAGCATTTTCTACCAAGAAAGGACTGGACTTTGCACATAGTTTCCTTAACATGTTAGCAGGGAAAGCCCTAATAGGAATCGACGAATCTACGACAATCAAGAATCCGACAGCTAAAAGAACAAAAAATATTTTAACACTAGGGAATCTTGCAACATACCGTAGAATACTTACTGGCTCTCCCGTAACAAAATCCCCACTAGATTTATACACCCAGTGTATGTTCTTAGATAAAAAACATCTAGGACTGGACTCATACTATTCTTATCGTGCGCGCTATGCACATATGGTCAAGAGAAACTTTGGTGGTCGTCAAGTACAAATTGTAGATAGTTATCGTAGACTAGATGAACTAGCCGGTAAGCTAGATAGTTTTTCTTATCGAGTATTAAAAGAAGATTGTTTAGACCTACCACCTAAAGTATTTACTACCAGGACAGTAGAATTATCTGACGAACAAAAAGAACAATACGTTATGATGAAGAAAGCTGCGATTGCAGAACACAAAGGTAAGTTGATGAGCTCAGCTACTGCACTAACAACTTTATTACGACTACATCAAATTACTTGCGGCACATTTAAAGCTGACGATGGTACGGTGACACCGATAAAAAATAATAGAATTACTGCTTTGATGGATTGTATAGAAGAAATTGATGGCAAGGCAATTATTTGGGCAACATACCGCGAAGACATCAAAAATATAGTCGCTGCGTTAAAAAAAGCTTACGGAGAGGCCTCTACAGTCGAATATCACGGTGGGGTGGATGCTACCCTCCGGCAGGACAACATTGCTCAGTTTCAGCAAGTTAAGGGCCCTACACGCTTTTTCGTCGGAAATGCACAGACTGGAGGGTACGGAATTACCCTGACAGCAGCAAACACAGTAATTTACTATTCTAACAATTATGATCTAGAAAAAAGACTACAGTCAGAAGACCGAGCACACCGCATCGGCCAGACTGGCAGTGTTACCTACGTTGACTTGGTTGCGGAAAAGACTATAGATGAGCGTATAATCAAATCATTGAAAGATAAGGTGGACATTGCTAATGAAATTATGGGGGAAAATATTAAAGATTGGATCTAAAGTAGAATCGGGGAATAAGAAGTTCGGCCTTCTATTCGTTCTGCTTTCAACGTTTGTTTTCGTAAACTTCCCGTCTTACTAGAACAGTGTATCCAACCAGAGTTTGGATCTACACCGTCATAGAACTCTAGTATCAATTGATCAAACTCACAGTTAGCCGCGATCCACGCTGCAAGTTCTTTGTTGTCTACACCATGAATCTCAAAGTCTGCTGCCTCACCCTTGGCATGTTGTGACTTAGCCGAAGAACCGATAGCCTCGCACAACGCTGGGCTTCTATAGCCTGAAGATATCATAACCGGTTTACCGAAGTGCTCACGCACTGGTTGTAGGATGGTTTTCGCTAGGTGAATAAGATTCTCAATCTCCGCGGTGCCTGGTTCGTTGTCGATACCTTTACGCGTCGCGGTCTGTGATTTAGTTAATTCTTTTAATGTAAAGTTGTCTGATAATTGCATTATAATTTTCCTAACAATGTGTCTATAACCATTAATCCTACAGCCCCCACTGTAGATAAAACTACCCAATAGATCTTATCTATCTTACCGCCCAATTTTTCTACGTCAAGATGTACGTGTGAAATTTTGTCGTCCAGATGTTTGAGGTGATTAGTTTTTATAATATCAATCTCACGTTCGACACCTTTGATGTGACCGTAGAGAGAAATAATATGTTCTCTATCATCTTCTGGTACTATGCCTTTTACTGTATCGTTCATATTAACTTCCAAATATTGGGTCGTTACTACCAAAAACTTGTTGACCTTTTGCAAAAGTATTTCCACTAACCCCGCCTAATAAATTAGCACCCTGCATTGGCACACCTAAATTTGGTAATGTTACATTTGTATCACCCATTCCTGCTGTTGGTAAAGAAGTTTCTACAGCAAATGGATTAGTATTAAACGGGAACGGTTCAATCATCATATTAGTTCTATTGTATTGTCTAGCTAATCTATTAATTGTTTGTCGCGCTGCATTGTACGGATTTTCTTGTCCCAGCGCTCTAGCGTTTTCTGCAAAAGATTTAATGATATTTTCTGATGGTATAAACGGTTTGAATTGACCACGTTTAATAGCATTTAAAGCTTTGTTAGAAACCCTATCTGCAAACTCACGGTCTAGTTCTGCTTGCCCTGAGCCTAATATTCTAGCCGCATAGTAATCTCTATTTATATCTTGTTGCACTTTAAACAATTGTTCATTGGCCACCATGTAGCGATCAATAATTTGTTCTGGTGTAACCGGACCACCTCGTAGCAACGGTCTAGTAAACTCACGACGAGAGTTGTTAATACCAGAAGTATAGTCAGCAATTTTAAATTTCATAGCGTTAACCGGATCTACTTTAACTGCACGCATACCCATGAAACCTAGCGCTTCATCTGTTAACTCATACTCACGACCATATTCATCTGGTTTACCTCTTGCTGCTAAACCTAATCTTTCAAACGTGCCGATTGATCCTGGTAATTGTGTTTCAATTAAGTGACCTGCAATAATAGAAGCTTTCTCACCAAATGGTGTTTGGTCCGTATACAACCTTTGTCCAGTTTTAGTTCTACCACCACGTAAGAAAATGTCTGTTGCTGCTTGCGTCCAGATAGCTTCACTAACAAATGGTGATATTGTTTCACCAATACCTTCATACAAACCTTTAAATATACTTTGCATCACCGGCTCTTCATCTTCCACACCGTCACGTATATTATTAAACAATGCAGTAAAAGGTCTAATCATAGTGTCGTATGCATTAGCATGTGAAAAATCTATGTATTTTAATTCACCAGTCTCTTCATCTTTAATTGGTATAAGTGTAGAATTTTTTGACCAGTCAGGTACAAACCGTCTAAGCGCGCTCATCTCTGCACCACTAACATTGTAAATTGCTTTAGCTGCCTCTACCGTTCCATAAGGCACAACCACTGCAGTAGCACCAAAACCAAGTAATCTTTTATAACCGATACCGGATAGTGGTTTAATAACTCTGCCATCATCTAGAGTTACTTTTTCTGTTATTTCTCTAAAAGCACGATTTAAAATATTACCACTAGTACGCATAATTTCTGCAGGAAACGATACAAAGTTACCGATTGGAAACTTACGTAATCCTTTTACAAAGTCATTAACATAATCATAGTTAGGTATATTGTTACGTACAATGTCAGCAGCTATCTCATCTAACTCATCTGCAGATTTAAGTATACCTGCTTTTTTATAAGCTTGTTCATAACGCTGACGTTCCATAGCAAAAGAAGTTATTTTCCAAAAGTCATCTTCTGCTGTATAAAATTCTTCTGCACCTTTTTTAAGCCGCGATCCTTGTTTCGCTAGTCGTCTTAAACCTGGCAAAGTAGAAGCACTAGCACCAAACTGTACATCTGCTAGTAGTTTTTGTAGGTCACCTAACCTAACATTAGAATTAACAACACCTAGTCTTAATAATTTTCTGTAAAATTCATTTTGTTCTCGTGTGCCTTTAAGAGGTGTCTGTAAAGATTTAAACGCAGTTTGAAACGCATCTACATTAGGTATGATACCATTACCCGCGGCGAACGCACCTGCACTAATAAAGTTACGAAAGTGAGTAACTGGACTGAGCACAGTTTTTGCAAGTTGTGATGCAGCTTTTGGGTAAAGTATAAAATTACTATAGACATTATTTAATGCACCCTCACCTAAAATACTTTGACTAGTTTCTTCTAACGCATCAGCCACCCCTTTGTGTGCAAATTTACCATTGAGAGGATTAGTTACACCAGCTTCTAACGATTTGTTAGGATCCATGTTTACTTTTCTAACATTGTCTCTACCAAAAGCAGCAACCGCTTGTAGTTCATCATCGTAAAAGAAACCAGTTTTACCTGCAGCTTGTGCCTCATCTGATGATTTAATTAAATCATCAAAAAATTCATTACGTCTAGTAATCATAGATAGTCTGGCAGTGCCACCTAGTATAGTTTGCGTTGGATCTTCTACTTTACCTAATAAATTTTCTATAACTTTTTTAGATTCATCGGTAACATCAGATAATTTTACAATACCTTTAAACTCAAGGTCACTCATTACTGTTTTGTTTAAGAAAAAGTCAGGTGCATTAAACATAACACCTGCAGTTTTTTCACCTGACGTTGATAGTCCTCGTGGTATACTGGCTGTCTTAACTACGTTATCAACATAGTGTAATGCTTCTTCATCTGTTATTTCTTTACCTGCTTTTTTTGCTGCATCTTTAAATAAAACTACTCCTCTATCTATTGCCTCTTGCCCTGGTTTAAAATTAGAAATAGACATAAGTCCGCGGTTTTGAAATATTTGATAAGTAGAACCTAAATATTCTGCCATTTTTTCACCAAACGAATCACCAAATTCTTTTCTTAATTTAGGGTCCATTCGTTTACCAAGTGCTGTAAACATGGTGTCCCATTCAGCACGCATGTCATAAAACGAATCAAAAATAGCTTGTGGGTTTTTAGCACCTAACTCTACTAGTCTTGCTCTGTCTCTTGCCACTAGTTTAGGGTCCATTTCACCAAATTTAAATTTACCAGTCAACCCATCAATGTCTGCTTTACCAGATAATAATGTTTCGTTTAACTCTTTTAATAGTTTACTACGTGTTGCTTGTGTAGTTTTGTTAAATGTATTTTTTAATTGTGGAAATATAGCATCAATGTGTTTATCAACACCGCGCTGTATCTCTTGTGCTCGGTTTACATCTGCTTGTCTGATACCTAATTGACCACGCTCTAAATCAAAAAACTCTTGTGGTTTAGCGCCCCGTGGTCTGAACTTAGACAATATCTTATCAATACCACTGTTAGCATATTCGCGTTCCCCGCTGCGTTTTATAGCTGTTTTAATTGCAGAACCAGTGCCACCAATAATACCGGCAAACAAAGAACTTTCTAAACCAAACTTCATACGATTCATAACTTCGCGTGCAGCATTGTTCTCATCATTTGGTGCAAGTGCTGTTGGCCCGCCACCAAACATATCACCAATCGTACCAACTTGTTCTGGGTCACCAACAAAGATAGCGTCGGCTACACCAATACCAGCAGCGCCACCTGCTGTTGTTAACAATCGACCATTAGCATTTAATGCATCTTTCATGGTTGCTTCCATTTTTTTATCGGTAAGTTTAAAATATTTGTTAGCTTTTTTTGCAACCAGTGCTTGCTTAGTTAGTTGTGAACCAATCTTAAATGCTTGTACACCAGGTACACCCAAGTTAGTTATAATTCTAGTTAAGTTACCAGCAGTTGTGGCTTCTGCCTGTTCATCTAATGTAGTTAGATTATCAAAAAACTTTTCTACTTTTGCTGCGCTGCTAGTGCCTAAACCTAGGTCCATGAGGCTGGCTCCGAGGCTAAACGCGCCTTTTGGTATGTCAATTATACCAGCACCGATACCGGCTAGCATGCTTTGTATAGTACCTATTTCATTATCTTGACCTATATTACCTAATGAAAAACTACCACCAACATTAAAATCAAAATCATCTCCTACAACACCACCTAGTTCAAGGTCTACACGACCACCATTTTTCATACCCATGCCCATCATACCCATTGCTGCCTCACTTGCAGTTGCACCTCCTGGCTCAAAAGATTTTCTTGCACTAATCATTTCCTGCATTTCATCTAATTGTTTTAATAACTTTTCTTGGTTCATTGGTCCAGTAAGTTCTTTATAATTTTTATCTGCATAACGCATAAATTTATTAGGTATGCCATCAACACCATCTAATTTTAAAATTACTTCGGAATCGTCAACTAATTTTCTATGTTTAACCATTTGTTCATCAAATCTTTTTGCTATGGCTATTTTTGCCTCTCTACCTTTTGCTTTTTTAAGTTCTTTAGAAAAATGTTTTAAACCCGCTATTGGATTTTCATATAAAGCAGCTTTTATACCGTTTATTTTTTTACCAATTATTTGCCAATTAGCTACATCTTCGTAAGGAACTTCTTTTGATGCGGCATTCCAAAAGCTGTCTATGTGATCAACAACTTTTTTTTCATTAGGAAAAAGTATATTAAATTCTTTTGTTGTTTTATCAATATCTCTTCTTAATTGTTTTACTTCTTTTGGTATATTAGGGTTTGCAAAAAATTCTTTTAAAGCTTTACTTTTTAATTGTTTTACAGATGATTCACTGTAAGGACCTGTTCTAGAAAGATTGCCATCAAAAAAATTTAAATCATCAAAAGGATTTTTTATACCTATTCCTTTTGCGCTTGCTACTATATCGTTTATTTCATTTCTGCTTTGAACCCTACCTGCGTCATCAATTTTTTTAGAATATTTTAAACCTAAAAATTTAGTTAATTCTGTTTTAGAAGGTTGCGTATCAAATTTTTTTTCGTAATCAAAAAAACCTTTTCTTATTTTTTTTATTTTTTCTAAAGTTTTAGGTTGAAAATTTTTACCTTGGTAAACTGACAAAGGAGTATTCATGTTATGTTTTATAAATATATTATTAATTTTACGTGAAACGCCAAATTTTTCTACAAGTTCACTTTGAGTAGCAAAAGGGTTTTTAAACTTATATGCAGTTGCTCTTAGTCTATTATTTAATCCTTCAGGAGACAGCCTTTGTCCTTGTTTAATACTTGGTGTATAATATTTTGATTTTGGAGGTTTTGGTTTTGCGTCAGCTACAATTGATTCTAAAATATTTTTAAGTTTTGTTTTGTCAACATTTTTTAAACCTTTAATTAATTGTGGTATTATAGATGCAGCCATGCTACCCCCTACGTGTTAGCAAATTGTTGCGCTTCTAAGAAGTTGTCTGTAATTTTTTCTGTGCCGTCTTTATTAATCGCTACAAAAGTTCCGCCTAGTGATTTGTTAACATCAGTGTAAACTACTTTTCTTCGCATTTTATTAGTGTCAGGTTTACCGTTAGCTTTAACAGGTAACTCTACTATGTTTTCTACACCTATTTCTTGACTAACGTTTAATAGTTTTTGTGCTCTAATTTGTGTAGTCGGATCACCTTCTAACATAGCTGCTGTCAATAACTGTTCTGTAGCGGCATCTTGTTGGAATGCTCTTTCTTCTTCTTTTTGCATATCGCCAATAGCTAATTGTTTTGCAGCTAAACTTAATTCACGATCCGCTGCGCGTTCTGCATCTAATCTAGCACCAAGCGTTTCACCATATGCTGCTGCTGCTTGACCATAGTCTTCTGCTAATAAACCAGGCGCCGCTGCTGATATAGCTAAGCCTATATCACCTAGTCTACTGCTAGGTTGTTGATCATTTAATAGTTTAAAGTATGCGTCAGAACGATCTTTTAAATCTGCTAAAGTTTCAGCAGATTTTTGTTCTTGTGTTTGTTCTTCTGCTTTTATTACATCTCCAAAATCTGTTTTTGTATCATCGTCACTTATTTTTGGTTTATCAGCACCATATAACGCAGTTCTAATACCACCAGATAATCCTTGTATGTCTTCAAATTTTCTAAAAGGTGCTTGTGCAATAGTTGACGGTAAATAACCCATTACATCAAGAGCTTTTTCCGCTCCTGTTCTACCTGCATCAACAATATTTTCTAATAAAGTATCATCACGACTGTCATCAAACTCTGGTAATAAAGAAGATAGTGCTCCTAATCCAGCACCACCAGCTATAGTGGCACCTCCAACACGAGGAGCTAGCTTAGCGTAATCCATAAAGCCTGGTCTAGTTCTAGCACCTGGTGTTCTTACAGTTGCACTTCTAATTGTTGTTCCACGTGGAGTAGTTGTTCTTATAGCTTTACCAGGAAGAACTCTAGTTCCGCTAGGACCACGAGCTGCAGCTCTACCCGCCATTGTTGTGCCTCCTGTTTTTGGACTAAAGAATTTTCCAAGTGAAGCTATTCCTCTACGCGATAGTAATCTTGGTGCAAGTCTAAGTGCAGTCATTGCTCCTGGTGCGAGTAAAGGTAAAAAAGCAACATGTGCTTCTCTTTCTTTACCATCTGGTCCAGTTTTTCTTAACGCGTTATTACCAACACCAAATGTTGCTTGTGGTTGTGCGCTACCACCTTTTTTTAATTTTAATCCAGAAGTAACACCACCACCGTGTGCGACGCCACCCATTTTAAACATTTTTCTTTGTAGTGTGTATGCCATACTTTATCCTATTCTCGGTTGACCATATCCAAATGCTGCTGCTGTTTGTAACGCTGGTCCTGCAATACTAGCAATACCACCCAGAACTTGTGAGAACGGACTAGGCGCTTGTTGTTGCTGCATACCAAAAGATGCACCAGTGCCAGCATAACCTTGTGATGCTTTCGCTAATTGATTACCAAAGAAATCCATACGGTCATACGGCTCGTAAGCAATTTGTTTTTGACCGGCTCTAAATGTATCTAATAAACCTTGAGCTTGTTTTTGTTGTGCTGCACCAAGTTGACCAAGTGAGCTAATTTGTTGTGCTGCAAGTTGTGGTTGTAATGATGCTAGTCCGGCTTGAGTTTGACCCGCCTGACCTAGTAAACCAAGATTCTGTGCTGCTTGTTGTTGTGCGGCTGCAGATTGTGCTAGCCCCGCTTGCCCAGCTTGTCCATATAAACCTAAATTTTGCGCTACTTGTTGTTGAAACTGTTGTGCTTGTGATTGTTGACCACCTAATGCTTGACCAAATAAACCAAGATTCTGTGCTGCTTGTTGTTGCGCCGCTTGTCCTAAGCCCATACGTTGTTGTACGTTCTGTGCTGCTAGTTGTTGTGCTTGCTCAAAGCCTTGTTGTCTAAGTCGTGCTAATTGACTAGCCATATCTTGTGTGCCTTGTGCTGCTAGTTGACCTTGCGCTACACCAAAACGACCACCGCCAAAAGCGCTACCGGCTGATGTACCTAGCTGTGCTTGTTGTTCTGCTAGTTGTTGTTGATAGTCAGCCATAGTCGCATCAATAACTTCTTGTTGATACGGTGACATAAACTGTTGAAATGCTTGTGGTCCAGTTGATGCTCTAGCTGCAGCAAAATCCGCGGTTCCCGCTCCTTGGCCCGCTGCTGCGGCTTGCGATATTAAATCTGCTTGTGCTTGAGCGTTGGCTAATTGTTGTGCGCCTGCGTCTTGACCGGCTAATGCTTGTGCTCCCATCAAACCAGCCATACTTGCTGCTTGTCCTATACCTGCGGCACCTGCACCTTGGCCCGCTACTGCGGCTTTACCTGCTCTGTCAGCTAATTGAGCAGCACCTAAAACACCTTCGCCTGTGTTTGCGTCAAAAGTACCTTGTAAAAATGGTTGATAACCCGCAAGCCCCGTTCCGGTGCCCGAGATTCCGGTAAATGCACCAGTATCTGTATCAAACTGTGCTGTACCCATACCAGCTTGATTAAGTTGTTGTTGAATTGCTTGTTGTTGTAATTTATTTTGTGCTGCTGCTTCAGGTAGTAGTGAACCAAATTGACCTTCTAAACCCTCTTGTGGTATTGGTGACGCTAATAGATTACTTAATTGTGGACCAAACTGTCTTAATAAAGCTTCAATGCCCGGTGACGGTTGTTTTATTGCTATAGAGTCTGCACCTAATTCTTTTTGCGCAGCATCTAAATCAGCTAATAGTTTTTGATACTCGGTTAATTCTGTTTCACCACCTTCTTGCATGCCTACACGACCACCGGTTTCATAGACTTGTGCCTCAGACATTTTATCCATCATGTCCATTTCACCTTCTAAACCAAGTTGTCTTAGGTATTCCATAATTTCTAAATTACCTAAACCAGCATCTTTTAATTGTGTTTTTAATTTATCTAAATCCATTATACTTTTGCCTCTAAACTGTTCATAAGATCATACATGCGTTGCGCACCTTTTTCTACACTACCACCACCGGCTGCACGTACTGCATCAGCGGTCATTACAAATTCATTCTTTGATAACATTGCTGGAACGTCATCAGCTTTTTCTTTTACACCCATAGGTATAAACGTACCATTACGTCCGTCAACTTGCATACCTTGTGGCATACCTGCTGGTAAAGATGCGATACCACCATCAGCAAAACCACCACCATAAAGCAAACCATAGTTTGGTCTTGCATTACCAAAATAATCAAACAACGCTTGTCGAGAACCATAATAATCATCAATACTATCTTGAAACGCTGCGGCTTCTGCAGCTGCATCTGTTTTCATTTTATCTGCCACGGCTAATCCGGGGCCGATTGTTTGTAAACCTTGTTGTATTGCTTGACGCGGCACATTTTGCATGAAACCTGCATCACGAACCATTACTGGATCTCCAGCTTTATATGGTCCTCTAGCAATATCACTACCAGCATATGGATCAAACATATTTTCGTTTAATTTTTTTAAATCACCTGCTGAAATATCGTCGGCTATGTTTATTTTTTCTTCACTAAACGGTCTATCAGCTACATTAGTACCTTGAATAAAGTCACGTGCTTCGTTAACACCAAACTTTAAACGTTGCATTAAAGTTGGATCTTCTGGTAGTGTAAATATAGGAGCAGATGGTTTAGCTGCAACAAAATCAGGATTAGGCATTCTAAAAGAAGTAGAAGTAGCAGTAGAAACAGGATCTGTAGTAACACCAGTTGTTGAATAAGAAGGACCTCTTTGTCTAGCTGTTCCTGTAAAAGTTTTAGATGGTTGAACTGTTGGTGTTTCTGTAATACCTCTAGTATCAAAACCTCTTCTTAATTGACCTTTAGTAAAGCTTCTTCCTGAAACAGGCTCAGAGCCTATTACATCAGGTGGTCGTATATCGTCTGTTCTTACACCTTCAATAAAAGGTTTTCCTTGTTCAGAGACTGCCTCAGTTCTACCAAGTTCAAACCTATTTGGATCTGATAAAAAACTACCAAGACCAGAAAGTGCTTGAGCTGTGCCGCTTATATCACCGGTAGTTTTACCAGTTGATAGTGCGGTTAATACTTGTGGTATTAAATAACGACCCATAGTAGTAGCAAAAATACCTCCAAGACCTGGAAGCATTGGAGCAAGCATCGGTAGAAACGGTGCTAACTCTTTAGGAATAAGTTTGTCAGCTACTTTGTTAGCTATACTACCTAAGCCCTTTTTAATTTTCCCGCCAATTCCAAAAGCCATTTATTCTCCTGATTCTGCACCTATAGGTGGCATTTCTAATATGTTAACTTTAATATCTACAGCTTTGGTGGTGGACCATAGTTGTCCACACTGTGGGCAGGTGCCGATTGCCTGTTCTTCTGAATTTACCTCATAATCACAATTTTTGCAATAGATTCTCTGATAAACTTCTGGCTGTATTACCGGTATTTGTTGGCCATCTACAGTCTTATAAGTGATAGGTTTACCTTCTTTAATTAACCGCATTAAGATACCTCTAATGCTGACAGTACTACATGTAAATCATTGGCGTTTTCTGCTTGTACTTTTAGCTCTTCATCTTCGTTTAAAACTAAGGTGTTAGTTAACAATTCTACTGTAGTTTTAGCAGATATGTCTTTTTGTTTAAATAAACTAAAGACAGTATCACTACTATTTAACAATGTTATGGTTATTTCACACGCATTACTAGCATCATCATTTGATACTAAGATTGATCTAACCACACTAATAGTATTAGTAGGCACCGTGTATAGTGAAGTATTATCAGTAGTAGTTAAATCTACTTTTTTATTTAAAAATAAATCAGCCAATGAACCAGTTCCTTGCTAATGTTTCATCTTTAGTTTGTTGTTGATAACTAAAGTTTAGTTGCGTTACAATTTGTTCAAGCTCTCTTACCAATGTATCAAAGGTTTGTGTTTCGTATTGTGGTGTTGCTTGTGGTAATCTACCTATTACAATCTGTGCCATTATCTACCTCCATCCGGTTTTACATCTAGACGTAATGTACCAAACCGCCAATCATCATTAATTGCATTACTAGATATCACAATGTTGCCTTGTCTACCTCGACCACGTGTATCTATTTTAGTAGTGGTTGGAGTTACTGTTGATAAATTAATTCTAACATTAGTATAGTTAGTAACTTTTTTATTGTCTGTATGTGCAGCGGCAGTAGTAGAGCTTGTGCCACGAGTGCAGCCAGTCAATACACCAGTAGTATCATTATTAGCTGTATAAGTAATTAATTCAGTACCAATTAAAAATGTGCCTGAACTTGGAAACTGAGTAGAATCATCTACTGTTACTGTGGTGGCACTGCTAGTAATGGCGCCATTCAAAGTAGTTTCGTTAGTAATAGAGTTGTAGTCTTTAAAACTTAATAAAACATCAGCACTACCTTTTTGGTTTTTAAAGTCAGGAATAAATCTTGATATAGATAATATTTGTTCACCGTCTTGTATGTCAAAATCACCTGATTGTATAAAACATTCTAAAGGATCTACGTCATTATTAACACCGTCTTCGTGTAGATAAACTACTGATGCACCAGCAGTTACACCAGTTACTGTTGGAACAGTGCCGGTTTCATCTGCTTCGTATTCAGTGGCATAAGGTAATTCATATACACCTCGATCTATCCACGTAGTTCTTGCCATTGAATTAGTATACCAACTGTTTTCTAAATAATTATAAGTTACACAACGATCAATAACCGTAGAGTTTTTACTAGCATAGAACCAAGTAATTTCATTAAAGTCAGTATTAATACCTGCATAAACTAACCCTTGTTGTGTAATACTAAAATCATCAAATACATAATCTTGCACGGTGCAAGGCATTTTTTTAACTGAACCATCAAACATAAAGAATGCTTGTTGACTCATCCAAAACGTTGTGCCATTAACATCAACCGCCGCATGCGCAGAAACTGTACCACAGTTAGCTGCTATCTGTGATAAACCAAAGACAAATGGTGCACCAATAAATTGTAATGTGTGTAAAGAAGTATCAGTCCATATTAAGATAGAACCTCTAGATCTAACCGCAGACATAATTTTAGATCCATCTTGTATTCTAAACGATCCAGCAGTGTTGGTGCTGCTTGGTGTCCAAGTTGTAAAATCTTCTTGACTAGAGAATCTTAAAAACAAATCGTCTTGTGTTGTAGTTGTACCAATAGTAGTTTCAGTACCAAGTAAAATAACATGTCTATCTGGTGTTGATAAAATTAAATGCCTTGATGCTGTTGGTGCATTACCACTAGCGACCACGGCGCGCGTAGTAGCACCATTAGATTTGTCCCATCTAAATAAAGAACCATCACTAGCCAAAGCTAATAAGTCCTCACCAAAGTTTTCAAACACCCAGTATCTTGAATCTAGCACTGTTGTTGAAGTAGTGGCACCTTCGTTCCAAGCAGTAAAGCTTAAACCACTAGATATATCTTTAAGTATAGTTACTGTTGCATTGTCTGCATGTGTAGTATTATCATGACTACCAACCGCACTAACACTAGTGGTATCTGTTAAACTAGATAATCCCCGAATCACGGTTAAAGTATTACTACTAACCGACGATACTTTCATTATTTCTTGACCAACCATGATGTAATCGTTAGCCGCAAAGGTAGCACCGGTATCTACATCAACACCAGTTTCTGTTGCATCTAATGCCTCATTTAATTGATCGGTAACCACAGTAGTTGGTGTGCCATTCCATGCTGAAATACCCCAACCATAACCATAGATGTTTGAAGTTTGACCAGCGTTTATTTGATAAGCTGCATTTGCAGTAGCACTACTAGTAGCAGTGCTTGAGGCTGCTGCCTTAGCTGTTATAGTGTAAGTGTTTATAGTAGGTGTAGATAAAATTTCAAACTCGCCTTCTAAGTTAGCTGCAGAAATACCACCAGTTGCTGCTGATACTGTATCAATAACTACAAAGTCACCAGTCAAAGCACCATGAGCAGAATCAGTTATAGTAACAGTAGTAGAACCACTGGTAGTGGCATAGCCAGTAATATTCCCGGTCCCCGATGCGCGTACCGGTGTGATGTCTGCTATTGCTCCCTCTACGTATAGATATAGTTTTCTGTCAGTTCCTAAAGCTAAGTGTCTAGTACCGTCAAGCGAGGTCCATGCAAACTGATCGCGTACCGCGCCAATTAATTTTTCAGAAGTAAGTTTAGTCCAACCACCTATTTTTTCTGGTTGACCATAACGAAAACGTATGTTCTCACCGTCAATCCATTTACCCTCAGCACCATAAGCGGTGCTTTGTTTGTCAAATCCTGGTGCAAATTTTGTTGAAGCCAAAGGCATATATTATCTCCTTTGTTATGCTGTTCGTTTCCACATGTATACTGCAATAAATGGCGGCATATGATTAATTGCGGTGCCATCTCCACCAAGAGGTATAACTGCAGTTTCATACGCACCACCTGAACCTGATGAAGAACCTCTATTATCAGCACCTTCTTCAGTTTTAAATGATTTTGTTGTGTTTAAATTAACATCAGGTAAGTTAGTTTGTGCAATAGTGTGTGTTTTGCTACCACCAGTTTCTTCAACTGTATTAAAGTCAGAATCACTACTATCAATACCAATTAACATTCTACCAGTACCAAACGCTGACCAAGTTCCAAAACCTAATAAACTAGATGGATTAGTTGATACAACAGCTATGAACACAGCTCCAACTGGATACGCTGATTGCGCTAGATTACCGTTAGCGTCACTAACTGTGCCTGCAAAAGTTACATTCGCACCGCTAAACGTGGCCGCTGTGGTAGTACCAGATTTAATAATTAAATTACCACTACTATTAGTTAAACTACCATAAGTAGTACCAGCGTCTTTTACAAAAACATCACCACCATCAGCATCTAAAATAATATCACCAGCAACAT
>VMHT01171283.1_pt1 | contig 16215 bp, 30 predicted proteins | sample 4693611 | NCBI WGS metagenome assembly VMHT01 (sample SAMN12280063, study PRJNA550983) | marine metagenome | isolation source: seawater sampled from same location over 5 years 0.02-0.2 micron viral filtrate | place: USA: collected off the coast of southern California halfway between the port... ... | reverse complement strand
CCAAAAGGTTATAAGCTGCTCATCGCAATACCAGAACTTGAAGGCAAGACAGATGGCGGTGTCTATATGCCCGATTCTTTAACCAAAATGGAAGAAACCGCTACCATTATTGGGTATGTCATAAGTATAGGCGCAGAAGCCTACACGGACAAAGAGCGGTTTCCTAATGGACCTTGGTGCGAGAAGGGTGACTTTATCATCTTCCGTTCGTATTCAGGTACACGTTTTAAATTACATAACAAAGAGTTCCGCATTATCAATGATGATACTGTTGAAGCGGTAGTCGAAGACCCACGGGGGTATAGTAGAGCATGAGTGAAGTAGAAAAAGTCGTTGAAGACGAAGTAGTTGAAGCTGGAGCATTAGAAGTAAATGTTGAAGGCGAGGATGATTTCGAGGTTGAAGTCGCCGACGATACTCCTGAAGAGGATAAAGGTCGTCCACGCAGAGCAGCTGATGCTGAGGCCGACATCCCAGAAGACGAAGAGCTTGAGAAACACAGCGACTCGGTACAGAAGCGTATCAAGAAGCTAAAATTCGAGTATCACGAAGAACGTCGTCGTAAGGAAGAAGCTGAACGTGAACGCGAAGCTGCAGTTCAGTACGCAGAATCGCAGAAGAACGAAGCTGAACGTCTCCGTAAAAATCTTTCTGAAGGTGAAGGTGTATTGGTTAACGAAGCCAAGGCACGAGTAGCATCAGAACTTGAAAGCGCTAAACGAGCTTATAAAGAAGCTTATGAGGCTGGGGACACGGATGCGGTGCTAGAAGCGCAAATGTCGTTGTCTAAGCTGCAGCTTGAGTCCGATCGTGTAGAAAACTGGAAACCAGCACAGAGGGCTGTACAGGATCAGTCTAGGGCTCCAGCTCCCGCCCCTCGTGTTCCCACACCTGATCGTAAGGCGCAGGAATGGGTAGCGGGTAACGACTGGTTCCAAAAAGACAAGGGCATGACAAGGTATGCTATGCTCATACATGAAGAACTATTAGAGTCTGGCGTTGATTCTACGTCCGACATGTATTACAGTAAGATAAACGAGGCCATGCGGTCTCGGTATCCAGATCGCTTTTCGGACGTGGAACCGGAGGTTAGACAACCACAACGTAAAGCTGGCTCCGTGGTGGCCCCGGGCGGTAGAAGTACCGCCACATCACGCAATACAGTTGTCATCTCCTCCTCTGAGGCCGCAATCGCCAAGCGTCTCGGATTAACTAATAAACAATACGCGGCGCAAGTGCTAAAGGATAAGCAAAATGGCTGACAGAAAACCACGTACAACCGATACCCGCGAAGCGGGGGAACGTCGTAAACCTTGGAAGCGCTCGTCAATGCTGCCTACCCCCGAACCACGTAACGGACTTTCGTTCCGCTGGATTCGCACATCTACATTGGGTAATGCAGATATGACAAATGTTTCTGGGAGGTTTCGTGATGGCTATGTGCCTGTAAAGGCAGAAGATTATCCCGAGCTACACATCATGTCAGATATTGATTCTCGTTTTAAAGACAATATCGAAGTTGGTGGGCTATTGCTTTGCGCTATCCCGACCGAACTAAGAGACGACCGTATTCATGGTCAGCTAGAGTCTGCACACAATCAGGCCGAAGCTGTCGATAGAAACTACATGCGTGAGTCTGACCCGCGAATGCCTATGCTTAAACCTGAGCGTAGTTCGCGGTGACTACAGGGTAAGGGGCATGAGGCTCTTTACTTTTAAAGTAAATAACTCTGGAGGAAGAGCATTATGGCTACTACAGCTGCTCCCTACGGCCTAAAGCCGGTAAAACGTGCCGACGGAATGGCCTACGCTGGGGCTACGTCCCAGTACCTGATCGACCCCGCTGGAGAGGCAACAAACCTTTTCAACGGTCAAGTCGTTCATATTGGTGCCGATGGTTACATCGCACTATCAACTGCAACAGGTGCCGACGGCGGTACAAACGCATTACCAACAGGAACAACCTTAACTGGTTCTCTTGGGGTGTTTATGGGTGTTGAATATGTTGACGCAACTTCGGGTCAACTAACATTCTCACAATACTACCCGTCGGGCACTGTTGCTGCGACTGGTACGTCAATCAAAGCGTTTGTCGTAGACGACCCAAATGTACTATTCCAAGTACAAGCAGATGGCGCTATGGACCAATCTGATATAGGTGCGAACACTTTCTTCGCAGCTGCTCAGTCTACATCTACTGGCAACACTGCTACTGGTAACTCTACAAGTGCCGTTGACGCGACAACTAAGACTACCACCGCCGCCTTCCGTATTGTGGCAGCTCATTCACCTATTGGTGATGCGTTCCCCGATCTTTTGGTTAAATTTAACCCCGGCTACAGCAGCATGACTAACGCTGTTGGCCTGTAAGGAGGGATAACACATGGCTATTTCACGCGCACAGGCGCTTAAAGAGCTCCTGCCCGGACTTAACGCCTTATTTGGTCTTGAGTACGATAAATACGAAAACGAACACGCGGACATCTATGAGACGGAAAATTCAGAGCGTAGCTTTGAAGAGGAAGTCAAACTGTCTGGTTTCGGTGCAGCGCCAACAAAAGCTGAAGGTTCTTCTATTGAGTATGACAATGCTCAAGAGGCGTTCACAGCTCGCTACACACACGAGACTATCGCTATGGGTTTCGCCATCACTGAAGAAGCGATGGAAGATAACTTGTACGATTCTTTGTCCTCACGTTACACAAAAGCCTTGGCTCGCGCTATGGCGTACACCAAACAAGTTAAAGCTGCTTCATTACTCAATACGGGTTTTGACACCTTTAAATCTGGTGATAACGTAACATTGTTCAGTACTGCACACCCAACAGTTGGTGGTGGGACAAACTCTAACCGACCTGCAGTCGCTGCTGACCTCAACGAGACTTCGCTTGAGCAAGCTATCATCGACATCGCAGCGTACACAGACGAGCGTGGGTTACTTATCGCCGCTCGCGGTAAGAAGCTTGTCATCCCGTCTGCTCTGCAGTTCGTAGCGACTCGTTTGTTGGAAACAACCCTACGTGTAGGTACAGCTGATAACGATATAAACGCTATCAGTTCAAATGGTGTAGTTCCTGAAGGGTATGGTGTGAACCACTACCTAACAGACGCTGACGCTTGGTTCCTAACTACAGACATCCCTAACGGTATGAAACACTTCGTACGTTCTGCGATGGCTACAGGTATGGACGGTGACTTCGATACTGGTAACGTGCGCTACAAAGCGCGTGAGCGTTACAGCTTCGGCGTTTCCGATCCGTTGGGTATCTACGGTTCCCCGGGCGCGTAAGCTCCTAGGATTTAAATTTAGAAGGCTCCATTTCGGTGGGGCTTTCTTTTTGTGTAGCGGTGTTGTATGGTCCTGCTAACGGGTACAACATTAGCTTTGTAGACAGGTCTATATACCCACCTGACGTTGCATAGACTACAAGGCGAATCCTTATGCAAAGGGTACTAAAATGGCATCAACTACATTTTCAGGTCCAGTGACTTCAACTGCTGGTTTTATTGGCGATATCGTCGTTCCAACTTACACTGTAGCGAACGCACCTTCAGCTTCATCCGCTGGCGCGGGCACGATTGTATTTGTCTCCAACGGCGCAGCTGGTTCTGCAATTTTGGCTTTCTCTGACGGAACAAATTGGAAGCGCTCTGACACTGGTGCTACAATAGCAGCGTCATAAGGGGTGGGCTATGAGTAGATTTGCACCCCCATCCGAAGAAGAGTTAGCAGCCCGAGGAATTGGGGTCGTTAAAGTTCGCGCAAGAAAAAAAGATGGTACGCTTAAAGCAGATGATCCTTCTACGCCTGATGTAAACGAGGCATGGGAAGAAAAGCCTGCTAAAAAACGTGGCCGTCCCAAGAAGAAAAAGGACTAGATTATGGCTGGTCAAGAAGTACGAGCTTATAACTTTGCGGTAGGCGATAGCGCCGCACTTGTAGGCCCATCACGCGGTAGACTGCAGGGAGTTCTAGTGAACGCTGCATCTGCAGCTGCTTTTACTATCCGTAGTGGGTCAGCTACTGGCCCTATCATATTGCAGTTAACCCTGCCTACTGGTTGGAATGACGTCTACATTCCGAATGATGGTATCTTAGCTGATAACGGTTGTTTTGTTTCCGCCTTTACAGGTTCAGGAAACGTTATGACCCTGCTTATAGAGTAACATGGCGGTTAAGAAAAAAGGTACAATGAAGGGCCACACTATAAAAGGTGGTCATAAACGACCGACTAAATCCGGTGCGGGCATGACTAAAAAAGGTGTGGCTAAGTACCGCCGGGATAATCCCGGCTCTAAACTAAAGACCGCCGTTACTGGCAAGGTTAAGAAAGGGAGCGCGGCGGCTAAACGCCGTAAATCCTATTGTGCACGCTCTGCGGGGCAGATGAAACAGTTCCCTAAAGCGGCCAAGAATCCCAACAGTAGGTTGCGGCAAGCTAGAAAAAGGTGGAAATGTTGACATGATGGGGCGTAGTTCTATGAAAAGTCAGCTTGTAGGTAACCGCGTTGGGGGTAGGTCTGCTAGCGGCGGTAATATGGTGTCCACGGGGGATGATGCTAAAGACCTCGCCATAGTCCGTATGGGCAAAGGTGGGAAGACTAAAAGCCGTGTAAACGAGGCTGGCAACTACACTAAGCCAAGTTTACGGAAACGTCTATTCAACAAGATTAAAGCAGGGGGCAAAGGCGGAAAACCCGGACAGTGGTCTGCCCGTAAAGCTCAGATGCTCGCAAAACAGTATAAAGGAGCCGGTGGTGGGTACCGATCTTGAATCTGATCTACGTAGTTGGTCTCGTGAGGTGCTGGAGGTAGCTAACCCCCATCTTGGTGGCTTGCCCCCGTGCCCGTACGCAAAACAAGCGTGGGCGAACAATAAAGTATCGGTTGTTAAAACTACTAACATATACGCGGACGCTCTAAAATTTTGCTCCTCCTTTGATGGGTTAGGTAAAGAGTTAGTCGTTCTAGCCTCTTACGATCTTCCCGAGTTAAGTGCTTTTAATGAATATGTTGCCCAGCTAAACAATATATTCTCTAACTTGCATTGTATGGAGTTTCACCCCGAATATGGAGCTGAGGACGCAGAGTTAGATTTTTTAACCGACAACGATTGGGAGAGCTCTATAGAAGCCCCGTATTGCATGTTGTTTATTCAAGATTTGGAGTTGGTTGTTAGCGCCAGTGACAAATTAAAACCCCTAGGGTATTATAAAGCGTACCCTACATCAGAGTACGAACAACTTGTACTTAGTCGGAAAAGGAGACTGACAAATGGCTATGAAACCTCGGGCTATGAAAAAGCCTGCTAAAAAGATGATGCGTGGTGGCAAAGCAAAGCCTGCTAAAAAGATGATGCGTGGCGGCAAAGCTATGAAGCGGCCTATGGCTATGAAACGCGGCGGCTCTTTAAAGAATAAGTAATGGCCCTGAAGAAGTCGCAAAAAAGCTTGAAGTCTTGGGGCAAGCAGAAATGGCGGACGAAGTCCGGTAAACCATCGACGCAAGGGCCCAAGGCTACAGGTGAGCGTTACCTACCCACAAAGGCTATAAAAGCTTTGTCAGCTAAAGAGTACGCTGCTACTACCAAGGCTAAACGAGCGGCCACTAAAAAAGGTAAACAGGTTGCCAAGCAGCCGAAAAAGATAGCCAAGAAGACGGCGAAGTATAGGAAGACCTAGATTATGGCAGTTGTTGTACCAGAACTAAATGAATTATTCGAGGAGGCGTACGAACGTGCGGGCCTTGAAATGCGTTCGGGGTATGACTTAAAAACCGCTCGCCGCAGTCTCAATATTATGACGTTAGAGTGGCAAAACCGTGGTTTGAACCTGTTCACTATAGAGGCTGGGTCTATATCGCTTACTGCCGGTACAGCGACTTACACACTACCTTCCGATACTATTGATCTAATTGAGCACCAACTTCGCACCAACGAAGGTACGTTACAGCAGCTTGATTCGTACATCCGACGTATGAGTGTTTCTACGTATGCGCAGCAGGGCAATAAAAATACTCAAGGACGCCCGTCTCAAATATACGTGCAGCGCAACGCTACAGATGTTCAAGTTACTCTTTGGCCCGTTCCAGATAGTGCCACTACATATAAGCTAGCTTACTACCGTCTTAAAGGGATAGACGGGCTAGCAAGCGGTGTTGGAGGAGCTACAACCTCTGTGCCCCCTAGGTTTGTACCCGCGCTTGTGTCTGGGCTGGCGTACTACATAGCTATGAAAAAACCAGAAGTCGCAGAACGAGTTGTCCCGTTAAAACAAGAGTACGAAGCTCAATTTCTTTTGGCCGCAAACGAAGATCAAGACCGGGCTACATTACAAGTTGTTCCTTTTAGGGGGAACATCTAATGGCTGGCTTTGCTAGTGGTAAGCACGCATACGGTATATGTGACCGGACTGGGTTTCGTTACAAGCTAGAAGACCTTGTGTATGAAGTTCAACATGGCGTGCGTACAGGTTTACGAGTGGGTAAGGACGTGTTTGACCCTGACCAACCCCAAAACTTTCTTGGGGATGTTAACACATCAGACCCACAATCTTTATTTAACCCACGCCCAGACGTTAATCCGGGAAGAGGTTTGTTTGGCTGGAATCCTGTTTGGAACCCGGCTCAGTACATGGTAGGCTCTGTAGGAAGCGTTACCATAACCGCAACAGATGGAGGCTAATATGACAAAGAAGAAACGCTCAAGCGGAGCACCCGCAACTTCGAAGCGGCCTAAACTACGCTCAAGCGGAGCACCCGCAACTTCGAAGCGACCTAAACTACGCCCTTTAGGGGTGGATGCCACTGAAGCAGAGATAGCTGCGCTTAACCGTGGCAACAAGATAAGTAAGATGGAATACGAACAGGATAAAGAGTTGAGGGACAACCCGCTCAAGAAGAAATCGGGCGGCGCGCTTAAAAGTGTTCCAGCTAGAAACAAAGGATTGGCTAAGTTACCTACAAAAGTGCGCAACAACATGGGGTACATGAAGTCTGGTGGCAAGGTCAAGAAAATGGGTGACGGCGGTATGTGCCGCGGCATGGGGGCAGCTACTAGAGGTGGCGGCTTCAAGAAGATGGGATAGGTTCTGATGAACTACTCTGAGCTGGTTGCAGCAATAAAAGATTATACCCAAAATGAGGAGACGAGTTTCGTCTCTAATATACCCGTGTTTGTTAGGCAGTCGGAAGAGCGCCTTAACCGGTCTATTATGGTACCCGAGCTACGTAAAAATGCTACGGCGGCTACTTCTAACGGTAGCATATACTTAGGCCGACCGTCTGATTTTATATCTGTGTTTTCTTTGGCGGTCGTAGACTCCTCTGGGGATTATTCGTTTCTTGTTGACAAAGATGTGAATTTTATACGTGAATCTTATCCTTCAGCTAGCACAACGGGGCTACCTAAGTACTACGCTCAGTTTGATGGGGATTACGATGGGGGTCAGGGTAACTTTATTCTTGGCCCAACACCTGATGCCACGTACACCGTTGAGTTACATTACTATTATGACCCCCCTTCAATCGTTACTTCAAGCACCTCTTGGTACGGTGACAACGCCGAATCCGCTTTACTTTATGGTTCTTTGGTCGAGGCGTACACATACATGAAGGGTGAGGCAGATCTTATACAACTATACACTACTCGTTACGACGAAGCTCTTGGGCAGCTTACCGGGGTCCAAATACGTAGCTCTCAAGATGAGTACAGAGATGGGAGACTTTGATGCAAATTGAAATGGACTTTGGCTTCGATGCCATAAAAGTACATACCACTGACAAAGGGGGTCATAGCCCCGATGCTATAGCGGAAATGTGTGTGGACAAGCTAATGAGCGTGTCTGCTTCTGCGCCCCCCGAAATACGAGCACAGGCAGAGGCGTACAAATCGCAGATGTTGCAAATTATCGCGCATTACATTAAAGTAGCGGTAACGGAAGACCGCACAACAACATGCTTAAAACTACAAGAGGCTGGGTTTCCTGACCTCGCAACTCAGATTAGGAGACTTTAAATGGCTTTTTCAGGTAACTATATGTGTACGTCGTTTAAGAAAGAACTACTTACGGGTACCCATAACTTCACTAACTCTTCAGGCAATACATTCAAACTTGCCCTGTATACTAACAGCGCGTCGTTCACTGCGGCTACTACTGCGTACACTTCTAGTAACGAAGTAAGTAACTCAGGTTCGTATAGTGCTGGTGGGGGCGCGCTTACAAACGTGACACCGACGTCTTCGGGCACAACAGCACTGACAGATTTTGCTGACCTTTCGTTTACATCTGCTACGATCACAGCACGGGGCGCGTTATTGTACAACGACACCGCTTCGGGTGACCCAACAGTTGCAGTGCTGGATTTTGGTGCAGACAAAACTTCTACTAGCGGGACATTTACTATACAGTTCCCAGCAGCGGATGCTTCGAGCGCTATCATCCGTATTGCTTAAAATAAAAGGAGCCGCCCGATGGCCTTAGTTGTCGCTGATCGCGTACAAGAAACCACTAATACTACGGGCACAGGGGCTTATACTCTGGGGGGCGCGGTATCGGGCTTCCAAACATTTGCCTCTGAGGTATCAGACGCTGATACTGTGTACTATTCCATAACGGATAATGTGGACTTCGAGGTTGGCCTTGGAACTTATGCGTCTAGCGGAGGAACTATTACCCGTACAACGGTACTTACGTCTTCTAATTCTAATAACGCTGTAAACTGGGGCGCAGGACAGAAAAACATATTCCTGACGTACCCCGCTGACAAAGCCGTAATTGAAGATGCGAGCAACAACGTAACCATCGGCAATAACTTAGTTGTAGGGGGTACGGTCGATGGCAGGGATGTTGCTACAGATGGCTCTAAATTAGATGGTATCGAAGCAAGCGCGGATGTTACGGATACTGCTAACGTAGGCTCTGCGCTTACTAGCTTTTCCACTGGCACTGATGCAGCAGGTTCCGATTTAATACCTGTTTACGACGTATCAGCTAGTACATGGGAAAAACAGACTATCACTAATGCAGCTTTGCAAGGCCCCTCTGGCCCGACCGGCCCAGCTGGCCCAGCTGGAAGTAACGGGAGCGATGGAGATACTGGCCCAACTGGCCCAACGGGGCCAACGGGGCCAAGTGGCCCAGCTGGAAGTAACGGGAGCGACGGGAATACTGGCCCAACTGGCCCGACCGGCCCAGCTGGCCCTGCTGGAAGTAACGGGAGCGACGGGAGTACTGGCCCAACTGGCCCAACGGGGCCAACTGGCCCTGCTGGAAGTAACGGAAGTGATGGCGGAACGGGCCCAACCGGCCCAACTGGCCCTGCTGGAAGTACTGGCCCAACCGGCCCATCTGGCCCTGCTGGAAGCAATGGAGGAACGGGCCCAACCGGCCCGACCGGCCCAACTGGCCCAACTGGCCCAGCGGGATCGGGTATCGCAAAGATGTGGGTAAACTTTAATGGGAACGGAACCCCTGCCATTAGACGGTCGTACAATGTTTCTAGCCTTACAGATTATGGCACAGGGAATTATGGGGTAAACATTTCTAGCAACCTTTCAGCCGCAAATTACGCAGTGGGTGGTGTAGCAGGGTATTCAACTAGCGTAGGCGCACGAGGTGATGTAAATCTAGATGTACCATCAGCCGGAGTTACTGCTAGTCAAACGCGAGTGCTCACTACTCAAGCCACATTCTACGACGTTGCCCATTGTTCAGTTATTGCAGTGGAATGATTATGAGTAATTACCGTGTTATTTTCGAAGACCCAGAGCGACCAGAGCAGCCAGCAATGGTATTAGTTCCCGACGAAAGCTGGCTTGAAAAAGCCCAGTCAGGGCAACTGCCACCCATATCTGTATATTGGGAATTGCAGGATGATGAGCAACAAGCTATCAAAGAAGGTCGTCAGCATACGTTTGAACATGACCCAAAAAAACATGCAGCACAATGGACTGCACCTAGAGTTGGCCCTTTGTCAGAAAAAGAAGCCATTGAATATTTAATTATGAAAGACATTCCTCGTCACATCTGGTCACAGGAATACAACAGACCAATGTTTAGGATTGTCAAAACAGAGGATGTGCCTTCTGATAGGCAGTTTCGTAACGCTTGGAGGGTAGCAGCATGAGCCAAACGTTAATTAAAATCGGCGCTACGTTGTATGATGCCGCTGATTACACAGTACCAACTGAACGGACTTTTCGGAGCGCTTGGGAAGCTAACTCAGAAACAGAAGTTATTTCTGTAGATATGGCAGCGGCAAGAGATATCTGGCGTGACAAGATACGGACTGCTCGCGTTGACGCCTTTGATGATTTGGACGCTGCATATTTGAGAGCACTAGAGACAGGGGCTAGTACAACACAAATTACAAAAGACAAACAGGCTTTGCGTGATGCCCCTGCGGACCCTAGAATTGATACAGCTACAACACCTTCTGAGTTAGTAGAAGTTCAACCAGCTGGTCTAACAGTGGAATAAGTAGGTCAAAAGGAAGAGCGAAATGACAACCACTAGGCAGAACTGGCAATTGTGGACCGCTAATCTACCAGACAAAGTTATAGATAATATTATAACGACGGCTGGTGAGACACAAAAAGCAAATACCTTTGGCGGTGATGACGACAGTGTTAGAAGCAGCCGTGTCAGTTGGGTGAGTCAATATGATTGGATAAGGAATACTCTATTTGAGTATGTAAATTTTGCCAATCAAAACGCTTTCCATTTTAGCCTGTATAACAAAGCAGATGTTCAATACACAGAGTATCATGCTAACGAAAAGGGTCACTACGGCCTTCACCATGATATTGACTGGAATAGGTGCGACGGCATCGACCGAAAACTTTCAGTAACGGTCCAACTATCAGACCCTTCAGAATACGAAGGCGGAAGTTTTGAATTTACAGAGACGGAAAGTCCTGACGCTGTGGCCTCTAAAGCCAAAGGTACTATTTTGGTTTTTCCAAGCTACCTCCAGCACAAAGTTAATCCAATAACAGCTGGTACAAGGCGGTCTTTAGTTGCTTGGTTTGAAGGGCCAAACTTTAGATGAACCAAATAGTAAGTATAAATGTTAGTTTGTAGTGTAGAAACGAAAGCGGAGTAAATCTTGTATAGATGTTAGGCTTTTCCCCATATTCCGCAACGGCTTTTTCCGATGCAGGTAGCCAGCAGTTAGTCTCTGTTACCGGTGTACAAGGTACAGGTTCAATCGGCGCTACGACTGTTACAGCTACCGCTGTAATATCTGTTACCGGTGTAAGCTCTACGGGTCAGGTTGGTACAGCCGACGCAGGGCCAGACGCAGAGGTTACCGGCGTACAAGGTACAGGTGCAATTGGCTCTTCGGTGGTATCCGCTAGCGCTGTGCTTTCCGTTACAGGTGTGGCCGCGACTACGTCCGTAGGCACTGTGCAGGCTCAAGCAGGTGCACTTGTTGAAGTCACTGGAGTTTTAGCCGAAGGTGGTGTAGGGTCAGTAGAAATACCTATAACTATAGCTGGGGTATCCGCTGAAGGGCGGGTTGGGCAAGCACTTATATGGGGTAGAATCGTGCCTGATCCCGACACAACATGGGGTAGGATCGAACCCGATTCCGGTGCGACATGGGTCAAAATTGACCCTAACTCCGGCACAACATGGACGAAAGCAGCATGAGGATGGACAATGCCTAGTACGTACACAAATAATGGCGGCATTGAGCTTCCAGCCAATGGAGAACAAGCCTCTACATGGGGCAACACCGTCAATGATAACATGAGTATTATAGACCGACTCACTAACGGGGTTGGTTCGATAACTTTGTCAGGCACAACGCACACACTGACTATTACTGATGGCGCGGTTTCTGACGGGCAGTATAAGGTTTTGGTTCTCGGAGGGTCTCCTTCAGGGACTAATACTATAACTGTGTCCCCGAACGACGGGCAACATATATACATTGTTAAGAACAGCAGCACTCAGACAGCTACATTCACTCAAGGTTCTGGGGCAAACGTTGCTGTAGCGAGTGGCACTTCTAAGATTATATACTGTGACGGCACGGGTTCTGGAGCAGCAGTAGTGGATATCACAGGTTCCTTGGACCTTGGTGCGCTCATCATAGGGGGGACCACAGTCACTGCGACCGCCGCGGAACTTAATATTCTTGATGGCGTCACCGCCACCGCAGCGGAGCTAAACATTTTAGACGGGGTGACAGCTACAGCCGCAGAGCTAAACATAATGGACGGTGTGACATCGACTACTGCGGAGTTGAACATTCTCGACGGGGTAACATCGACTACTGCGGAGTTGAACATTCTCGACGGGGTAACATCTACCACAGCGGAGCTAAACATTTTAGACGGTGTTACATCTACCACAGCGGAGCTAAACATTTTAGACGGTGTTACATCTACCACAGCCGAGTTAAACATCCTAGACGGCGTCACAGCTACGACCGCCGAGCTAAACTACGTTGATGGCGTGACCTCAAATATCCAAACGCAAGTGGACGCCAAGGCGGCTAACACTACACAGGCCGAGGCAGTTTGGGAAACAGGTACAGCTACAACGGAAACCATTGTGTCACCGGCTAAAATAAAGGCTGCTATTATCGCATTATATTCAACAGCTTCTGGCCCTAACTTTACAACACAGGTAGCAATTAGCTCTCTTGTAACTTCTGCTGCACACGGATTAGGGGCAGTACCGTCACGCTGGGAAGTCAAGATTGTATGTACATCAACAGATTTGGGTTATGCTGTTGGGGATGTTATCTGTCTGACTTCACATATGGAAGGTAATGGGCTGCGCGGTAATACTGCGTCTGTCAACGCCACGGATATTCAACTAGCTGGCAGCTCTTTCTTTGTACTCACAAAAACAGGAGGCAGCATTTCTCAGCTAACAACCACTAAATGGGATATTATTTTTCAATGTTGGAAATAAAGGTGTGGAACGCTGTCGTTAAAGTTAGACTATAAAGAGCAATACACGGAGATTTATAATGGCGCTGCAAAAACTCCAATTTCGCCCCGGAATCGTAAGAGACAGAACCGATTACACCAACGAGGGTGGTTGGCGCGATGGGGACAAAATACGCTTTCGTCTGGGCTCTCCAGAAACTATTGGTGGGTGGACTCGACTTACGAGTAGTGCTTTTCTTGGAACTTGTAGAGACCTGCATAGCTGGATATCTCTTACTGGCACAAACTTAGTCAGCGCGGGCACCAACGTAAAGCTGTATGTACTAGATGGTAGCGACCCAATAGATATTACACCTATACGCGCTACTACGTCTGCGGGGGATGTTACCTTCGCAGCTACTAATGGCTCTTCAACAATAACTGTGTCGGACACAAACAACGGTGTGTTCTTAGGCGATTTTTTTACGTTCTCAGGAGCTGCTAGCCTTGGCGGGGTGATTACTGCCGCAGTGCTGAATAAGGAGTATCAGGTCACTTCTGTTGTAGATGCTAACTCCTACACTATAACTGCAACTGCTACGGCAAATTCATCGGATACAGGGAACGGTGGGGGTTCTGTAGTAGGTGCGTACCAGATAAACTCAGGCTTAGACTCTGCCGCTACTGGTAGCGGGTGGGGTGCAGGTACTTGGAGTCGAGGTACTTGGGGCTCTGCAGCGGACGTTAGTATCCCCGGTGCTAACCTACGTTTATGGTCTATGGACAACTTCGGAGAAGACCTTATCGCTAACGTGCGTGGTGGCGGTATATACTACTGGGACACCTCTGCGGGTACTTCTACCCGTGCGGTAGACATCACTACGTTAAGCGGGAACAATCAACCTCAAGCGGCTAATATTGTCCTTGTTTCTGAGCGGGACCGGCATGTAATCGCTTTTGGCTGCGATCCACAGAGCGATCCCGGTAATCTTGACCCTTTGACTATTCGTTTTTCTGACCAAGAGAGTTTTACAGATTGGGCCGCAACTTCGACTAATACTGCGGGGGAGTTACGGATAGGTACTGGCTCTGAGATTATCGCCGCGGTGCAAACAAAGCAGCAAGTCATAGTCTTCACAGATCGTTCCGTGTCTTCGATGCAGTTTATAGGGGCTCCGTTTACTTTTGGTTTATCTGAAGTATCGACAAACACTTCCATAGCAGGGCAAAACGCCGCGGTAGCTTTTGGGGACGCAGTTTATTGGATGGGCGATGAAGTGTTTTATGTGTACGATGGTAACGTTAAGACTATTACGTGCCCTATAGAAGAATATATTTTTGACAATATGAACCTAGCGCAAAAGTCTAAAATAACGGCGGGGCTAAACAGTAAGTTTAATGAAGTATGGTGGTTTTACCCGTCGTCTGGGAGCGAAACAAACGATAGCTACGTAGTCTTTAACTACACCGAAAACAGTTGGTACTACGGAAACCTTACCCGCACTGCGTGGGTAGACAATGGGCTATCTAACCTACCTGTAGCCGCGTCTACAGACGGATACTTGTACTTCCATGAAGACGGCCTGAATGATGGTAGCACCAACCCACCCAGCCCTATAAGCAGCTATATTGAGTCTAGTGCGATAGATATCGGTGATGGCGATCAATTTATGTTTGTATCTAGAGTTATTCCTGATCTTACATTTAGGAACTCTACAGCTACCCCCCAAGCTACTTTTACAATGAGCGCAAGAGACTACCCCGGTACTACGTTCAGTCAAACTGATTCTGGCCCAGCAGTTCGCTCTGCTACAGCCCCCGTAGAGCAGTACACTGAGCAACTATTCTTCAGGCTACGAGGTAGAGCTATAGCCCTAAAAGTTTCGTCTTCTACGCTAGGGACAGAGTGGCGGCTTGGAACACCCCGCGCTGATATGCGTACGGACGGGAGACGGTAATGGCGCAACAAACACCGATCCCGTTCTTCGCCGCTGCGCCTGCAGAATACAGCCAAGACTATATAGCACAGGTTACGCGAGCGTTTGCGCTATACGCCCAACAACAGCAGAACCCCGGGCCGAGCCGGGCTAGTACCCTTAATTTAACAGGGCTTTCCGTATACGCAAACAACGCTGCGGCTGTGTCTGGCGGTCTTGCGGTTAATGATGTATATAAAACCGCAGCTGGGGAATTGAGGATAGTAGTATGACTGACAAAACAACACCTGAACGTAAAGATGTATCTGTGCCTATCACCGCACCAAAACCTGCTGGCGGAAGCGTGTTCTAATGGGAATAAAGGTGTTGATAGCTAGTGGTGAGATAAATCATGGATAAAAGAACAGTTGCAAGTGCGCACGAAAGGATCGACGGTTTGGAAAAGGAAGTCGGTGCAATAAAGACAGAAGTGCGCATCCAATTTAAAGATTTGTTCAGTCGTGTCAAACGAATGGAGTCAATCATGTTGGCTGCTACTGGCTCTATCATTGCGCTACTGGTCGCTGTGCTAACAAAGATGGGTTGATGAAATGGATCCTGTTAGTGCAATTGCTGCAGCCACAGCGGCCTACCAAGGGATCAAAAAAGCAATCGACGTTGGTAGAGATATCTCTGGTATGGCGGGCACAGTAGGTCAGTGGTCAAAAGCACTGTCAGACCTTGATTACATGGAAGAACGGGCGCAAAAACCTCCAGCCTATAAGATGTTTTCTAACACGGAAAACGATGCGATTGAGCTTTGGGCGCATAAGCAAAAGGCCAAGGAGATGCGTCAGGAACTGAAAGATCACATCAGTTGGAATTACGGGCCCAGCGCTTGGGAGGAAATTCTTAAAATGGAAGCCGAGCAAAGAAAAATCCAGAAAGATCTTGTCTACAAAAAACAAGAGTTTATAGACAACTGCCTCAACACAATTATTATTGGGCTACTTCTTCTCGGCGGCATCGCGTCTTTGGTTTTCGTGCTGTATCTCTACAACGAACGTAACGGTAACTACTGATGTGGGTGTTAGTATGGTTTCACATAATTAATAATAACATAACGAGTTATGAGTTGGGCCAATTTACCTCCAGAAATGAGTGCATTAGTGCTAAAAATGAAGCCAAGGTCTTAATCGTTAACCAGAATACAGTGACATATTGTTTTGAGGTTACATCAGAATAGACGCGGGAAGTATGTTGTGTATGACAAACGTGGAAAAGTTGTTATAATAACTAGAGACAAACGCGCAGCGGAGTATTTCTTAGATGGTAAAAGAACAGTACGACCTCAACTCAAACGGCAAGATCGACGCGGATGAGCGTGCGTTGATGATGGAAGATCGTCGGCT
>VMHT01116555.1_pt1 | contig 16215 bp, 18 predicted proteins | sample 4693611 | NCBI WGS metagenome assembly VMHT01 (sample SAMN12280063, study PRJNA550983) | marine metagenome | isolation source: seawater sampled from same location over 5 years 0.02-0.2 micron viral filtrate | place: USA: collected off the coast of southern California halfway between the port... ... | reverse complement strand
TATATTAGAGTCTAAAACTAATTTCTCTGAAGCTGTAGATGCAATAGGACTCAAAAAATATATTGATGCCTTAAAGCCGGTTTGTAAAAAATTAATAGACTACCTCTTTTTTAAAGGCTATACACAAAAGGAAACTTCAGAAGAATTAGATATGCCGCTGGGAACTGTAAAAACCCGCAACAGAATTTGTATCGATAAATTAAGAGCAATGGTAATTAAGTAATGGATATTCAAAAGTACATATCGTCTGGAATTCTTGAACTGTATGTTTATGGAGCGCTTTCTGAACAGGAAAGTCGTGAGGTGAGCCGTGTGCTTAAAAAATATCCTGAAGTTAAAACCGAAGTAGAAGAAATAGAAAAAGCATTACTTACACTTTCAGCTGCTACAGCTCCTAATAATGCAGAGCATTTAATTGCTTCAATAAAAGAAAAATTAAGCAAGCCAACTGCAACTACCGCTCCGGTAGCGACTCCGGTAAGAACCATAAACTGGATCACTTATTCGGGTTGGGCAGCAAGTTTATTATTGCTTATTGGCCTTTTCATTTTCTTTAACCGAACCAATGACTTAAGAGAAGACTTGCAAGCTGCGAATGCCAGAAATGTTCAAATGGAAGAACAAATCGCAAACGCACGTGAAGATGCTGAAAAGGCAGAAGAATTACTAGCGGTTATAAGAGATAGAAACGTACAGCGAATCCCGCTAAAAGGTCAGCAGGTAGCTCCTGAAGCCTTCGCTTCTGTCTATTGGAATACAGAAGAGAATACCGCTTATATAGACGCAAAAGATCTACCCGAACCGCCTAGAGGAAAAGTTTACCAGGTTTGGTCACTTAACATGCAACCTCTTACTCCTACCAGTATAGGTTTGCTGGCTGATTTTGAAGCCGATGATAATAAGGTTTTCAGTCTTGAAAACCAGAACCAGTCTGAAGCTTTCGGAATTACCTTAGAGCCTGAAGGTGGTAGTGAAACTCCAACAATGGACCAGTTATACGTTTTAGGAACTGTAGCTGCACCGTAAAAATAAATAGCGTAAACACAGATAGCTTTTACTCCAGGTACTTTAATTTTTTAAAGCATACAAATTCCAGGCAAGCCCGCCTTGAAAATATTCTAATTTGGAAAAAAAGACCGCTTGAATTCGCACAGGCCACGGAGTATTTTAATCTCGATTATCGAATAAAAAATGAAGGTCTGCCATAATTATTACAGCAAACCTTCACATAACCAACCAAAAAAATAAAATTCGGAAAACCAGGGGGCTAATAAAAACGAATCTGCTTTTAGTTACCCAACTTTTCATAGATATTTACGTAGAAATTAGGCCCGCGGTTTTTATTAGCGCCAATTTTAACTTTTAAGTCTAAGAAATCCACTTTTTGAAGTCTCGCACTCGCTCCCGACTAACAATAAGCTGAAATTCATTAAAAGCCTTCACTTTAATCTCCAGGCGACTATTGGTGTAGCTAATAATATCTTCTATACAGTCAATGTTTACAATAGATTTCCGATTAATTCTGAAGAATTTCTCGGGGTTTAATTCCTTTTCTAAGTTTTCAAGCGAAACATCTACCGGGTAATTTCTTCCTGAAGTTGTAGTTAGATACGATGCTTTATTTTCAGAATAAAAACAACAAACTTCGTTAGCAGGGATAATCTTTAAATGCTGGCCAACCTGAATCGTAAAACGGGTTTTGTAATCTGGTTTACTTCCTGTTTCAAGAATTTTTCTAAAGACGTTAAAATCTATTTGTGGTGAATTTTTGAGGTAATTTTCTTTAAATTTTGCTACTGCATTTGCTAATTCTTCTTCATCTATAGGCTTTAACAAGTAATCAACACTATTCAGCTTAAAGGCTTTTAGAGCATATTCATCGTAAGCCGTGGTAAAAATAACAGCACTATTGATTTCTACCTTTTCAAAAATTTCAAATGAAATGCCATCACTTAGTTGAATATCCAGAAAAATAAGGTCTGGATGATCATTAGAATTAAACCAATTCACAGCTTCAGCTACAGAATGCAACATAGTCTCAGTTTCTATATTTAGCCTGGAGAGCATTCGTTGCAGCCTTCTTGCAGCAGGCTTTTCATCTTCGATAATTATAACTTTGGTCACAATAAGTTTTATAGGTTTATTATTCTATTTCCAGATCTTCTTTTTATCCTGATCCATTATTTCCTTGATTTTACGTTCTTCCCATTTTTTCCCAAAGATAAAATTAGGCCCAAAAACACTGGCCCAATGAGCAAACAATCCTATACCCCAGAAAAAGATGGTACTATAATTCGATAAATTGGATAAGCCGTTTATAAATCCTTCATCTTGAGTGGTCACAACAAAAATGGCAATATTTACAAATAGATAAACTACCAGGTGAACATAAAACCCTTTAATATCCTTTACCCTTTTTTGAGCTGACTTATAACTAAAATTCTCTTTATAATTCGTTTTCATTATTTCCAGGATTTTGTTTTTAGTTTATCCTTATTCATTATTTCCTGAATCTTGCGCTCTTCCCACTCTGAACCATATCCAAATACTGAGAAACCATGAATTGTTACACCAATCCCCCATGAACCAGAACCATTGGAAGCCCCAGTATGTGCTATAATTTATAAAAATTAAAAATGGGATCACCACGCAATAAGAGATCAAATTCCCGTAAAATTCTTTCATCTCTTTTACTCTTTGCTTTGCTTTAAAATAAGCATTTTCCTCATTGATTTCGTTTGTTTCCATAATTGATATTTGTTTGGTTAATACTGGAATTTTTACCCTAAAAATTTCTTCAGTTTGATTTATTAGTACTTTTCTCTGAGTAATTTCATTGTACCGATTTACAATATTTTGTAAACCCACGCCTTTTCTATTATTCAGCACCTCTTTTTTCTGATAATTGTTTTCGACTACGAGAAATTCGTCCTGTTCATAAATTCTTATTTTGAGGGGGCGACTTTCACTTACAATATTATGCTTAATCGTATTTTCTAATAGGAGCTGAAGGGAAAGGGGGACCACCTTAGCTTCCTCATTTGAAATATCTTCTGGTATTTCAAATTCAATACTGTTTTCGAAACGCATTTTCAATAATTTCATATACGTACTGGCAAATTTCAATTCTTCCTCGAGACTCACTAACTCTTTATTTTTTTGCTCCAGAACATATCGATAAATTTTAGACAAACCGGTTGTAAATCGTTGCGCCTGGTCTGGATTCTCATCTATAAGTGAAGCCAGCACATTGAGACTATTAAATAAAAAGTGCGGATCTAATTGATTTTTAAGTGCATCAAATTTTGCGGAAGCTGCCCCGGCAATTATTTTTTGCTCTTTTACTTTCTTTTCCTGTAAAGCTTTATAGAAATAAATAAGATGAAAAAACAGGGAAATAATGGTGGTAAATAGCAGCGGAAACAAGTATGTATACATTTTTTCGTTTGCTAAAAACTCTTGCAGCGGCACGCCTTCGTAAACCACATAATGCAGCACCCGACAAAGGAAAAATCCTATTAAAGTTAAAACAACAGCTCCAAAAGCTCCTAAAAGCACCTTTTTTAAGGTGGCTTTTTCCCAGGTTATTTTTGCACCAAACCACCAGAAGTAACTGCCGTTAATGAAAGTGAGAATAAAACTATAAGCGAAAAAGAGAAACCAGGTTTCGAAACTCATAAATTTTTCCAGCTCAAAACCTCCAAAAAGCAATTCTAAAGCAATAATGAGAATGGTGATCGCAAGACTAATTTTTAATATTTTCAGAAAGAATTTCATCGATTTTTATTTACAGAGCTAAGATGCGTGAAAGTAGTCTTCATTACTAATTAATATTTCTGAATTGTAGAAAAACGAAACTGAACCGTTAAATTCTTTAGAACCGATTTAAACTGCTTACGAAAAACTCTGGTTTAAATTTTCCTTAACATATAAATCAATAATTTAGAAGCTTAACCAATACCTAATTTATGAATATTTTTGAAGCTTTACGCCAGGAACATGAAATACAGCGAAACCTGGTCGCCAAACTGGTAGAAACCCACGGAGATACTCAGGAGCGCAAAAAGATCTTTGAGCAATTAAAACACGAATTAAAGATTCACGCTGATGCCGAAGAAAGGCATTTTTATATCCCACTGATCAAGAAAGACCTTACCCAGGAAAAAGCCCGACATAGCGTTGCAGAACATCACGAGATGGATGAACTTATAGAGCAACTGGAAGATACAGAAATGGACGCTTCAAACTGGCTAAAAATAGCCAAGGAGCTTGAACATAAGGTAATTCATCATTTAGATGAAGAAGAACAGGAAGTTTTTCAAATGGCCGGGATAGCATTAACCGATAACCAAAAGACTTCGCTCGCTTCAGACTATAATAAGGAAATTAAGAAAATGAGGTAATTCTAAAGAGTTTGACTCTAAACTTGATGGAGAGTGACAATTTTAAAAGCAAAAAAGCAGTAAGCGAGAGATTCACTTAACTGCTTTTTTTTCTGCTATATCCCGTTCTTATATCTCTTCTTTATCTACTTTCATTTGGTTTTCATAACCTTTAAACGGTCTGATAATTAGCCTTGCCGCTTTATCATAATTCCAGTAGTTATATAGCCAGTTAAAGAAAGTGACCAATCGGTTTCTAAACCCAATTAGGAACCAAAGATGTACAAACATCCAGATAAACCAGGCGAAAAATCCGCCAAAGGAGCCTTTATCCAGGTCAACCACTGCCCGGTTTCTTCCTACCGTGGCCATAGTTCCTTTATCTTTATATTTAAAAGGTTCAAGCTTTTTACCTTCTACGATATTCATAATATTTTTGGCCAAATGTTTCCCCTGTTGAATTGCCGGTTGGGCAACCATTGGATGCCCTTTTGGGTAATCTTCGGTTTGCATTAGAGCAATATCACCAATGGCGAAAATATTTTCATAACCATTAATTTGGTTAAAAGCGTTTACTTCATACCTATTGGCCCTCTCCACCATTGCTTCGGCTTTTAAGCCTTTTACCGGCGCACCGGTTACACCGGCTGCCCAAATAAAGGTTTCGGTTTTAAGCGCAAGATCGGTGTTGGTTGTTACCAAATGACCATCATACTCTTCCACCATGGTATTTAAGTGAATTTTCACTCCTAGCTCTTCCAAAAACTCCTGGGCTCTTTTTGAAGATTTTTCACTCATTGGAGGCAGCACTCTATCCAAACCTTCCAAAAGATGAATATTCATCTCATTTGGATTAATATCGGGGTAATCGTTTGGAACAATATGGTTTTTAAGTTCGGCAATAGCACCACTAAGCTCTACACCAGTTGGCCCCGCTCCCACTAAAACAAAGTTTAATAGTGCTTTTCTTAGTTCGGGATCATCGGTAATTACAGCTTGTTCTAAATTTTCCAGTATCAAACTACGAATATTCAATGCCTGCGGCACGGTTTTCATCCACATGCCGTTCTTTTCAATACTTTTATTTCCAAAGAAATTAGTCTTAGAACCGGTTGCAATCACCAGGTAATCGTAGATCAAATCTCCAATAGAGGTTTCAATCAAGCTTTTTTCAGGATTTATAGATTTCACCTCAGCCATCCTAAAAAGACATTTCTTACTATTACGTGTAATTTTACGCATAGGATAAGCGATAGAGTCTGGCTCCAGCCCAGAGGTTGAAACCTGGTAAAGTAAAGGCTGAAAGGTATGATAGTTATGACGGTCTAAAATTACAGTTTGGACATCTTCGCCAAGCAACTTTCTCACTATCGCCATTCCCGCAAAACCGCCACCAATAATAACGACTCTCGGTAAATTTGTTCTTGGAATATTCATAAGCTTGATTTTACTCGATAATCGAGATTTAGAATACGTTAAACTTAAGTCTAATGTGCAGTATCCTTATTTAATAATCAATCCCCGATTTAAAGGATTTTATCCAAATTTAAGTTTTCTCCTGCTTTGCCTGAAAAAATAAGGGCGCATTAACGATACTTTATACTTTTTTGTAACATTGCATCCACTTGCGCTACATATAAGTGCTAACCAACTATTGTGAATAAGGAATTAGAACATCAGTTTGTAACCAACCTGGAAAAGCACCAGAATATTGCGCATAAAATTTGCCGGATCTATACGAACGATCAGGATTCGCATAACGATCTTTTTCAGGAAATTACCATTCAGCTCTGGAAAGCTTACCCAAAATTTAGAGGTGAAGCAAAGTTTAGCACCTGGATGTATCGTGTTGCGCTTAATACCGCGATTACATTATACCGAAAGAAAAAGAGAAGTATACCGACTCAGGATTTTGATTCGGTTGATTTTAAAATAAAGGCAGAAGAATATGATGATGAGACCGAGCAGCAATTAAAGGTGATGTATGCTGCAATTCAGGAATTAAACGATATTGAAAAGGCTCTTGTATTTTTATATCTCGAAGATAAAAATTACAGGGACATTTCTGAAACCCTTGGTATTACAGAAGTAAATGCAAGAGTGAAGATGAATAGGGTGAAAACAAAATTAAAGAACATTTTAAATCCGTAGTGAATAAATGGATGGATTGGATTTATTAAAAAAAGACTGGAAAAAACGAGAAGGCAGCCTTCCGCATCTTTCCTACGACCAAATTTACCAAATGCTTTGGAAGCGCTCATCTTCTATAGTTAAATGGATTTTTGTAATTAGTATTATTGAATTTTTATTCTGGGGAGTCATAAACATCTTTATGGCAGATCATGAATATTGGGAAGAGATGGAACAAATTCACCTAAAAGAATTTACCGTGGCCACTTATGTCATTAATTATGCCATTACCTTTTTCTTCATCTATTGCTTTTATAAGAATTACCGGAAAATATCTGCTACAGATAATGCGGCCGAATTGATGAAAAACATTTTACGCACCAAGAAAACCGTTAAATATTATATAGGCTATATTTTAATTTCCACTGCCCTGGTAGCTTTGATCTACACCTATTTCATGATGGATTATCACACTTCTAGCACGATGGTGGAAGATATGGAAAAATATAGTTTTACTCCACTACAGTCGTTAATGTTTGCCGGAATTATGATTGGTGGTCTCGCTGTTTTCCTCGGCTTGATATGGTTATTCTACCGGGTGGTTTACGGAATTTTACTAAGAAGATTGAATAGAAACTATAAAGAACTTAAGAAGTTGGAGATTTAGAAATATTGATCTCTTATAAATAAAAAAATGGCTGTTTGAAATTCTATCAAACAGCCATTTTTTTATAAGATATTTTAAAATCGTCTATACATGAAGTGCACGGTTATCAGTAGCAGCAAGAGCAGCTTCTTTAACGGCTTCAGCATAAGTTGGGTGTGCGTGGCTCATTCTGGCTATATCTTCAGCAGATGCTCTGTATTCCATTGCAGTAACAGCTTCAGCAATAAGATCGGCGGTACGGGCTCCAATCATGTGCACGCCTAAAACCTCATCGGTCTTTTCATCGGCAAGGATTTTTACAAATCCATCTGTATCTCCACTTGCTCTGGAACGTCCAAGAGCACGCATTGGGAATTTTCCTTCTTTATATTTAACACCATCTTCTTTAAGTTGTTCTTCGGTTTTTCCTACCGAAGCAACTTCAGGCCAGGTATAAACAACACCAGGAATTAAATTATAGTCAATATGTGGTTTTTGTCCGGCGATAGTTTCAGCAACAAAAGTTCCTTCTTCTTCGGCTTTATGAGCCAGCATCGCGCCTTTTACCACATCACCAATAGCGTAAATGTTATCTGTATTGGTTTGAAGGTGTTCATTTACTTCAATTCTACCTTTATCATCAACTTTTACTCCCACAGCATCAGCATTTAAACCATCGGTAAAAGGTTTACGTCCTACCGAAACAAGACAGTAATCTGCCTTTATTTCAATTTCCTTATCCTTTTTATCGTCAGCTTTTATAATGATTTCATCGCCTTTACGCTCTACTGATTTTACTTTGGTAGAAGTATGGAATTTTACACCTTGTTTCTTAAGCACCTTTTGAAGTTCTTTTGAAAGTGCAGCGTCCATGGTAGGAATAATTCGGTCTAAAAATTCCACAACCGTAACTTCAGCTCCCAAACGACGGTAAACCTGACCTAATTCCAAGCCAATTACACCACCGCCAATTACGACCATATGTTTAGGAATTTCCTTTAATTTTAAAGCTTCAGTAGAAGTAATTATTCGTTCTTTATCCAGCTCGATAAACGGAAGATTTGCAGGTTTTGAACCTGTAGCAATAATAGTTTTCGCAGCTTCAATGGTTTCGGTTTCACCATCGTTTTTCTCAATATTAATGTGAGTTTTATCTTTAAAAGATCCTACTCCTTCAAAAACATCAATCTTATTTTTATCCATTAGGAACTTCACTCCATCGCAAGTTTGGCTTACTACTGAAGATTTACGCTCCATCATTTTCTCAAGGTTTACTTTTACCTCACCCGGAATATCTATTCCGTGTTCTTCAAAATGTTTTACGGCATCGTGGTAATGGTGAGAAGAATCAAGTAAAGCTTTACTTGGAATACAACCAACATTAAGGCAGGTTCCTCCTAAAGTTGAATATTTTTCTATGATAGCAGTTTTCATTCCCAGTTGCGCGCAGCGTATAGCGGCCACATATCCTCCAGGGCCAGAACCTATAACTGCAACATCATATTTACTCATAATTTTGTTTTTTGTGTTGATTTTTGAACAAAGTAAACACAAAAGTACAACTATTCGTGGCAATGACCAATGCGGAAAAAATTATGCTTTAGGCTTTAACATAAACTGTTTTCTTATTAACATACTCCATCATTCCATCTTTTGCTAGCTCGCGTCCATAGCCAAATCGCTTAGTCCCACCCAACGGAAGCCTGGGATCTAAATTGACCAGTTTATTAACGAAATAGGCGCTATCACTAACCCTACCCGCCATTTGTGAAAACCGTAGTTCCCAGTCCGAATTTTAATTTCTCTGAAAGTTTAAATTTTAATACCGGGCTGTTTATCTAATGAATTATAACGGCACAGCGGTTGTACTTTTTACCGGTGAGATTATAAAAGTACTCTGGGTACTTCCAATATGCTCAAGGTTGGTGAGTTTTGTCACCATAAATTCCCGGTAAGCTTTCATATCTTTTACCAGGACTTTTAAAATATAATCATACTCGCCACTAACGTGATAACATTCCAGAACTTCGGAAAGCTTTGCGACCTCGGCTTCAAACTTCGTTAAATAAGACCTGGAGTGCTGGATAAGTTTTATCTGGCAAAAAACCATAAAATTCTTTTCAACCTTTTCGGGAGAAATAAGAGCCACATAGTTTGAAATAACTCCCTCACGCTCCAGGCGTTTGATTCTTTCAAAAACCGCGGTAACCGAAAGCTCCAGCTTATTAGAAATTTCCTTATTCGTCATTTTACTATCCTGTTGCAAGTGCTTTAAGATTTGAAGATCTTTTTGGTCTAATTTCATACTGAAAATTTTTCTAAGCTGAATTTATTAATACCTAGATTTAGATTATAATTCTATCAAATTTGATTTATAAAGTTTTATTTACTGAATATAAGGTATTCCATTGACTTTCATTCTTTATAGACTTAATTTTATATAAACCTAAAATTCAATAAAGATGAAATATAAACCTGCAGATAATATTCAGGATCTTCAATATTTTGGAGAATATGGAGGTGTAAATCCTTCCATCTCCGATTCCTCTACCTATACGTTTCTTTCGGCAAAAACAATGTTCGATACCTTTGAAGGAAATGCAGAAGGCTGCTACCTTTATTCGAGGCATTCTTCTCCTTCAAATTTATATTTGGGAGAAGCACTGGCAGCAATGGAAGGCACAGAAACCGCAAATGTTGCTGCCAGTGGGATGGGCGCTATCACTTCTACCCTGCTCCAATTATGCCAGGCCGGCGATCATATTGTTTCAAGCCGAACCGTATACGGTGGAACCTATGCTTTTTTGACGAATTTTATCCCGAAGTTTAATGTTCAAACTTCCTTTGTAGACATAACCAATCTTGAGCAGGTTGAAGCAGCGATCACCAAAGACACCAAAGTCCTATACTGCGAATCTGTAAGTAATCCTTTGCTGGAAGTTGCAGATATTGAAGCATTGGCTAAAATTGCGAAAAAACATCAGCTTACTTTTGTAGTAGATAACACCTTTTCTCCACTTTCCATTAGTCCGAAAGAATTAGGTGCCGATGTGGTAATTCATAGTTTAACCAAATTCATCAACGGAAGCAGCGATACCGTTGGTGGTGTGACCTGCGGAAGTCAGGAATTTATCAACGCCCTTCGCAGTGTAAATGATGGCGCAAATATGCTATTAGGTCCCACGATGGATAGCATGCGAGCGGCTTCGGTTTTAAAGAACTTAAGAACACTTCACATTAGGATTAAACAACATAGCAAAAATGCCATGTTCCTGGCGGAGAAATTTCAGCAAGATGGCTTAAGAACAGTTTATCCGGGCTTAAAAAATCATCCGGGTCACGAGACTTTTAAAAGAATGATGAATGAAGATTATGGGTTTGGAGGTTTATTGACCATAGATGTTGGCAGCCTGGAAAAAGCCAATGAATTGATGGAATTGATGCAGGAGAGAAATTTGGGTTATCTCGCGGTAAGCTTAGGTTTTTATAAAACACTTTTTAGCGCTCCCGGCAGCTCTACTTCTTCGGAAATCCCCATAGAAGAACAGGAAAATATGGGCTTAAGCAATGGTTTAATTCGCTTTTCTATTGGATTAGACAACGATATAGAACGCACCTATAAGATGATGAAATCCTGCATGCAGGAAGTAGGAGTTTTTAAATAACTATAAGCTTTATCATTCTCAAAAATAGTTCGGAAATACATTCTTCTCTTAAGAACTGCATTTCCGAACTTCTTCTTTTTTGTATATTCACAAAAAATAAAACTTTGAAAAAACTACTACTCCCCCTATTACTTGCATTTTTTAGTCTGAGCGCTTTTTCACAAACCCAAAATGAAGTTCGCCTCTATTTTGGAATAACGGATAGCAAATTATTAAGAAGCGATGAGCTTATTGGTGGTGCCAGTTATGATATTGAAAATTCTTATGAATTTGGGTTTCGATACCTACTGGAAGTAACCGATAATTTAGCGCTGGAAACAGGACTAAATTACTGGCAGGGTGATGTACTGATTACTTCAGCACCGATGCCGGAACAAACTACTCGTACTGAAGCATTGCAAACTACTTCTATTCCTATTTTTGCCAATTTTACTTTTTTAGATTATTTCTTTGTAAATGGTGGTCCCGTGATGGATTTTCAAGGTTCAGAGAGTGAATCTGTAGATCCACAAGCGGGCATTGGTGTAGGTTTTGGCCTTGGCGCACAATATGCATTTAATAATTTTAATATTTATGTAAATCCCAATTTTAGGAGATATGCGGTAATTCCTTTTGAAGAAGAAGATTACCATCAAAAACTTACCAGTTTTGGGGTACAGCTAGGGGTTGGCTATAGGTTCTAATTAATTTATAGTTTAATACAAAACTTGCTCATTTTCCTGTAAAATCGTAAAATTACAAGCGAAAGTGAAAAATTGATTAATATAAATTCAACCAAAACCTTAAAAATAGGTTTCATCATATACTTCAAAGCTGAATGGAAAACCAAGACCCGTCTCAAACTGAACAAATTCCTACTAATAAAGAACTCGGTATTTGGCCGGCATTAACTCCCGTTTTTGCGCTTATTGCAATGCTTGCTTTTAATGTATTTGTGTTTGGAGACGATGCACTAAGTGGTTCCAATCAGTTTGTTTTATTATTAGGTGGCGCTGTCGCTGCTGTTGTGGGCTACTTCAATAATGTGGAATACGATAAAATGATAGATGAAGTTGCCGGGAACATTCAAAGTACGGCCGGTGCTATTCTTATTCTTTTAATGGTAGGAGCTTTGGCAGGAACCTGGCTTATTTCAGGGATTATTCCAACAATGATCTATTATGGGTTACAAATATTAAATCCTACAATATTTTTAGCAGCCTGTGTGATTATTTGTGCTGTGATCTCAGTGGCCACGGGTAGTAGCTGGACCACTTCAGCAACCGTGGGTATTGCATTAATAGGAATAGCTGAAGCTTTAGGTATCTCGGTAGGGATGACGGCAGGAGCAATTCTTTCCGGGGCATATTTCGGAGATAAATTATCACCTTTAAGTGATACTACCAACCTTGCTCCGGCTATGGCGGGAACAGATTTGTTTACGCATATTCGCTATATGACCTTAACTACGGTTCCTACTATTACTATTACACTTATAATTTTCGTTATCATCGGTTTTAATTTAGATACTACAGGAACTACAGACACTTCTGCCATCCTGGCCTCTATTGAAAAATCGTTTACAATTAGCCCCTGGCTTTTTCTTGTTCCGGCAATTGTAATTGCATTGATCGTTAAAAAAACTTCACCTTTAATCGCTTTATTACTGGGAACACTTTTGGGTGCAGCCGCTGCCTTATTCTTTCAACCGGGAATTGTAGCGCAAATAGCAGGAACTACAGATCTTAATTTTATAAGCGGTTACCGTGGAGTTATGCAAGCTATTACCGTAGATACCGCAATAGAAACCGATAATAAAAACTTGAATGACTTATTTTCTTCAGGAGGAATGGCGGGAATGCTGGGAACTATATGGCTAATTATTTGTGCGATGGTTTTTGGAGGAATAATGGAAGCGATTGGTGCCCTGGCTAGAATTAGTAAAGCTTTACTGAATTTATTCCATACTACCTTTGGTTTATTCGCCAGTACTGTATTTAGCTGTCTGGCTTTAAACGCCACTGCTTCAGATCAATATTTAGCAATTGTAGTTCCGGGAAAAATGTTCGCTAAAGCTTACCGCGATAAAGGCCTTGCTCCAGAAAACCTGAGTAGAGCCTTAGAAGATTCTGGAACGGTAACTTCGGTGCTAATTCCCTGGAATACCTGTGGTGCATATCACAGCGGTGTTCTTGGTGTTCCTACACTAAGTTACGCGGGCTATGCCTTCTTTAATTATTTAAGTCCGTTTATGACCTTGCTTTTTGCTGCTTTCGGAATTAAAATCAAGGAATTAAGTCAATCTGCAAAAACTCAAACGGCTTAAAACTTCAGCAATAATAGGCATTAAAACTGTTAAATAGGAGTTTCCTATTCATTTTAGAAGAACCTATAAACAAAACTTATTCTTAGATAGTATTTTAAAATTTCAATAACTTTTTTCAGCGAGAACTTTCCCTAAATTTGTACTCGAATTACAATAAAAGTTAAACCAATAAAAACAAAATTTATATGTCATTAGTAGGAAAAAAGTTTCCAAACTTAAGCGTAAACGCAATGGATGAAATGGGTGATACCTTTCAACTAAATATTTTAGAAGAAGCTCAGAAAAACAAGAAAAAAGTATTGTTATTCTGGTACCCAAAAGATTTCACCTTTGTTTGCCCTACAGAACTACACGCTTTCCAAAAAGCAGCTGAAGAATTTGAAAAAAGAAATGTAATGGTAGTTGGAGCTTCTTGTGATACTCCAGAAGTACATTTTGCCTGGTTAAATACTCCAAAAGATAACGGAGGAATTGAAGGCGTAAAATATCCAATTCTTGCAGATTCTAACAGAAACCTAAGTTCCCGTCTTGGAATTCTAGATATTACCGGAGAATCTTATGATGAGGAAACCGGAGATGTTACTCTAGAAGGAGACAACGTAACTTACCGTGCTACTTACCTTATTGATGAGGAAGGAAAAATCTTTCACGAAGGTGTAAACGATATGCCATTAGGTAGAAACGTAGCAGAATTCTTAAGACTTGTAGATGCTTACACTCACGTACAGGAAAAAGGTGAGGTTTGTCCTGCAAACTGGGAAGAAGGTAAAGACGCAATGAATGCCGATAGAGACGGAGTTGCTTCTTACCTAAGCTTAAACTAAGAAAAAAGGGAAAGAGATTGTTATGATAAAAGAATTAGAACAAGATAATTTAAACGAAATAGTTTCAGATAACGAAACCGTTGTGGTACAGTATATGGCCGGATGGTGCGGTAACTGCCGATTAATGAAGCCTAAATTCAAGAAATTAGCTTCAGAAAATGAGAACGCAACGTTCTTAATGGTAGATGCTGAGAAATATCCGGAATCCAGAAAACTGGCTAAGGTAGATAACCTACCAACTTTTGCCACTTTCAAAAACGGAAGTTTCGTTAATCAGGTACAAACAAACAAATTTGAACCTCTAAAAGACCTAGTAAATGAAGTTACCAGTAATTAAACATTTAGCACGCGAAAACGAGGCTCAAAAGCTGGAACACACCATAGAAGTACTTGAAAGTTATACTGAACATCGTTCGGTAAAAGACGAGGAAATGGATGTGATAGGTGAATTGATCTCGAACTTATGCGGAGCTGTAGAAGTTAAGCATTCTATTGATGGTGGAACGCCAGAAAAAGATGCCTGTAACAACTTTATGCAAAAAGTAGTTGGTTCTATAGACCGTTAGGAAATCGCGTTTTTATTATAATTTATAAAGGGCTGTCTTATATTTAGACAGCCCTTTGTTTTTATGATAATTTTAGTAAATCCCTAAAACAGATGTTCTAAATTTATCAAACCAATCTAATAGTAATATCCATGTCGCAAATAACATTAAAAGGTGAAAAAATAAACACCTATGGCAGCTTACCCGAAAAAGGCGAAAGAGCTCCCCATTTTGAACTTATTAAATCTGACCTTAGTACCGCAACTTTAAACGATTTTAAAGAAAAGCGAGTTATTTTAAATATCTTCCCCAGTATAGACACCGGGGTGTGTGCAACTTCAGTTAGAAAATTTAATGAAAAAGCTACCGGTCTGGATAATACCGTGGTACTTTGTATCTCAAGAGATTTACCTTTTGCTCAAAAACGTTTTGTAAATGACGAGGGTTTAGAGAATGTCATCAATCTATCAGATTTTAGAGATAGAAACTTCGGAAAAGATTACGGCCTGGAAATTATGGATGGCCCTTTTGAGGCTTTACTTTCCCGTGTTGTAATTGTATTAGATGAAGAAGGCAACGTGATTCACAGCCAACAAGTTCCTGAAATAGGTGAAGAACCAGATTATCTTTCTGCGCTAAAAACCCTTTTATAATGCGAGATAGTTTTCTCGGAAAAAGAATAAGAGGAGGCGGCTACGCTATTAAAGGAGCCTGGTTATTACTAAAACACGAGCAAAGCATACAGGTGCAGTTTGCACTGGCAATAATTATGTGTATTGCCGGTTATTTCTTTGAAATCACTAAAACCGAATGGATGTTTCAGTTTGTAGCTATAGGCCTGGTGATGACTGCTGAAGGTTTGAATTCCGGTTTGGAAGCTATGGCAGATTTTGTACATCCAGATTTTCATAGTAAAATAGGTCATATTAAAGATATTGCGGCAGGAGCGGTTTTTATAGCAGCTATAATTGCCGTAATTATAGGCGCATTTATTTACTTTCCCTACATTTTTTAAAATAAATTACTGTCTAGCTTTCAGAACCTAAGGCACTTAAATTCTGAATTATTTGAAGCGCCACTTCTCAAAAAATAATTGCTTAGATTTGAACGTTTAAGCTTATAAAATAACCTCCTCTAAACTGAAGTCAATTTTCTTTATTTTAGAAGGGGCTAATTTGTATTTTTGCTCAAAATCCTTCAAATCATCTATGGCCAAAAAGAAAACCAGGACTAAAACAAATACCGGGAAAAAGTCGACTAAATTTTCCTTCAAACTTAACCGGCAACAAAAGGTAGTTTTAGGTAGTTTTTTAATGTTATTCGGCCTGGCTTTAAGTGTCGCATTCATTTCATTTTTATTCAATTGGGAAGTAGACCAAAGCACGCTTGGTGAATTTTCAAATCGCGAAGTAGAAACCAAGAATTGGCTCAGTAAATTTGGCGCTTCAGTAAGTGACTTTTTTATGTATAAAGGATTTGGCGTTGCCGCTTTTATCTTTTCAATTTTAGTAAGCTACAGCGGGTTTCATCTTTTTCTTGGAGTAAAATCTACCAAACTAAGGGAATCCTGGTTTTGGGGTATTTTAATTATGTTATGGCTAGCTATTTTCTTCGGATTTTTTGCTGCTAACAACCCATTATTAGGCGGAAGGATAGGTTATGAAATGAACGATTTTCTTCAGGATTATTTAGGTTTCTTCGGAACAATTTTATTAATG
>VMHT01041168.1_pt1 | contig 16215 bp, 15 predicted proteins | sample 4693611 | NCBI WGS metagenome assembly VMHT01 (sample SAMN12280063, study PRJNA550983) | marine metagenome | isolation source: seawater sampled from same location over 5 years 0.02-0.2 micron viral filtrate | place: USA: collected off the coast of southern California halfway between the port... ... | reverse complement strand
TTCGTTCGACTTGCATGTGTTAGGCGTGCCGCCAGCGTACGTTCTGAGCCATGATCAAACTCTCAAGTTTAAAAACGGCGCACACTAGCTTCTATATAAATTCTAAGAATAAAATTTATATAAATGTTGAAGTGTGTACGACAAATTTTGGTAACCTTAACCGTCCACACTTCTCTTCTTAAATTTTTACTTTTTAAATAGCTAATTGGACTAAAAAAGCCCAATAATCCTCGCTTATTTATTGTAAATACAATAATTTTTTGAGAAAGTTTGATGCTTATAGGCTAAAATTAAAGGAAATCAAGCCTTAAGACAAAAAAAAGGGTTAAAAAAGACCCAATTTTAAAGCCTTTTTTTGATTTTTTTTTAAACCTAAACTATTAATTTCTAATCAAAATAATTATTTAAATGTTTAACAAAATAAAAATAAAAATAAAAAAAAATGCAGAAATTTTTGCCTTAAGTTTAGTAATATTAATTACTATAATTTCGACTAGTTATTACAATTACAACAAAAAAAGATTTATAATAATTACAAAACAACAATAGACAATATCTATTTAAAGAAGACGGTAGACCATATTCTTAACAATCTGGAGCCAAAATTTAAAAAGATTGAACATAAAGTTGCCTCTGGCGAAACTTTTGATTCTATCTTAAGAGAATATTCAATAAAAGATAAAGAAATCAACGATATAAAAACAAGAATCTCCAAAAAAATCAATTTAAATAAATTAAACACAAATCAAAAAATTTTTTTTACAATTGATCAAAAAAATAATGTGATAAAAGAGTTTATTTTTAGAATTTCAAGCACTGAAAAGATTTATTTAACAAGAGACTTTGATACTGATGAGTTTAATCAGAAAACCCTCGTTACAAGTTTAAAAAAAAGTATTTTATATAAAGAGAATATAATTTTAGATAGTTTATATAGGTCAGCAACTAAGAAAAAAATTCCAGCTAATGTTATAATTGAGTTTGCGAGAATATATGGCTTTCAAGTTGATTTTCAAAGAGACATTAGAAAAAGAGATAGTTTTCAAATTATGTATGAAGTTTTTTTGGATGATAATGATAAAATTATTGAAGCTGGAGATATTTTATTTGCCAACCTTAAGTTAAGTGGTGAGGATAATTCTCTATATTACTTTGATGCAAAAGGGAGTGAGGGACATTATGATAAAAATGGAAAGAGTGTTAAAAAAGCTTTAATGAAAACTCCAATTAATGGCGCTAGACTTTCGTCACCATTTGGAATGCGAAAACATCCCATTGATGGATTTAATAAAATGCACCGAGGAACCGATTTTGCGGCACCAATGGGAACTCCTATAATGGCATCTGGTGATGGTATTGTAAAAAAGGCTGCTTGGTGTGGTGGTGGAGGTAATTGTGTAGTCATAAAACACAACTCAACATATCAAACAGTTTATGCACATATGAAAAATTTTGCGAAAGGTATTAGAAGTGGTGTGAGAGTAAAACAAGGACAAGTTATTGGTTATGTGGGCTCGACTGGAAAATCAACTGGACCACACTTACATTATGAAGTTATTGTAAATGGGAAAAAAATAAATTCTCAAACTTTGAAGTTACCTTCTGGAAAAATACTCAAAGGAAATGAAAGAAAAATTTTTGAAACTAAAAAGATAAAGCTCGAAGTTTTAAAGTCTGAAAAAATTGTAGGAATAAATTAATTTAATTTACTTCTGATTGAACCTCACTTGTATCATTACTGGAATTTTCAGAAGATGTTTCAATTTTTTTTTCGCTCGAATTATTGGGTTCATTTTCTATTTTAGAATTTTCAGAAATCTTTGCCTTTTTAAAACTCTCTTGCTCATTTAAAATTCTAGTAAAATGATCTGCATGCTGAAAGTAATTTTCGGATAAAATTTTATCACCTACAGACAAAGCTTCTCTTGCTAAATTATTATATTTTTCAATTAATTTTGGAGCATTATGATTATTTCTTCCAGGAGATTTTCTTTGAAAATTTTCATTATTTGAAAAATTCGGATTAAACTTGCTTGTTCTTTCTGGGCTATTTTTGAAATTTCTGTCACTTCTTCCATTTCTTCTAAAGTTATTTCTTCTATTATTATTATTTCTAAAAGTTACCATAAAAGTTATTTAAATTTTTGTACTAATTATGCACCTGTCATTTTTTGCATAATCTTTTAAAACATTATTAATATAAAATCCTTTTTCTCTTAGTAGTTTTTTAACACAATTTTTTTGGTTAAATGCTATTTCTAAAATAAGTTTGCCATTAATTTTTATCAGTTCAGATGATTTATTTATAACTTTTCTGATTTCTGATATTCCATCTAAGCCTCCATCAAGAGCTAAAACTGGCTCATGATCTATAATATCTCTTTCCAAATACTTTAAATGTAACTTATTAATATAAGGAGGATTAGATATAATTAAATCATATTTGCCATAATTAAAATTGTCAACATCTGAATTAAAAAATTTTACTCTATTTTGAAGATCAAGATTTATCGCATTTAACTTGCTTATATTCACACATTTTTTACTTAAATCAATTCCACATCCATTAAAATCTAATTTTTCTTTTAAAATTGTTAAGATTATGCATCCCGATCCACTACCAATATCTAAAATTTTAAGTTTAGATTTATTTTTGGTTAAATTCAAAACGCTCTCTATTATTAATTCTGTATCTGGTCGTGGAATTAAGACATCTTCAGAAACTTTGAATTCATATTTCCAAAAATCTTTATTACCAGTTAAGTATGCAACTGGCTTACCTAAAGATCGCTGAGATATTAATTGATTATATGCGTTTAACTCTTTTTCTTTTAAATCTTTTTCTAAATTCAATAATACATATTCCCTATTTTGATTTAAAGCTTTGGTCATTAATATTTCACTATCTATAAAATGTGATATTATGTTGTTCTCTTTTAGTAATTTAGATCCATTATTTATTGAGTTTTTTATATTCATAACATTAAAGATTATTCAAACTTTCCTCTTGTGCCTGAAGAGTTAGCGACTCAATCATTTCGTCAAATACTACTCCTTCAAGAAACTCTTCTAATTTATGTAAAGTTAAATTTATTCTATGATCAGTAACTCTTCCTTGGGGAAAATTGTAGGTTCTAATTCTTTCTGATCTGTCTCCAGTTCCAATCTTATTTTTTCTATCTTTAGAACGTTCTTGATCGATTCTTGATCTCTCTAATTCATAAAGCCTTGCTCTTAAAATTTTCATACCTTTTGCTTTATTTTTGTGTTGAGATTTTTCATCTTGTTGTGATACAGAAAGGCCAGTTGGAATGTGAGTAATTCTAACTGCACTATCTGTCGTATTTACTGATTGTCCTCCAGGACCTCCTGCTCTAAAAACATCTATTCTTAAGTCAGACTCATTTATCTTTAAATCAACTTCTTCTGCCTCGGGTAATACTGCTACTGTAGCAGCTGAAGTATGAACTCTACCTTGAGTTTCGGTATCAGGCACTCTTTGAACTCTATGAACTCCACTCTCATACTTTAGTGTTGAATAAATATTATTCCCCTTTATTGAAGCTATTACTTCTTTGAGACCTCCGGCTTCACTTTTTGAAATTGAAATAATTTCTAATAACCATTTTTTTTTATGACTAACTTTTTCATACATCTTAAAAAGATCTCCTGCAAATAAACTGGCTTCTAAACCTCCTGTACCAGCTCTTATTTCAATGATAGCATTTTTTTTATCAGCTTCATCTTTGGGTAATAAAAATAATTTTAATTTTTTTTCATTTTTTTTATTAAGTTCTATAAGATCATTTAATTCAGTATCTGCCATTTTTTTTAATTCTTCATCAGAGTTTTGATCTTCTAAAATTTTTTCTAATTCTCTTTTATCTTTATCAAATGATAAATATCTTTTTGCATCTTCAACTATTTCATTTAAGTCTGAATACTCTTTTGATTTTTCTGCAAATACCTTTTTATCTATATCTCCAGAAGACAAATCCTTCTCTAATAATGAATGTTTAGCAATCAACTCTTCAACTGTTTTTTGTGGTATCATTTCAATTATTTTCTAACTCAGAGGCCTTTTTTTCAACCTCACTAACAACTTTCTCAATCATATCGTTAGTTAATACTTTTTCAGACTGAACTCCTGACAAATAAAGCATGTTATTTCCCTTTTTTCCTCCTGTAATTCCTACATCTGTCATCGCGGCTTCCCCAGGTCCATTAACCACACATCCTATCACGGATAAAGTTATTGGTGTTTTTATATGAGATAATTTTTCTTCTAACACTTTGACTGTCTCGATTACTTGAAAACCTTGTCTTGCACAAGAAGGACATGAAATTATTCTAACTCCTCTTTCCCTTAAATTAAGAGATTTTAGGATCTCATTTCCAATTTTTACCTCTTTTACTGGATCGTCAGATAGAGAAATTCTAATTGTATCTCCTATTCCATCTAAAAGTAAAGTTCCCAAACCAATTGAAGATTTTATACTACCTGGAACAAATCCTCCCGCTTCTGTAATTCCTAAATGAAGAGGATAATCGGTAGCTTTTGATAGTTGACGATAAGCTTCAATTGATAAGAAAACATCTGAAGATTTTACACTTACCTTTAAATTAGTAAAATTTTCATCCTCTAAAATTTTTATATTTCTCAAAGCGCTTTCAACTAATGCTTCGGGACAAGGTTCTTTAAACTTCTCTAAAATATCCTTTTCTAAAGACCCTGCGTTGACACCTACCCTTATCGAACAATTATTATCTCTTGCAGCCTTAATAACCTCTTTAATTTTTTTTACATCGCCAATATTTCCTGGATTTATTCTTAAACAGCTAGCACCACTCTCAGCAGCTTCTATTGCTCTTTTAAAATGAAAATGGATGTCTGCAACTATTGGAACATCAACATGTTTAATAATTTCTTTTAATGATCTAGATGAAGATTCATCTGGACATGACACTCTAACTATATCAGCACCTTCGCTATGAATTTCATTTATTTGTTTTATTGTTGCTTTTACATCTGTGGTAAGAGTATTTGTCATTGATTGAACTGAAATAGGATTTTTTCCTCCTACTTTTACTTTACCAACTTTAATTTCTTTTGTTTTTTTTCTTTTGATATCTCTAAATGGTCTTATACTCATTTTTAATTATCTAACTTGAATTCTTTATGTAAAGCAATCAATGCTTTTTTAGTATTTTTTTTATCAATTAAAACTGAAATTTTAATCTCAGATGTTGAAATTACCTGAATATTAATTCTTTTATTTGCTAAAGTTTGAAACATTCTAAAAGTTACACCAGGGGTTGTAATCATTCCAACACCAATCACAGAAATTTTAGAAACATCTTTTTTTAATATTAGTTTTCTAAAATTGATGTTTCTATTTGATTGAATAATTTTTTTTGTTTTATTTAAATCTTCTGTTTTGATCGTAAATGTTAAATCTGTCTCTTTACCGTTTGCAGAAATATTTTGAACAACCATATCAACATTAATTGAATTTTTAGATAGAGGTTTAAAAATGGAAGCGGCAACTCCAGGTTTGTCTTTTACACCAATAAGTGAAACCTTTGAGTCATTTTGAGTAGATGAAATTCCTGTAACAGTTCTATTATTGATTATATTAGATCTTTTTGTAATTAGTGTACCAGGTTTTCTAATAAATGATGATTTTACCTCAATATCAATTCTGTTTAATCTTGCATCTTGTATTGATACTGGCTGCATAACCTTAGCACCAAGCGAAGCCATCTCGAGCATTTCCTCGTAAGAAATTACTTTTATTTTTTTTGCTTTTTTTAATTTATTAGGGTCTGTTGTATAAACTCCTTCTACATCAGTATATATAACGCACCTATGAGCATTAAAAAATTTTGCTAGCATGATTGCACTTGCATCAGATCCACCTCTTCCCAATGTAGTGACTCTTTCATTTTTATTAATCCCCTGAAATCCTGTAATAATCGGAATTCCACCCTCTTTAAGATATTTAACTATCTTGTTTTTGTTTATTTGATTTATCCTTGAATACTTATGTGCACCTTGAGTCAAAATTGGTATTTGCCAAGATAACCAAGACCTTGAGTTATATCCCTTGTGAATTAATCTACCAGCAATTAATGAACATGCTATCTGCTCTCCTGACGATACCAGAGTATCATATTCTGAGTCTGAAAAATTTTGACTAATTTTTTGAGATTTATAGATCAAATCATTTGTAACTCCGCTCATTGCAGAAGATACAACAATTACTCTGTATTTTTTCTTTCTATATTTGCCAATGATATCAGCGACATTTTTGATTTTTTCTATTGTTCCAACCGATGTACCACCAAACTTTAAAACTACAATTTTCATGATAAAATATTCTCTAAAAATTAAAATTTAATGATAAAATACATGTTAGATACAAAGTCAACCTACTAATGAAAACTAACACAATTAATAAAAAAGAAATAGAGAAATTTTCTAGAATAGCTGAGGAATGGTGGAATCCTGAGGGTAAATTTAAACCTTTACATAAATTTAATCCAATTAGAATTTCATATATTAAAGAAAATATAGTCAGTACTCTTAATCTTAAAAATAAAAAGAACCCTTTGGAAAAAATTGAAATTTTGGATATTGGTTGTGGTGGCGGACTGTTATCAGAACCAATGAGTAGATTGGGTGCTAAAGTAGTGGGAATAGATGCGTCAGAGAAAAATATTAATGTAGCTAAATTACATGCAAAAAAAAATAATCTAGATATTAAATATTTTTGTGCTTCTCCTGAAAATTTTAAAATAAATACAAAATTTGATGTAATACTTAATATGGAAATCGTAGAACATGTTGAGGATGTTAATTTTTTTTTAAAATCGTGTTCTAAACTTCTAAAAAAAAATGGGATTATGTTTGTTGCAACACTTAATAAAACCTTAAAATCTTATTTATTTGCAATTATAGGTGCTGAATATATTTTAAAATGGCTTCCAATTGGAACTCACGAATGGGAAAAATTTGTTAAACCTGAGGACTTAACAGATATTTTGAAAAAACATGATCTTAAACTTGAAAAGTTAGATGGGATGAAATTTAATTTGATAAAAGACGAATGGACTATAAGTTCTGATAAATCAATCAATTATATTGGCAAATTTTTAAAAGTTTAATTACTTTTATCCTCTACCCATGGAATTAACTTAGCATCAATGCCCTCTTCTAAAAGTTCTTTCAGTTCATCATTTGATGCTATTCCGTAAATTCCTTTTTCCTTTTTTTTATTATCATAATGAATTGATCTTGCCTCATAAGCAAAATTTTCACCAACATATTCAAAATTATTCTTAATGTAATTTTGGTACTCTTTTATAGTTTCATTAACTTTTTTTAAATTGAAATTTTTTTCATTTGATGGTTTTGACTTATTTAATAATCTTGGTGTCATAAGAGTTTTTTCTATTTTTTTTGAATTACATTTATGGCAATTCAAGAATCTTTTTTTTTTAATTTCTCGTATTCTTTTGATGAGGCAAACCAACTGTCAAAATCTAAGTTACATTCTTTGCAAATTAATTTATATTTAATCATTCAACTGATGTAATATTCTTTAATTAAGAATTCAATAGGATTAACTTCTATAATCTGCATTAATTTTAATATATTCTTTAGTCAAATCCATTGTAAAAGCTGTAAAGTTTTTTGAGCCACTATTAAAATTTAAATTAATTTCTATTGTGTCATTTTTCATGTAATCAGAAACCTCTGTTTCATTATAGTTTGGATAAATTTTTCCATTTTGTATAATAAGTGTATCTCCAAATTTTATTGATAACTTATCTAAGTCTATCATTACTCCAGCTTTGCCAATGGCCATAATTATTCTACCCCAATTAGGATCCTCACCAGCAATTGCAGTTTTTACTAAAGGGGAGTTGGCTATTGAAAAAGCAATTTTTTTTGCATCAATTTCGGACTTACAATTATTTACATTAATTGTAACAAACTTAGAGGCACCTTCGCCATCTGCTACAACTCTTTTAGATAAATTTAACAAGACTTTATTTAAAGACACATCAAACTCTTGAAGTTTTTGGTCATTAATACTGTTAATTTTTGAATGTTTAGTTTTTCCAGTTGAAAATATTGAAACCATATCGTTAGTGCTTGTGTCACCGTCGCAACTGATGGCATTAAAAGTAGTTGATATATTTTTTCTTAAAAGTTTTTTTAAAATATCATTTGTAATATCTGCATCAGTAAATATGTACCCTAAAGTGGTTGCCATGTTCGGTTGGATCATTCCTGACCCTTTAGCTATTCCAAAAATTTTTATTTCTGTATTGCCTATAAAACATTTTTCCATTGCTAATTTGGGTTGAGTGTCAGTGGTCATTATCCCTAATGCAGCTTTCATCCAAATATATTTATTTTGAGTATATTTAATATTGTTAATTAAATCGGGGATCTTGGATATAATTTTTTCCTCAGGAAAAATTTCTCCAATAGTGCCCGTACAACCAAATAAAATTTCTTTAATCTTAATTTTTTTAGGGTTTTCATCATCTTCTTTTTGTTTCTCTGTTAAATTCAGTGCAGTTATTTCTGCAATTTTTTCTAAACTTTTGTATCCTTGTTTGCCAGTGAAACAATTTGCATTTCTTGTATTAACTAATAATGAAAAAATTTTTTTAACTTTTTGAGCCATATTCCATTTGATATTCTCAGATATAATTTTAGACTGAGTGTATACTGATGCATGATTTGCTCCATCCCTGAAATAAAACATTACCAAGTCATCCCTTGGATTTTGATAAAGATTTGCGCTAACAGTTGAAATTGATACTCCATCAATATGGTCTAAATCTTGAAATTCCATCATTCTCTTATTTTTTGATTTAGACGATAAAAAATTAGTTAAATTTATACCCATAGTATTTAAAATAATTATTTAATGTTTATATTAAAGTATATAAAGAAATAATAAATCAAAAACACATGTTAAATCCACTTAACTTTATCTCAAAATTTATAAAATCAAGTAATCAGAAAGAACTTGATAGAATATCAAAGATACTAAAAAAGGTTAATTTTCTTGAAAAAGATATTAAAAATTTAAGTGATACTGACTTTCCAAAAAAAACATTAGCATTAAAAGAAAAAATCAATAATGGGAAAAGCTTAGATGAAATACTGCCTGAAGCATTTGCTCTAGTAAGAGAAGCCTCTAGAAGAACTAGAAATGAACGTCATTTTGATGTCCAAATTATTGGTGGAATAGTTTTGCATCAAGCTAAAATTGCAGAAATGAGAACTGGTGAAGGTAAAACTCTTACGATTGCTCTTGCTGCTTACCTAAATGCTTTAAATGGAAAAGGTGTTCATGTTGTAACAGTAAACGACTATCTTGCAAAAAGAGATTCCCAAGAAATGGGTGTCATATATAATTTTTTAGGTCTGAGTGCTGGTTTTATAAATAATTATCAAAATGATGATGAAAGAAAAAAAAGTTATAATTGTGATATTACTTACGCAACTAATAGTGAACTAGGATTTGATTATCTTAGAGATAATATGAAATTTTCTAAAAATGAAATGGTTCAAAGGGAACATTCTTTTTCAATAGTAGATGAAATAGATTCATGTTTAATTGATGAAGCTAGAACGCCGTTAGTAATATCGGGTTCTTCAGAAGATAAAACAAATCAATATTTAACGATCGATAAATTGATAAAAAATTTAAATTCAAACGATTATGAAATAGACGAAAAAGATAAAAATATTCTTTTAACTAATGATGGGATTAATAATATTGAAAAAATTCTTACTAATGCTGGAATATTAAAAAACAATAACTTTTATGATCCAGAAAATTTAAATCTCGTTCATCATGTAAATCAGGCTCTTAGAGCTCATCATCTTTTTCAGAAAGGTAAAGATTATATTGTTAAAGATAATTCTTTAAAAATTATTGATGAACTTACAGGAAGGATACTTGAAGGAAGACGTTTTGGAGATGGATTGCATCAAGCACTTGAAGCAAAAGAGAGGATAGATATACAAGCTGAAAATCAAACTTTAGCATCTATAACCTATCAAAACTATTTTAAACTTTATAAAAAAATTTCTGGCTGTACAGGAACAGCGGCGACTGAGTCAGAAGAATTTTTTGAAATTTATGATTTACCTGTTGTTGTAATTCCAACAAACCAAAAAATGATAAGAATAGATTTCAATGATCAAATTTTTAGGACTGAAGTTGAGAAAAATAACGCAATTATTAAGAGAATTAAGAGCATTCACCAATCTGGTCAACCATTATTAATCTTTACATCTAGCATTAATAAATCTGAAGTTTATTCAAAATTATTGACCAAAGAAAATATTAAGCATGAAGTTCTAAATGCTAAAAACCATGAGAATGAAGCTGAAATTATTGCTAATGCAGGAAAAGAAAACTCGGTGATAATTACGACAAGTATTTCTGGAAGAGGAGTTGACATCCAACTCGGTGGAAAAAAGGACTCAATTCCTAATAATGAACTTAAAGAAGCTAAAGAGAAAATAAAATCTCTTGGAGGATTATTTGTTATTGGGACTGAAAGAATGGAGTCTCGAAGGGTAGACAATCAAGCCAGAGGTAGAGCTGGACGACAAGGTGATGAAGGTAGTTCAATTTTTTTTGTAAGTCTTGAAGATGATTTAATGAGGATATTTGGATCTGAATCTATGAATAATATTTTACAAAAACTTGGACTCAAAGATGGCGAAAGTATTGATCATCCATGGATTAACAAAGCTTTGGAAAGAGCACAACAAAAAGTTGAGGCAAGGAACTTTGATATCAGAAAAACATTAATAAAATTTGACAACGTTTTGAATGATCAAAGACAAGTAATTTTCTCTCAAAGAAAGAGTGCAATGAATAGTAATCAAATTTTTGAGTATTCTGAAGATTTTTTAAATGAAATTATTCAAAATTTAATTTCTTTAAAAATACTTAAGATGTCTAACCCAAATAATAATGATTTTGACAATAAACTTAGATCAATTCTGGGAAAAAGTTTTACAGAGTCAGAATTCAATGATTTGATTTCATGCAGTGATAATGAGTTAAAAGATAAGATAAAGAATAAATTTGATAAAATTCGAAGTGAAAGAATAAAATTATTAGGAGAAAATCAATCAAAAGAAATTGAAAAAAGAATTTTTTTACAAACTATTGATCTTAATTGGAAATCTCATATTCAATACTTAGAGCAACTCAGACAAGTAATTGGTTTACGGTCATATGGTCAAAGAGACCCTCTTATAGAGTATAAAAAAGAGGCATTTGATTTGTTTGAAAATTTACTTAATAAACTTAAATTTGACTTTATAACTATTTTAATAAATCTTAAAATAGTTGAAACTCAAAATCAAAAAACGGAAAATGTTGAATCAAAAAAAATTGATCCTGCTAAAGTTGGAAAAAAAATGAGAAGAAATGAGCCTTGTTTTTGTGGTTCAGGAAAAAAATATAAGCATTGTTGTGGTTCTTTATAAGAAAATAAATAACAACACTGCAGTAATTAACGTTAAACCAATAATTGCTATTAATTTTTTTTTATTATCCATGATTTTGCTAAAGTCTGTACTCTGATCCTTTAAAGAGCTTAAGTCATCTAGATTGCTAATAAAACCTTTGTTTCTTCCAATTCTTAAAAACTTATTTTTTCTATCATTAAAAATTTCTTCTGTAGACATTGACCTAAATATTTCTAAATGTTTAGATATAGATACTTGTATATTTTTTAACATCAAATTTTTATCCCTGTGCGCCCCACCCACGGGCTCCTCAACAATTTCATCGATTATCTGAAGTTCAAATAAATCTTTTGCAGATAATTTCATAGCTTTTGCGGCATCTAACATTTTTTTTGGATCCCTCCATAATATTGTGGCACAACCTTCTGGAGATATCACAGAGTAAATAGCATTTTCTAACATTAAAACTTTACTCGCAGATGCCAAAGCTATCGCCCCACCTGAACCTCCCTCACCAATTATAATTGCCAAAGTTGGCACTCTTAACTTCATGCAACACTCGATTGATTTAGCTATTGCCTCTGCCTGACCTCTTTCTTCTGCACCAACTCCAGGATAAGCTCCTGGCGTATCAATAAAAGAAATAATCGGTATTTTAAATTTGTCTGCTAATTTCATTAGTCGTATAGTTTTTCTGTAACCTTCTGGTCTCATCATTCCAAAGTTTCTTTCAATTCTGCTATCTAAATCTTCACCTTTCTCTTGACCTATAACCAATACTGATTGACCATTAAATTTAGCAAATCCTGTCAAAACTGATTTATCCTCACCGTAATGTCTATCACCAGACAATGAAATAAAATCTTGAAATAAATTATCTATAAAAAATTTTGATTTAGGTCTATCTTCGTGTCTGGCTACCATTGTAGTTTGCCAGGGATCTAAGTTTGAATAAATTTGCTTAAGTTTTTGATCTAATTCATTTTGTGTTTCAGAAATTTTTTGGGTGTCAACCTCAGAAAGTCCACTTTGATTAAAAGGATCTCTTAACTTTTCAATTTCAACTTCTAAATCTTTAATATCTGTTTCAAAGTTAAGATAATTTTTCATTATAGTAATATTTAATATATAAGTAGAAAAAATGACAACAAAATGTCAATGCTTCACTTAATTATTTGACTTAATTTTATTGGAGTTTTAAAAAAGATCTATGCTGACTAAATATAAGAGTATAAACAACCTAAAAGTATCAGAAAGATTAGTTTCATTTGTCGATAATGAATTATTAGAAGGAACTGATATATCTCCTAAAAAATTTTGGTCAGGCTTTGATGAGGCCGTCCACGAATTAGCTCCAAAAAATAGAGAATTGATTAAAATAAGAGAGGTATTTCAAACAAAAATTGACAAATGGCATACTGAAAACAAGGGTAAAAAGATTCAAATAGATGAATATAAAAAATTTCTTAAAAAAATTGGTTATTTAAAAGATGTTGGGCCAGATTTTAAAATTGAAACTAAAAATGTTGATGACGAAATTGCGAAAATTGCTGGTCCTCAATTAGTTGTACCAATAATGAATGCTAGATATACCTTGAATGCAGCGAATGCAAGATGGGTAAGTTTATATGATAGTCTGTATGGTACGAACATTATAGAGTCCGATGAAGGTGGAAGTGAAAGATATGATCCTCTAAGAGGACAAGAGGTAATAAAATATGTAAGAGAGTTTTTTGATAAATATATTCCAATCGAAGGAACTAGCTGGAAAAATATTGCTGGCCTTAAAGTGGTTGAGGGAAAATTAGTAATTTTAAAAGATGATTATGAATATTATTTAAAAGATAAAGAAAAATTTATAGGGCATAGAGGAGATATAAACAAACCTACAGCAATAATAATTCAAAATAATAAACTTCATTTTGAAATAATAATTAATCCAAAAGCATTTAGTGCAGCACATGACATTGCTGGAATAAGCGATGTAATTACAGAGTCAGCAATATCAACAATTTGTGACAACGAGGATAGTGTGGCTGCTGTTGATGCGGAAGATAAGGTTGATTGTTACAAAAATTGGTTGGGGTTAATGAAGGGAACTTTAAAAATTCAATTTGAGAAAAATGGTAAAAATCTCGAAAGAAAATTAAATCCTGATAGGAGTTATATTTCAAAAGAAGGCAAAGGATTAAAATTACATGGACGTAGCTTGCTCTTAATAAGAAATGTTGGCCATCTAATGACCAATCCATCAATAATTTTAAAAGATGGAACTGAAATTCCTGAAGGAATAATGGATGCATTTATTACAACGGCAGCTGCACTTCATGATTTAAAGAAAAAAAAGAATTCAAGAAAAGGATCTATATATATTGTTAAACCAAAAATGCATGGCCCAGATGAAACTGCATTTACAGATTTAATTTTTTCTAAAGTTGAAAAGTTGTTAGGTTTGGAAAAATACACTTGCAAGATTGGTATAATGGATGAAGAAAGAAGAACATCTGCTAACCTTAAAGAATGTATACGAACTTTAAAAAATCGAGTTTTTTTCATAAATACAGGTTTTTTAGATAGAACTGGTGATGAAATGCATACATCAATGGAAGCTGGCCCGATGATTAAAAAGGGGGATATGAAATCATCAAAATGGATCTCAGCATATGAGAATAATAATGTAGATGTGGGTTTGAGTTGTGGATTTTCTGGTATAGCTCAAATCGGTAAAGGAATGTGGGCTATGCCAGATAAAATGAAAGAAATGATAGAAGATAAAATTAATCATCTCAAAGCGGGTGCTAATTGTGCATGGGTACCTTCACCTACAGCAGCTTCTCTACATGCTCTTCATTATCATCAAATAAATATTTTTGATCAACAAAAAAAAATAATTAATCGTGAAAAAGCAAAACTAGATGACCTTTTAACTATTCCGATAGCTGATAGACCTAACTGGTCAGTAGATGAAATTAATTCAGAAATATCTAATTCTGCTCAAACTTTATTAGGATATGTGGTGAGATGGATTGATCAAGGAATTGGCTGCTCAAAAGTTCCTGATATAAATAATGTTGGACTTATGGAAGATAGGGCAACATTAAGAATCTCCTCACAGCATATTGCTAATTGGGTACACCATGGAATAACTACTAAAATACAAGTTATGGAAATTATGAAAGAAATGGCAAAAGTTGTTGATTTACAAAATAAAGAAGACAAAAAATATATAAAAATGAGTAATGATTATGAAAGATCACTAGCTTTTCAGACAGCATGCGATTTAATTTTTAAAGGCAAAGATCAGCCATCAGGATACACGGAGCCACTTTTGCACTTAAACAGATTAAAAAAGAAGATTAATCAGAATTAGAATTTATTTTTGACCTATTTTTAAAAGCAGAAAATAAAGTTCCATCATCCAAACTTTCTATTTCACCACCAACTGGTAATCCTTGAGCCAATTTGGTAATTTTTGTTTTGGTTTTTTTGAGACTATCTTGAATATAAAACGCAGTTGTTTGGCCTTCTACAGTAGCACTTGTGGCTAAAATCACTTCCTCAATCTTATCATTATTTACTCTTTCAACTAATGAATCAATTAGCAAATCTTCTTTTCTTTGACCAACTGAAGATATTGTGCCACCCAAAATATGAAAATATCCTTGAAATATATTTGAATTTTCAATCGACCATTGATCAGCAATATCCTCAACAACACATATTTTGTTAAATTTTTTTTCACTATTTTTACAATTTTTACAACCCTCTATGTTTGATTTTAGTGAACCACATGATTTACATCTAGTAACATTTTTATAAACTTGAGCTAATGTGTTAGCGATTGGTTTTACAAGTTCATCTCTATTATTAATTAACTTAAGAACAATTCTTTTTGCTGATTTTGGGCCTAAACCTGGAAGTCTAGAAATCAATTTAATCAAATTATCAATCTCATTAATATTTTGCATTTCCTAAAGCGGCCACTTAAATCCTGGTATCCCAAAACCTCCTGTGGTTTTAGATATTTCTTCACTTGTTTTAGTTTTCAGTTTTGTTTTAGCATTATTATGTGCAGCAACAATCAGATCTTCAACAATGGATTTTTCCTCTTTTAGAATATCATTTGAAATTTCGATTTTTTGCATTTCTCCATCACCATCTAAAATAACTTTTATTGAATTTAATCCTGAAACTCCTTCAACTTTAATCTTTTTAATATTTTCTTGGCTTTCTTTCATCTTTGCCTCAAGCTCTTTTGCTTTTTCCAATATTTTATTAAAATCTGTCATTTATATATCATGCTCATCTTTTGAAATAACTTCTTTCAAATTTGCATCAGAAAATTTTTCTAATACAGATTTATATAAATTTGTATCTTTAGCTTTTTTTATTAGTTTCGCTTTTTCAATTATTTCTTTTTGTTTTACTGATATTTCGCCTTTTGTTTTACTAAAAGATATTATCCATCTTTGACCAGTCCATTCAAAAAGTTTTAAGGATAAATCTTTTACAAAGTTTTTATCGAGATTATCATTAAATGATATTTCTATTCTATTATTTTCAAAGCTCACAAGATTTACATTTTTTTCAAGTTCGTATCTTAGTTTAATTTCTTTAAACTTTATGCAGGCATCTAATAACTGATCAAATGACTTAATTAAAATCTTTCCATCAATTTTTAACTCTGTTTGGGA
>VMHT01034196.1_pt1 | contig 16215 bp, 21 predicted proteins | sample 4693611 | NCBI WGS metagenome assembly VMHT01 (sample SAMN12280063, study PRJNA550983) | marine metagenome | isolation source: seawater sampled from same location over 5 years 0.02-0.2 micron viral filtrate | place: USA: collected off the coast of southern California halfway between the port... ... | reverse complement strand
TTTTTTTTTGTATTTTTTATATTTGAAACTTTTTTTTTTTTTTACAAATTACAAATTGCGAATGAACCGACGGTTTGACTGAATGACTGAATGACTGAATGACTTAGTTGAATGTATGATTTTATATTTATATATTTAATTTTAAAAATAATAATAATAAGTAATACTAATGGATAATAAACTATATCCTATAGATATATTAACTTTTATAAATAAAGATAATGAACTACCTACATATTTAAATCAATCATTATATAATACGAGTAGCCAAGGATTTTATACTCTTAAAATAACTCCAGACGATTATGATATTAAATCGTATCATTGTGGATTTAAACATATTAGAGATATTACAATACCTAAAATAGAAAAAATAAAAGATAATATAAAAGGTTTTTTTATTGGCGAAGGGGATTTACTTATTAACAAATCCTTTTATTTTAATGATTTTATAGAAATGAATATAACAAAACCAACTTGGTTAGGATATAAAAAAAAACTAAAAGATTATATAGTAGGTAATTTTTTAATATATATCCCAATTACTTACTTACTTGAATTTAAACAAAAAATAATGGCTGAAAAACGATTAATATATAGTGATAGATTTTTTACAAAATTAGTAAAAAGTGATTGGCTAGATATTACCAATAAAAGTTATGCGAATGAAATAGAACATTATTCTAATATATTGAAAAATATTAGAAAATAAAATATTAGGTTTTACTAATGGATTTAACAATTATAATAACCGCGTCCTATATACCTACACACCCTTCTATAGAATTAATGTATCAAGTATTATCTTCATTAAAACTATTAAAATTACCAGACAATACAAAAATAATATTAGCCCACGATTATAATGATAAACAAGATTATAAAAAATATTTAGAAAACCTAGAAGAATATATTAAAGATTTTCCTAATATTTCTATGTATGTTAGAAAAGATAGAGGGTATTTAGTAGGTAATATAGAAAATGTTATAGACAAAGTTGATACTAAATATATGTTAATATTACAACACGATTTACCATTTATAAATCAAGTAGAGATAGATATAAATAAAGTAATATTAGATATGGAAAATAATAAAAAATTAAAACATATTCGTTTTAGTATATTTAATAATAATAAAGTAAATAAAAAAACTAGCGATTGTTGGAATAATTTATACGGAGAACAAGTAGAAGAAAGTAATTATACTTATACTAGAACTCCATTTTGGAGCGACCAGAACCATTTAACTACTCTTGATTATTATAAAGAAATTATATTACCAGAAACTAAGGGTGAAATTTTTATGGAAAATAAACTAATGTATAAAAGTAGTAATCAACAAATACATAATAAATATGGAACCTATATATATGGGCCCATGGGACAGAAAAGAACGATTTTACATTTAGACGGAGCGAAAATAAAATATTTATGGTGGAAACATTAAATATATTTTATTAGTTTAATTCCATAATAAAAATAAATATAGTAATTATAATAATAATATAATGAATAACCTAAATTTTGTAATAGCCATACCCACATATCGAAGACCTAAAATATTAATAGAGAAAACTTTAAAATTATTAAAAAATTATAATATTCCTAATAACCAAATAATTATATTTATAAAAGACCAAAAAGAATTAAATGATTATACGGATATAGTAGCCAACTATAAAATTATATTAACTGACGCTTCTGGAATTATGGAAACCAGAAACTTTCTACAAGCATTCTTTTATTATGAAACCGAATTTACTAATGTATTATTTATGGACGACGATATAGATAGTTTATGGAATATGGATAAACCACTAGAACATTTTAAAGAATTTGTTGAATTCGCTTTTATGGAAACAAAGCGACAGGGGCTTAATTTATGGGGTGTTAGTGCTTTACATAATCCATTCTATATGTCTAAAAAAATAACAAAAACTTTAAAATATATTTGTGGTGCTGTATATGGAGAAATATTCGATAGGACAAAATATCCTATATTCGCAGATATAAACCATTATGAAGACCACCAAAAATCTATGGATTGTTTTATTCGAGACGGCGGAGTTATGAAATTTAATTGGGTAGGAATAAAGACTAAATATTTTGGCGAAGGAGGTATTAATGAAAGTATGGGTGGTATCGAATATCGCCATATTGAAATGGATAATAATGCTATATGGCTAGCAGAAAAATATAATGGAATGTGTAAAGTAATGAGTAAGAAATGGGGAACCGATTTAAGATTAAATTATCATTATAAAATTTCTTAGACTATAAAAACATACATTATTAATTATATTCTATAACTTTTTAATACAATTCTTATAATGAATATAAGTTGTAGAAAAAAATTGATTTGATAATATTTACAAAGCATAATTATTATAACAAAATGGAACTTGATAATCAAGCGAAATACCTAGTTGCGAAACAATGGATAGGCGATATTGTTTTTAAAAGCAGAATGGCTGGTAATCCTATTTTTAAAGATAAAGAATACAAAGAAATTATTAATCAAGTTCTAAATGATTTTTATAAACTACAATATAAAGAACCTACTTCTTCTTAAAATTATTATAAAATACTAAACTATATCTTGTTCCTACCCAATCTTTAGTATAATGAGTAAATTGACTACCATTGAATTTAAATGGTGCTAAGTTTATTTTTATTTCTATATCTTTTTCTTTTTCTACAACTAAATTACCTCCAGTATAATCTCCGAATCCGACAATTATACTATTTCCTATATTCTTACTATCTTTATGTGGTGGTGTGCGAAAATTTTTATTCATTTGTATTTGCGTCCATTCGAAATATGGAAACCAAATAGAAGAATATTCTTTAAAAATATATTTTAGTTCTGGATATTCGCTATAAACTTTTGTCTTAGACATTCCAGTTTCTTCGTCGAACTCCCTATTTTTTGTTGGCGATAGATAACTCTTCCACGTTGTCCCATATAACATAGAGCCACCTTCTTCTCCTTTAGGCATTTTATACATTTTAACTCTTTCCGACCCAGAATAAAAATTAACTTCGTCAAGAAATTCTTTCATAATCGCATTATCAGCCCACCAATCTCCAGTAAAGTATTTATACATTTATAGTAATACTAGAAATAAATTATATTATAAATATTTTATAATATAATCTATATGAATACTATAACCAAAATCATACAATTCCTACAACGTTTATTTATTAAGCCTACAGCTCGTCCAACAAACGGAGAAACAAAAATTAACTGGATATATTATTATAGACCACCACTTTATTAATGTATCGTTTTTTATTTAAAATTTTTATATTTTATAACTATAATGGCTGAATTGGATTTCGAGAACGAGTTTTATTTTAACTTGCGTAATAGAATAGATAAACTAGAAAAAGAACAAAAAAATTCTATTAAATTAATAATAGAATACCATAAACCTCCTAATATGACTTATAACCGAAATGGTTTGTTTCTTAGAATGGCGGACTTATCCAATATGGCTATTCGAGATATCGAGTATTTAACTAATCTTTACGAACAAAGTAATAAATATATAGAACAATTCAAACCAGACCCTAAATATTATTTTAATGAATAATATTATAGGATAATATACTACAAGATATTATTTTAAGAAATATTTTTACAACTACGAATAATTATATCTATATTATTTACTTCGTGAATACCAATCGCACTAGTTATTTCTTTTATTTTGTTTATATGTTTTGTAGTATTATTCTTATTACTCCAAATTTCTTCCCTATCTTTTTTAGAAGATATAGAACAAATTTTATTATGAATTTTATATATATTTTCTATTTCTAGGTCATTTACAATATTAAATTGTTCTTTTAAATTAAGTTCTAAAGTATAATATGTATTTACTTCTATCTCTTCTGGTATTCCGTCGTCCATATCTTTTTCATAAGGAATATTACCATAATTATCTAGCCACCATTCGCTAGCCACAAATATAATAGAACTATAACAAACTCGTAATTTATGGTTATATTCATATTCGCTATGATTATATATCTTTTGTATTAAATTACAAAGTTCTAGGTAATGATTTTCTTTAATGTCTTCTTTAACTTCATAGGCTTCGCCAAGAACATTCCTACAAAAATTACGGACTTCCATATTTAATATTATTATTTTTTAAAAATCTTGTTTCAAATTTTTTAAATTTATCCCAATCGTCCCAAGGTAATTTTTGGTTATACATATAATAAATACCGTTTCTAGCGTTATATGCTTCATTAAAAGTTTCGAATGATTTTACATAGCGATTACCGTATTTTGTAATATTTAATATAAACCATTCAGTAGTTCTACCTACATTTTGTAAATAATTTATATTTACTATACCCATTTTGTTTTTAACTCCGCCGCCTGGTTTTCTTAAATTTGGTTTTTTTAATTTAGTCATTTCTTATTTTTTTTATCGATTTACTTATTTAAATATAAAAATAAACTAAATATATAAATGATTAATTATATAATAAACTTTTGTGTAGGTTTTGCTGTATTTTACTTATTAAACTTTACTCTGTATGAATTTCTTACTATCGATTTTAATGATAAAGGAAATACAAGAACGGATTAAAATATGTCTATAGAAACCGACATTTATTAAATTTATTCTATATCTTTTTTTATACAAATCTTTATAATGAATATAAGTTGTAGAAAAAATTGACTACGAATTATTCCCTATATATAATTATCATTACAAAATGGCTTCTTTCCCTATTCATATTGAAAACAATGACGCTACTGGAATTTTTAATCTAAAAAAGAAATACCCTAGAACTCCTACTACAAATGGACCGAGAAGAACTTTTGTTAAATGTGGTTGTGGTAAATATTATAATAAAGCCACACCTCACGGAGGTTGGAGAACTAATAGTTGTATAAACAAATGCTCTAGAGAAGATAGAGAAAAGACCGAAATAGCATTTATGTATTATAACGACGAATATACAAGAGGCGATAGATATAATCGGCTTGTCTATGTAAATCGTAAATTTATTGTTAATGAAACTGACCCAATATGGAAGAAACTAAAACCTGTAATAACCGTCCACGAACTACTTTATAAAGAAATTAATAGGACTGATTTTAGAAAGAAATTTATTATAAAGATAGAAGAATATTATTTACAAGCGAAATATAATCCTAGAACAGAAATAGGAAACCGATATGCTAACAAATTGTATAGCGAAAATTTTGGAGAAGAATAAATCTATAGAAAACGACAATTAAATTTATTCTATATCTTTTTTTATACAAATCTTTATAATTAATATAAGTTGTAGAAAAAAATTGATTTTGAGAATTATAATCTATATAATTATTATTACAAAATGGCTATTAACAACCAACCTGACTGGAAAATGAAATTTAAAAAAGAAGAACTCGTAGCAGGTGGAGAAGACGGCTATGAATTTTTCCAATATGCTGTTAATAAAATGTATAGGATTACGATACAAGTCGCAGGTGGAGGTATGAGTAATGGAAATGCGTATGCTTGTATCGAAGCAGAATGGGCTACTGAAGAAGATTTTATTGACGGAGCAGACGGAGAAATATTCTACTGCGAATACGGTGATAAGCCTATTAGAGAATATAGAGGTAGCCAACTAAAATTTAATGAAGAAGGAACAAGTTTCAACATAGAATAATATGTCTATAGAAACCTACATTTATTAAATTTATTCTATATCTTTTTTTTATACAAATCTTTATAATTACGTCTATAGAAACCTACATTTATTAAATTTATTCTATATCTTTTTTTATACAAATCTTTATAATGAATATAAGTTGTAGAAAAAATTGACTACGAATTATTCCCTATGTATAATTATCATTAAAACAAACAATATGTCTGGATTTAACAAAAAACAAAAGAGCGAACTTAAAAGATTTATCGCTGAGGAAATAAAACACAGAGAACCTATCGAGCACGGCTATAACCTTTGTGAAACCAGATTGGGGCTTCTACAAATGGAAATGGCTGGTGCTACTATTTGTATTAATAATTATAATGGAACTAAAGAAACTTGTAAGTCATTAATCGCTACTGGGGCTACTACAGAAAAATATGAAACAAGAATGGCTGAATTTAAAACTGCTATTAATATGTCTAAATGGAAAGAAAAATTTTATAGATATATTTATTTGGGCGATAAAGAAAAGGCTATGAAATATGATAAGAAACTAGAGGAATGTTGGAGTTCTAAACTTGACGAATTTATGGAAATGGATTTGGACGGCGGTAAAGTAGGATTTGTAGTAAATAATGACGTTAATGGAAAAGAAACAGAAGTAGCGGAAAAAAGTGAAGCCATAAGACTTATGGGTAAATCTATGACTAAAGCATATAAAGAAAGAAAATTGTTGTTGTCTTGTATTTAATATGGTAGATTAGGAATTGGTTTAAATTCCATATCTCTATATATTTCTGGCTTTTGAAAATCCATTACCATAAAATCGTGTTGTCCTACAGTATTTTTTCTTACTAAATCAAAAAAAGCATTTCTATTAGATAAATAGTTAAATGTGCTTTCGGCTAAATCTACTTGTTTTTTAGTAGATTTCCATAACATTACTGCCGAGCATTGTTCCCTAGCATTTGTATTTAACTGTGTTAGTTTCTGATTTAACGTAAATGTCGATATTAAAAATTTTCGACCATTACATAGGATTTTGTCTAGTATATTATTTTTTTTATTTGTTTTTTGTAAATTAGTAAATCCTAGGTCGTCAAAGATTATTAAAGAATGTTCTGGCTTTAATTTATCATTAATTTTTTCATTAAAATTTTCTACAAGCATATCATATATATCGTGTGCTGCTTCTTGGTCGTATGAACTAAAGAGATTACTACTAGGAATATCGAGTTGGTCTATAATTGTGCGTAGTTTAATATCTCCGCTTAGACTACCACTAAATACAAATATATTTTCTGGTAAGAAATCGTTTCTATAAAATTCTGGTCTTAACAATAAATTACCTAGGGCTATAGACGACTTACCGCAGCCAGTGCGACCTATAGCCAATAATCTAGCAGGTAAAGAAGGGATATCGTCTTTCATAATAGTAAAACTATCGCTTATGTCTTTCATTTTGTATATTTTAGGCATAGTTATTATAATATAATATAACTTTTTAAAATATATTTTAATATTATATATAATGGTTTATTCGGACTTCGGTGCTTCTAATGAATACAGTGATAGAGTAGCCGCCGCCGCTGGGGCTTTACAAAACGATACGGCTGCTGACGCTGCTAGTGCCGCTGGTAAATTCGCTAATCAGTTAAAAGATACTGATAACTATAATGATAAAATTAAGACAATTCTTAATCCTATAACCGACCAATTTGTTAGAAGTGCTGTAGAAAGCGTCCATGATACTTTAGGTAAAGGAGTTCAAATGGGTTTAAATCGTGCTAAAAGTATGGCTAGTAAGGCTGCTAAAGCATTAGAACAAAATACCGAATCAACACTAGGAAAATCCCAAAATCCATTATTCGATAAGACAATTGTAGATAATAATGTTAAACAACAAGCCAGTAATTTAGGCGACGATTTACAAAGTAGGGCTGGTTCTATTACTAGAGATTTAACTGGTAATACTCCTACTGAGGCTGGTGAATTTAGCGACGCTGGACGAGCTGCTAGATTTATGGGTGGGGAAGAACAAATAGATAAAGTATCCGACGCTGGTAAAGGACCAACAATACAAGAAGATACGCCACAAGCAGATACTTCGGCACCAGAAAAATCGGCTGGTGAAGATTTATTTAAAGAACCTGACCCATTAGAAAACATTACAGATAGTTCGCAATTAGGACAAGACGCTGGAAAAGATTTAGAAAAAGCGGCGACTGATACTCTAAAGAAAGGAGCAGAAGACGCAGGACTAGACGCCGCTGCTGGAACAGCCGAAGGTGCTGCCGCCGCCGAAGGTGGATTAAATCCTATCGCAGACATAGCCGCAGTAGGCTTAGCAGTTGGTAGTCTTTTCGCCGAGAAGAAATTAGAAAAGAAAGCACCTACAGAAGCAGCACCAGTCGTCCCCAACCAAGTCCAAGCCAGTGTAGTCCAAGGAATATAATTATACTCGGTTAATTTATAATTTTTTTTTATAGATTTATTATATGGTAAATTGTTTTAATTTAAAATATAATATTTATGGGATTTTTTGTAAGAATAAAGAAATTAAAGAATGTTATATAGGTAGCACTAGAAGTTTTAGTAAAAGAAAATTCCAACATAAATGCGAAATAAATAATGTAGATAGACCTAATTATAAATATAAAGTATATAGGTTTATAAGAGAAAATGGTGGAATGGATAATTGGGATATAGAAAAATTATACGAATTTTATCCAGAAAACGAAATAGATTTAAGACAAACCGAACGAGAATATATAGAAGAATATAATGCTAGTTTAAATACCCAAATTCCTAATAGAAGTCCAGAAGAATATAGAAAAGATAAAAAAGAATATTTACATAGTCCTATTAAATGTGATTGTGGCGGTAGTTTTACTCCACCACATAGAGCAATTCATAGTAAAACAAAAAAACATAAAAATTATTTAGAAAAATTATAAGAAGAATTTTAATGATAATTTTTTTTATATTATTATTATATATAAAATGTCCGTAGCACCCAAAATTATAAAGTTAAATTCGCTTACTGCTGGTCCTTTTAATACCAACCAAAATATCGTAGAGTTCGAAATTCCAGAAGGTATGAACGTTTCTCTAAGAGATAGTTATTTGGCTTTTAACTGTGTTATTACTACAGCCGAAACTGGAATTAATCTCAACGCCGCTAATGGTGAAGGTGTGTATCCAGTTAATCTTGTTTGGACTACAGCCCCACTTCTTAAAGTTCCAAATATTAGTTTAATCCGAGACGCTAGTATTACTTCCGAACGTAGAGGACAAATAGAAAATATCCGTCATTTAGACCAACTTAAGACTAATTTAGGTTATTACTCCGAAAGTATTGTAGCCCAGGCTGGAAATAAATATCTCGATATGTGTCCCTTCCGAGAAGATAATGACGCAGCAGCCCAGACTTCAAGTATATTTAGAGAATTCCAAAAGAATGGCGACGCTCCTAGTCGTAATCTTACAATCGCCCCTATACAAATCGCATTAGAGGATATGTTCGACTTTTGTAAAACAGACGAATTTGATACTGGTAGGGCTGGACGCACAACTATCCGTTGTAGATTAAATTTAGATAAGATTAGTGCCGTCCAGACTAGTAATCCAAGTGTGGCTATGAATGCCGAAGGACTTAAAATGGAGGGGTCAGTAGCCGTTGGGGCTTCTAGCGACGAACTCGTGTCGGCTGCTTCCTACAAATCTTTAGAACAATCGCCCTTCCACGTAGGACAGCGTATCTTAGTTAATGGGTTAATGGCGGGGGGTGCTGGTGGGCTTTTCCCACAGAAAAGTATTCTTATTAATTCTATTAGTTGGAGCGACCAGAATGACGGCAAACTTTCTATACAGACTGAAGGTAATTGGGTAGAAACCGCTGGTTCTACTGGTGAAATTACTGAGATTACTGTAGCATTCGTCGCACCAGGCACAGCAAATAGTCCAGCCGTATCAATGTCTATAAATTATGCCGAAATCATTTTAAAAGAAGTATCTAACCCCCAGGGTTATGACGAAATTAGTTTTAATACTTTTGGAACAGAGCAAACAAACGGAAACGCACTAACTTCGTATCGTAATATTTTTACAATTGAACCAGAAGCCACAAATGTTTTAGTTTTACTTCCACAAGCGGCGAATGGTCTTATTAGTAAAATTGGTGGTGCTGGTTGTAGTTATAACTTAAGACTAAATAATGAAGATTTAACTGATAATCGTGAAGTGGTTTGGGGAACTACTTTAGATAAAGATAGAGTTAATATCGGCTTAACAAATATGGGAGTTCGACCAAGAAATTTACAACAAAATGGAGGAGCAACCCACGTAATCTCTGGGAATAGATATACAGACGGAGATTTTGAAACTAGAATTATAGCCGCACCATTAAGAATAACAACCCAACAAAAACTATTACAAGTTTCTATTGACGACCAAAATGGAACTGGAGCGATTAGTATGTTTAAAGAACTTCCTAGGGTCTTCAGTTATTAGAAAATGAATCGTAAATTATTTTTTGTTTATTCTTTCTTTTTTTTTTAAAAATATTTTTTATATATTATAATTATATATAATGAGTATTAGTCTAAGAAGTGTTATCCCAGAGAATTACGCCGATACCTATTCCCAAAATGATAATATCGATTTTGTATTGTCTTTTCCTAATGAAGTTCTTAATCTTGGCTCAGTCCGCCTCGAAGGTGAATTAGTTGTAGTGAATGGTAATCCACAAGAATATTTAAACAGCGACGATAATAAAGTTTTAGATATATGTTTAGACCCACTCGTAGGAGCCCATAGTCTATGTGAAAGTATCCAGACAGAAGTTTTAGGAAGTATAATAGAAAATTGTTCTGGACTTCCTCGCTTCCACAAAATGCGAATGGCGGCAACAATAGACGCTACAGATACTAACAACGCAAAATACGCTTGTGAATTGAAAGCCCCATTTCGCACTATGACTAATCGTCTTCTTCGTGGCGAAGTCCCTACAACGCAATTAACAGACGTTCTTAGAGAAAATCCAGATTTTTCTATTAAACCAGATATCGCATTAAATTCAGTCCCAGGACAATTACCATACAGACGTAGTGGTGATATTCGAGTATCGGTTAATTTGGCTAGAACCGCACAAATCTTCCACGGACAAGACGTATCTTTAGGAGCAAATGGCGTGAATTACGCTATTAGAGATTTTAGATTAACATATACTACTTATCCAGACGACGGTTCTATGAATGACCCAATAAAAATGAGGACTAAAGTTCTAGTTAAACAATCAGTAAATTCAAGACTAGCGAATAATTCTAGTAAAGTTCCAGGTATCGTCGATGCTGTTTCTGTTTCATTTATAGAACAGGCGAATGTAAATGTTCCACAAGTTAATACCTTACAACTGGCTCGTCCTCCTAATGTAGAAGAACTTATGCTTAATTTTAATGATAGCACCAATAAAGCAATTTCTTTTGTTATTAGAGATAACGTTGAGACAATCGGGCTCTATCTTAATTCATTTGGGGCTAATCATAGTCATAATTCAATGTCTGTGGCTAAACAGAATGCGAACAATGGATTTGGTATCGGTTTAGACTTCGGAGCGGAAATAGATATGAGAATGAGTAAATTTAGTTCGCAAATGATTTCAGGCGTAGTTGGAGCGAACGCCTATACAATGTCTTTATACTTTCATAGTTCAGTTTCTCTCTAAATTTTTATCTTTTATTTTAATTTTTTTTTTTTATATATTATTATTATATATAAATGGCTAACTTGTATAATTCAGATATTACGACACGCATTTTAGAACCAGCAAATCATTCTAACAATCGCACAGAATTTAGATTAGATAATGATAGTTGTTATTTATCTAATTTAAGACTAGTTAATGTGGGTGGAGAAACTACAATCGGAGCCGACGACCAACCAAATGCGAATTTAGCACAAGGCCCTAGAGCTGTTATTCGTCAAATAGAATTATATTCTGGTAATCAACTTTTAGACCAAATTGTTAATTTTAATGATTGGGATATATACAAAGCAATTTTAAGTAGTAATGACGAACAACAATCGGCTGGTAGTCCATTAAGAAATACTAACTGGGGTTTTACTACTGAGGGACAAGCAGCGTGGGCTGACCCAATCCCAGACCCTCCAGCACCAGAGCAAAATTCTTATTATACTACAGCACGAAATTATTTAGTAAATACTAAGAATTTACCAGCAGTAGCAGACCCTAAAACCCAAGCGTGGGTTTCTCTCCAAGAAGTCTTCGCATTTTTAAATTCGAGTATCCACCTTCCAACTGGAATATTAAAAGACTTAAGACTTGTTGTAATTTACAATTCGGCTACCCAATTAAATAAACTTACAGATAAAAATGATATTACTGCTTTTGTTCCAAGTCGCCCACTTTTAGTCGCTGACGAAGTTAATCCAGGACCTATGTTCGACAGTTTTGTTAAATCTTATCGTGGAGTTAATTATACTCCAGTAGAAGGAGATAGGGTTATGATACCAGAAATTCCACTAGCAGACCTCGCTGACGGAGAAAATACAAATAACATAGAAAAAGCGAGTAATCATTTATTAAGTGGTTTTACTGGTAAATATGTAGAGAAACTTGTTTTAATGACGCAAGGAACAGTGGCTTCCACTTGGCAAGACCCAGTTAGTCGTAATAACGATGGGGGACGTGGAGCAAATTTTAATAACGCTAATGTAGGTGGGCGAGGTTCTAGTAATCAGTGGAAACAATCGGTTCAGTGGAGGGTAAATGGTTCTAATAAATTACCTCGCACTGGATTAGTAGGGCATAATCGCACTCTCGCTATGTTAGCAGATAATACGCCAGGTTATACTAATGTTCCTGCTAGTAATTGGGTTTCAGTCCAAGACCCTAATGAAGTATTACAAGGCGACCGCCCATTTGGTAATTATGTATGTGTTCCTATACAAGAAACAGTTAGCGAATTACAATTAGCCTATATTCGATATGGTATTTGGGGAGCCGACATAGCGGCGAATGCTTCTACTCGACAAGCACTCGAAGCCAATGTTTTTGGACTTGTTCGTAAATCTCTTATGGTTAGAGATAATGGGACTTTTGTTGTAATGTATGCTTAATTTTTTTACGATTCATTTATTATTTTTTTTATCTATTTTATAATATATTTATAATATTATATTATAATGAATAATCAACCAGTAATAGTAGAGTTAAGAGAACAAGATACTCCACAAGGTTTAACAACTGGAACTAATGGTGATTGGGAAACTATACTAAATCAGCCAGTAGATATAAACGATGGTGATAGTATTATGATACAACAAACTTTTTTAGATACAGTGGCTTTTCCAGAAGGGACTATTACTATTCCTAATGATTTAACTTTACGAGTCCAAAATTATGTATATAATAATAAATGGCTTGGAGCAGGGCTAGGAGCCCAAAATACCCCAAATATTTACGGACAATATACGGAGGGTTGGACGGCAGCAGCCCCAGGTGGAAGTGCTATACAAACCGAGAATGGTAATCCATTTATTTTATGTAATGCTCTAGATAGAGGAGAAGATAATGCCGCTTTCTTATTCGCTCCCTATTTTAGAGTATCGGCAATAGGTAATCGCTCTGGATTTAATACTAAATTTGGTGGCTATACTATTACTTTAAAATATCAAGGAATAGGACAAGACGAAGAACAATATACTTATTTAAATTTACAATTACCTAAACTAGATAATGTTAAAGGACTATATTATGATTTTGTTGTAAATATAACTTATAGAGCGACTAAAGACGTTGTAGTTAGTTCTCCAAGTAAAGATAAAATACAAAGAAATGGTGGTAGAACTAGTTTCCCAGATAAAGGACAAGCATTACCAGACGCTAAAGCGTGGCACCCTAGAATATTTACTAGATTATATCCACTACCAGCAGGACAATATACACCAGGACAATTATGTAAAAAAATAAATTCATTATTCCAACAAAATTATGGGGCTGGGGCGGTGGCGAGGGACGAAATAAGTGAAGGACCATGGAATACTTCCCAGTTTTTTGTTAGTAGCGACGGACAGGCTACCGACCAAGGAGTTAAATTTGGAGCAACTGATTTTAATACTGCGACCCTAATGAATATGGAGTTGGTAGCACCAGGAGCGGCAGGACAAGGCTACCAGCATATCGCTAGTTATCCAAAGGGAGCAACTAATTCTACTAAACCGCCAGATACTGCTAGAAATGTTTGGATAGGAGCAAATCAGGTAGAACTATCGTATGACGAGGATAGCCAAAAATTCTTCTGGGAACAATTACATACTCCTATCTATCAAAATAACGAAGAAGCAGTTGGTATAAGATATTCTTTACCAACAGACCCAACAATCGAACAAGGGACTAATGAAGGTTCGTTCCATATGTTATATAGTAATGGTGGTATTATGTTCGCTTCTTTAACCGCTTTCGAAGGCATATTAAGTGAAGCCGACCAGAATTATGTTCCATTTTGGGAGGAAACACTAAAATTTAATTTAGCCCAACTCTATGGTCCCAGATATGAAATGTCTGCTCCTATTACAACCGCCACTGGATTTACTGGAGATATTAAACCACAATGGAGATTTTTGTCTCAAGCACAATTAACGCAACCAGAAGCATTAACAGTAGGGGTAGGTATGACTATGACTGGTGGATATATAGGTAATGATAATGCTATGCTAAAGGCTGGTGATTTAACTAGTGATACGGCTACAAAGCAGGAAGAATTTACACCGTTTTTCGCTAATAATCCAGTTAGAATATTTACTAACGCAACCGCTATGCCTACCGCATTAGCGGCAGACCAAATGATATCGTCAAATAATCCATTATTTTCTACGCCTACTGCTAATTATACATTAGAAGCAGCCGACCGTATGTTTAAAACTAGCGATATAAGAAGTCATTATTTAGTAGAAATAGACGCAAAACTACAAAATAACTTTTTAACTGGTAAAACAAATATTCGTAGTATGTCGCAAGTTGTAGGTAAATTTTATAGTAGGGGTTCTTTTACCCAATCAGGTGGGGCTGGTTTTGTATATACCCATACTGGACCTAGTTTAAAATTAAGTAGTTTTAAAGTAAGAATTTTATTTCCAGATAAAACAATAGCCACAGATATAGGAAATGATAATACAGTATATATGTCTATTATAAGAAATCCAAACGCAAGACAAATAGAAGCACAACAACTACAAGACTTCGTTAAAGAAAGTAGCACTAGTCCCAAAGTTGTTTAATTTTCTTTATTATATATAGAATGATTTTACAAAAAATAATTAATCTATTAAAATGTTGTAAGTCTAATAAAGTATTAGAAGAAGTTATAGAAGTAGCCGAAGATACAAGTATTATATTAAATAAATAGTATTAGTTATTATTATTATTATTATTATTATTATTATTATTAGTTTTAAAAATTAAATATATAAATATACATTCAACTAAGTCATTCAGTCATTCAGTCATTCAGTTAAACAGACGGTTCAATCGCAATTTGTAATTTGTAAAAAAAAAAAAAGTTTCAAAATAAAAAAAATAAAAAATAAGAATGAACCGACGGATTGACCGAATGACTGAATGACTGAATGACCGAATTTATAGAATAGAATATTTAAATAAAAAAAATTGAAAATAAAAGAAAACAACTACATAAAATATGTTTGTTATAATGTATTGTCGTGAATGTAATACTAAGTGTAAAAAAGGTGAATATAAATTTATAAAAAAATATTGTAGTAAAACTATCCGTAAATATAAGTATTACTGTTTAAAATGTTGGAAAACTAAGAGTTAATTTTAATGGCTTTTTGTAAAAATTCTAGCGAGCACGGACTATTCTTCATATTGTTTCTTCCATAGTATTTACATATTTCTTCAAAATATTTATTACCATAATGTTCTCTTGTCTTTAAATATTCCGCAAAAGTAATACATTCCTCGCACGGAGCGAGTAAAACAGTTCCGCCGTATATCCATTCTTGTGTAGTAAAAGTTTTAAATTTATCTTCGAGTTCTTCATTTACTTCTAACCACATTCCTCTTTTTTCTTGTTGTTTAAGAAGTTGTAGTTTCGAAGGTTTAATGATAAGCCGTTTCTTTGTTTTGTTGGTGGCGAAAGACATATTGTTTGTTTGTATGATAATTATATATAGGAATAATTATCAAATCAAATTTTTCTATAACTTTCTATTTTATACAAATCCTTATAAAATTACGTCTATAGAAACCGACATTATTATATTCTATAACTTTTTAATAGAAATCATTATAATTATGTCTATAGAAACCGACATTATTATATTCTATAACTTTTTAATAGAAATTCTTATAATGAATATAAGTTGTAGAAAAAATTGATTTTAAAATATTTATAATACATAATTATCATTCAAAGAACAATTATGAACCTCGCCACTATTTCCGTTAATAAAGAAGGAGAAGACTGGACTTGTGCCGTGGCTACAACTTATTTTTACA
>VMHT01036337.1_pt1 | contig 16216 bp, 25 predicted proteins | sample 4693611 | NCBI WGS metagenome assembly VMHT01 (sample SAMN12280063, study PRJNA550983) | marine metagenome | isolation source: seawater sampled from same location over 5 years 0.02-0.2 micron viral filtrate | place: USA: collected off the coast of southern California halfway between the port... ... | reverse complement strand
ATGCTAACATCTCCATAGCCAAGTTCCACGCAGCGACCTTCCTACGAGCGAGTGGTCCGAACATAGCCGACTCCAATCTCTTAGTGCTTGTATCACCGTTTCTAAGTTGAGTTAGTTTGTGGTCTATAGATTCTGTGATAGCATTGTACGCTGCCCATACAGTACCACTCATCTTACCTACATTGTTTGAAGGTGACATGAGTAGTATGTTAGTAGTGTGTAGTATGTTCTTACCTCTTGTAGCAAGGTTGCCTTCATCATCACGCTTAAGTTGCATTACATCTATGAAATACTCTTGGGATTGTTCAGCAGTAATCTTAGTGTTAATCATAATCTCTACCTTGTAAGCCCAATCGCTAAAGTCTTGCTCTACATTCTTTAGTGCTTTCTTGACTTCATCCATTCTTTCGTGCATCTTACCTGTGTGCCTAATGGCATACCCTTGACCTGCACCTTGTCTAAGTGCCATTGATAATGTATTGAAACAAACCACACGGATAGGTGTAGGTAGTATGCGTACTGAACCTGTACCATCGTGAGTGTTTGATATTAGGATATACTTGTGTACAGTATCTACTCCATCGAATACAATACTCGTAGGTAGTCGTGCCAATATCCATACAGTCTGTCCGTTTCCTAACGCACCACATACCTCAACCTTCGGCTTGTGGTCGCCTGTAAGGTCATCAAGGAATGAGAAGGCTTCTACATTCTGTAGTGCTTTCCATACCTTACCTACTGCTTTACCGTTCTTAGTCAATGGAATCCTCTTGCCGTCTTCTGTACGGAATACTCCGTAGGTAGCAGGTAGTACCTCCATCTCATCGTTATCCTCATAGTACAACGGCTCTTTGACAACTCGCCAATCCAAGTGCGCTTTCTCTAACGCTTCGGTTGTTGTCATCAATCCTTGTGCCTGTGTACCTAACTTGTGCCACGGAGTCGCCCCCGCCCAAGCCGTCATCCATTCTCCTTCTTTTGTCTGTGCTAAATTGTGCATTATTCTTCCTCTCCTATCATATTATTTTTCTTCATCGCTTTCGCTATACTCTTTCTAAACTTAGCCAAGTATCTACCTCGCCTCGCTTTCTTCTGTCTACTTGTTGCCATCTTTCTCATCCTTCTTTTCTTTAACAGTTTATATATCATTTCTTTCAGTCTTATTTTTATTCTTTGTTTCGTGAATCATATTGTGGCGTAGTTCTAATCCGATTTTATCATACAAGTCCTTGTTCTCATGTAATATAGTAGACCATTCCTTTACCATAGATGGCCTCGCAACCATCATCTTACTAACAGTTTGACCTACATCATTACCGAACATGCGTAGTGTACAATACGCTACACCACCTGTTCTATCCCTGCCATGTACACAGTGCAACAGTACATGTTTGCCATCTTCCAATAGACCTGTCACCAAGTCTACGGCATGCGCCCAAATTTCCGGTGTACTATTATTAGCCCTAAAGTAATAGTGGTGTCGCTCATGTTTGTCCGAGTCTATATACTTAGGTGGATAGCGAGAGAGTGTGACTACTGTATGATATGGTTGTAGTGTATCACGGAAGTCACTAAGCCCACACATAGTAAGTGAGCCATTACTTACTTTGATTGATTTGTTCATTCTTCTTCACCTTCCCATCCTTTAATCAATATCTTCTCAAGTCTATTTATAGCATCTGCTCTATTCTTATTCCACCCATCAGTCTGTAAAACATAAAGCGCATCATAAATTACCCCACGCAACCGCTTGACTTCTGCGAGTAGTAGTGGTGCGTCTACCATGAGTAGTCTGTCTTTTTCATTGGAATATACATCATTTCCAATAGACGAAAGCCATGCAGTATTCAAGAAAATCTTTCTTTTTTCTTCAGCCACAATTTCTCTACCCCATAGGTTTGCAGGTTGGTGTCCTTCGTATTTGTCTGTGTCAATCATTCAATCACCTCTAATAAATCCTTAATGAATCCCTGCAAGTATGACGGGTCTGCCGCCTCCATGTTGTTAGCAATATCAGCAATCGCTTCACGCAATCGCTTGACTTCCTGTAGGAGAAGTGGTGCGTCTTGCATGAGATTTTTGTCTACATCTTTTAATGTCGCAGGTAATCCAATCCAATCTATCCACACCCAATGAGGGGGCGTGTGTCCTTCGTATTTGTCTGTGTCAATCATTCAATCATCTCCTTTTAGTATAGTTTCTATGCGGAATAACATTTCCCACTTATCAGTTTTCTTTATTTCAAAATCACTTACTATCTCTCGTAGCCCTTCACGCAACCGCTTGACTTCTTCGAGTAGTTTAAGTGCCATCATATTGTTTCTTCCATCAAGCCTATATGTTTCGTCTTTGAGCATACGCTCGTATTTGTCTGTGTCAATCATTCTTCTTCATCTCCTTCGCTTGCCATTTCTCGTAGCCTATTACATCATTAATGAGAGTGTGCATCCAAGAATCATACGGCATCTCTTTCGCTATGAGTTCAAGCGTCTTAGTCAAACCCTTGACATACTCAAGGAGAAGTGGTGCGTCTGCTATGAGTTGTGCGTCAATCTCATTCAGTTCTCCGACAACTCTAATGTCTTGAATATACTCAATAACTTTCCACGATTTATTATGCCCTTCGTATTTGTCTGTGTCAATCATTTTTGTTCATCTCCATATAATTTACTCATCATCATTTCATCAAACACCTTCGGGTAATTTGACTTCAACCAATCATAATCTCTATGAATCAAAGCATTAAGTCGCTTGACTTCTGCGAGCAGTAGTGCTATCTTTCTGTAATGTATGTCGGGGTGTCCATCGTTCTCATCAATGAGTCCGGCATCTTGAACTACCTTCTTTGCATCTTCGTATTTGTCAATCATTCTTCTTCCACCTCGTTAGTCATTATGAAAAGAGCAGTATCACGATTAGGGCCATTCATGGTTCTACAAATACGCTCTACTTCTGCTTTCCATTCACGCAACCGCTTGACTTCTGCGAGAAGTTTTGGTGCGTATTCAATCAACAGTCTGTCATCATCGCTAAGTTCAATCAACGACTTACTCAACTTACGCCATCCATCGGGTGAATGTTCTCTTGTATTGTGTAATATCCAATCCATCTGTGTTGGTTCGTGTTTGTCTGTGTCAATCATTCTTCTTCACCCCAAATAATTCTTTCCCAATGAGTAAATACATCATATCCTCTAACATCTAATTCAGTTTTCAAACTGTCCTTAAACTCAAGCAACCGCTTGACTTCTTCAAGGAGAAGTGGTGCGTCTTGTATCAAGTCCATGTCCGGTTGTGAAACCTTCACACCTGTTTTATAACGGGTATCAAACTTCGCTACATTACCTGTTTTATTTTTCATAATAATATATTTATCATCAACTAATATCCATTCATCTTCACTATGTCCTTCGTATTTGTCTGTGTCAATCATGCTTCCACTTCCTTTTTGACTTTCTTAGTTAGAGTAATCGCACTTGGAGATGTAATAAACTTCTCATCGTTTTTATAGTTCCATTTATTTCCTAACAAATGATGTTGCTTCATAATCTGTTGGGGTGTACTATAACTTTCTACATCTGCTTCTGCTACCAATCTATAGGTAGGAGTTTTTCTGCTTACATTAAGAGATGGTAATATAGGATGAGTGTTGAAGTCTTCATCGAGTGTATTAAACTTATTAATACCACCATGTGACAAACTAAGCATTTCATTCAAACTATTGATAAGGGATTGAGCAGTACTTTCATCGTAAAAGATTTTACCCATACAAGAACAACTGTGCTCGGTAGCAATATCATTAGCGTATAATTTAATACCTGCTATTCTAACAGTAAAAAACTCAAGTTCTTCTTTAGGCTTCCAACCGTATGTCACAATCTCCATGCCGAATGATTTAGTAGTATTCATCTTGTAGTACTCCCAACCATTCACTACATCACCTAACTTACGCTTCTTAGAATTAGAAGCCATAATTTTCATCCGTTGGTTTTGTACCTGTTGCCATTTACTATCGTACCATTTGAACTTGCGACCTCTACCTTCTGTAGTTTGTTTAATCACATAACGCTTGAGCATTCGATTTAGTGACTTGTTAATACTTCGGAGTATATATTTGTCTTCAACAATATTTGTGTAAGCACGATTGGAGTCTTTAATATATTCAACTGTACCACCAATCACATGCCGACTATGTGGTTGAAAATTACCTTGTCTTGTAGGTGAATTACCATGATGAAGTATCTTGAAGTCTTCGGTGTGTACCCATACTCTCTTTTTAATACCATGAATCTTATGTATAGTACATGGTTTATCTACAGAAGTATCATTACATATACCATCTTTAGTTATCCATCTACCATCCCCTAATGATTGAATAGAAACTGTACCACTTGTTGTATAAGTAGTACTAATATAAATTTTGTATTTAAAATTTAAATCAGCAGTATCATCTGCTAATGCTTTGATAGCATCTTTATAATTAAATTCAGTTTCATATCTATTCCAACCACACAATACTTGTGCGTGTTTTTCAATCAAATCTATCCGTTTCTCTTCTATTAATCCTTTTGTTATACTTGAAACATAATTTAGTTTTCTTGCATCCCAATAATTATTTAGGTTGTGTTTGTTATGAAACCCATCACACTCTACGCTACCTTCTACATTGAGATGGCCGTCTATTATTCGCCCCTCTTCAAACAAGTATGCCAATCTTGTATAATCGTTTAGCATATCCTTAGCCGTTAGTTCTACACCCTCACCCTCATTAACGATACTATACAGTACCGCTACATCCATTGGGTTGCATATACCCGCAGTATGCTTAGTATAACCTAACGCTTGAACTGTAAGTATTTCCTCATCAGTATATGATAAGGTATTACCCATAAGTCCTAGTTCTTCCCATGTTTTCGCTTTTCTATGTTTTTCAAATCTCATCTTAATCATCTTCCTTTTCTTCAATAGTTTATATATTATTTCTTTCAGTGTCAATTTTATTCTAATGGGTGGTCTATATGTTTATCACCCAATGTCCATCGCAGGGCTTTGACTACACCCTCCAATGCTTTGTAGTTCCTCATGTGATAGATACGCTCTTTCTTCTTGCCTGTCTGCATCTTTGTGAAGTGCATGTTCTGTTTACGCTCGGCTTTGTCAAGCATAGCGAGGATTGTTTTGTCATCCCTTACGCCCATGAATGATTCGCTATCTTGATGGTCGTTCATTCTTCTTCACACTCACATTCATTATCTTTACAGTCGCATCCTTCATCGAAGTAATCATCGTATGCTCCCCAATCCATACCATCGGGATAGTTGTCTACCATGATGCTACCTCCTTAATCGCATCTTCAAGTGTCCACTTGTAATTACCTACTAAGTCCATTACCTCTCTTAGAGAAGTATCACCTAAGTTATTCCTATCTAACCACTTGAGTACATGTATTGCTAATGCTTTTGTTTCATTCATCAACTATCTTTTCTTTGACAGTTTATATATTATTTCTTTCAGTCTTAATTTTATCCAACTCTTCTCGCAATATCTTCTGCCCGTTGTTGAAGAATATCTTGGGTTTGTTTGTCTTGTATTGTTTGTGAAATCGCATCACTCATAGCCTCTTGTCCACCGTAAGTATCGTATGACCTTCCAATATCTTGTTCAGTAATGTGTCCAAGTTCGTAAGGATTCTTTTCTCTTAGAGTATCAAGTTCACCTACGGTACTACCGAATGCTGAACCTTTGGGTGCGCCCTGCGCCCTGTATTTACCTCCCCCTCCTACATCAACATAGGATATGCTACCATCGGGTAGTACGATAGCATTGTCATTGTGCATACCTAACATATCCCAATTGGCTATTAGGGAGTGCGTAACAAAATCTCTTGTAGCATGCGACCTATCTTTTTCGGGATTGTAATGTCGCCCCTCTTGAAATTCAGTAGTCATTGTAGGTTTGTTCTCAAAATCTTCCTCATGTAGTGAAGCGTTTGGAACTCCGACTCCTAACAAATTAAGAAGTCGGTTCATGTCATATTCGTTTCGTATATGGTCGGGGTGATTACCACGCTTGGAAACAAAACGCCCCTGCGGGGTAGTAAATTCTTGTGCGCCTGTGCTTCCTCCCAATGGGAGGCCACGCTCACCTTGCCGTCGCCTTCTTGCTATCTCAAGCATGGCTTGGTCTATAGGTGACATATGAAAGGGTAGAGTAATCCTCTAATTAAGGACTATCATCATTCTCATGTGAGGGTATGAACATATCATACTCATGTGAGAACTGTGCAAGAAACTCTTCGGGTGATTCGTACTCCATGTTCTTAGTAATCTCTTTAAGGAAATCCTGTGCCATGCTTGACACTTCTATATTCATTTCATTTCTTTGGAATAGGAACTCATCTGTAGTTATTAAACCCGCATTGACTCCATCTATGTGCGCCCCATAAACTATGTCATGAGCATAACCTTCTTCGTCTAATAGATTTAGTTTATCTCTTATGAAGTAAGAACCTGTATAGTCTAAGATAGGTTTGAATTTAATACAAGCAATCCATGACATAGGAACATCATACTCTTCGCTTAGTCTTTCAAAGTGTTTAATCCAAAAGAAACTATCAATTAAGTTATGCTCTATTACTTCTTGAATGTAAGGCATCCATCCTGTATGTAAGTGTTGAGTTAGTTGTGACTCTTTCTTAATCTTATCAGCCATCTCCTTACGCATAGCCAAGTATGTATGTTGGTTAGCCGAGAAGGGTATCTTCTTTGGCATGTCCATCTCTAATTTTTCTAATGCTAATGTTATACTTTCACTCTTATATTTATTATTCATTATACCACCTCATAGGATTTAAACTCCCAAGACTCTCTCCACTCATGTCCTTCATGACATACATATACTACAGTTAAATCTGTATCTTCAAATATATCTTTCCTTGACATATCATCACTACCACATACAGGGCATACTAAAGGTGCGCCCATGTTAGTCACTCCTTGTGAATGGATTCTTTCTTGTGTCCTTATCAGTATCATATGTAGTAGGTGTGTCTTCCTTGTCCAACAATTCATTCATAGGTTCTGTGATTGCTTCAATGTCAATAGTAGTTATCTCTCTCAAGTCAGCAAGTAATGTATTGTCCATGATGTATTTGATAACATCATCTCTTGATTCACTAACCTTATGTTCATCAAAGACATACAACTTATCTCCAATGCTGAAACTTATATTCCATATACTTATCATTCTTCCTCACCTACCGGAGTCCACTCATATGTACCATCATCTGCAACTTTGAACTTAAAATTAACTGTGCTTACTAAGTCATTCTGTCTTGCGAAGTCTAATAGTTCAACACACAAAGGCGACTTAGTATTTAGTTGAAGCATGAATGTATTACCTTCCGAAGCATTACCATCCTTGTCAATGGTAATGTAATCCATTACTGAATCGTTTGCTTCTGTCACCTGTATTACTGTAGCATTACTATACTCTATCAACTCAACACCACGAACATACACCATGTTATCGGAAGCAAACGATTTATCAGTAGGTGTTAGGTATGCTAACCAATCAGTCATCTGCGTAGGTACTTGGAACTTATTAGCATAACCATACTCACGGTTAGATGTAATCTCACCCTTGCCCTGTATATGTAGTACACCTATTCCGGCATTAATTCTCACTTGTAATATATTTTCTTTATCCATAATTCTCAATCCTCTTTTCTTCAACAGTTTATATATTATTTATTCCTCTTCATCGTTTTCTAACTTGGCTCTCGTAGGTATCACGAACTTAGGTGAGTTCATATTCGGTGAGTTGAATACTTCCCAACCCCTGTTAGTCTGTCTAATCAAATCACCTATGACTACCTCTATCCTACAGTTATGTTCATCTAATACTTGGTAGATGTTTCCACCAATGTACTCTAAGTCTATCCATTTGTTTTGTCCTAATACTAATCTCATACTTTCACTTCCTTTTTCTTTTGGATGAACTCTTTAGGTAGGTCGCCATCCTCAACCATCTTCTTCAATAGCATAGTGGCTATACCTTTACGGTCATCCATGTCGCCACCATCAAGGATAGCCTTAATGACTTGACGCTTCTGTTCCACTACATCATTGAACTTCTCATCTATAGTATCAGCCACAGTTAGGTACACTGCATGTACGCTACTGCTATCCTGTCCTATACGATTGACTCTATCTTCTGCTTGTTCTTCCCATGCAGGTGTCCACTCTCTTTCAACAAAGAGAACTGTGTCTGCCTTAGTGAGTGTCACTCCTTCCTTTACTGCTACAGTAGAACATAGAAGAACATCTATCTTACCTGCTTGGAAAGCATCAACTATATTCTGTCTTTCATTTGCAGGTACTTGTCCGGTGATAACTCCGACTCTCCATTTATTTCTATCAGCCTTAAGTAAATCATATACTCCCTTGAGTACATCTTTGTGGTGAGCAAACATAACTACGGGCTTGCCTGTAATCTCACGGTAGTTGCTCAACCAATTGAATGCTGACTCTATCTTTATCTTACCACACTCATGCCGTAAGTCTGTAAGCATGTTGAGTACGAATCCTTTCGGAGTGCTACCGCTTTGTAGGTGGTAGCGATACTCTTCAATCCATGACTGATGTAGAGCATTGTAGTTAGTAAGGTCTTTCTTACTTGGCTTGACTGTGTGTATAGTTCTTATCTTATCGGGTAGTTCTTCAAGAACTTCCTTCTTGAGTCTACGAATACAGAAGTCACGAGTGCGCTCATGTAGTTCATCAGTATTACTTGCACCTGTGTAATCCCAACCCCAACCATGGTTTTGTGGGTCACAGTATCTTTGTCCGTAGTTAAACCAACTATTGAACTCCGCAGGTCTAAGCAGGTTGAGTGTAGTATAGAACTCCGATGGTCTGTTAGTGATAGCAGTTCCACTAAGACATAGGATAGACTGTGAGTTCATGGCTACATCTAATGTTGCTTGAGTTCTTTGGGTTTTCTTTGTCTTAATATAATGTGACTCATCACAGATAACTATATTGAACTCTTTCTCAAGTAGTGCATCTTTACGCCCATTCATTATATCATAGTTGCATATGACTACATCAGTATCTTGTATAGTTCCTTTACTTCTTCCTTCCACTACACTCACCGATAGGTTAGGTAGCCATGCCATGAACTCTTTCATCCAATTGTATTTGACATTGGAAGGACACACTACAAGAGCAGGTAGTTTGTCTTGGTTGAGTGCAGTGTAAGCGATGGCTTGGATAGTCTTACCCACTCCCATGTCATCACCTATGAGTACTCTTCCTTCTGCTAACTGTGCAAACCTTACGCCTACATATTGGAATGGATATAGTTCTCTACCCGCAGGGAAGTGATTGCTAAGTTCTTGTTTCATCTCCGCTATTAGTTCATCATCATCTAACTTAGATGCACCACTGATTGCTATTCGACTTGCCCTTGATTCCATTACAGTGTGTATCTGTGGGATAGCATTGATAGCATCAGCAAGTTTGATTGCTTCGGGTATGTGGCTAAGTCTTTTCTTTAGTCTGTCAATCAAAGCGGGTGCTTCATAGATACTCACCGACCATACCTTAGTGTCGGGATTATACTTACGACCTTGTGTTGCTTTGATTTCATTCATCAATGATGTACGAGTGTCGGGGTGACTGATGTAAGGCCACTGTAATTCAAGGGTAGTACTCTTGAGTATAGCGGAGTAAGTTGATGTGTTCTTCTTCACTGTCTTAGTAGCAGTAAAGGTATTCTCACCCCGTAGTACTGCGAGTGAACTGTCAAAGAAACCTCCCGCTTCTTCAAGAGCCTTTACTGCTTTGTCAAGTACATCTTTGTTGTCAGTGATTGTCCACTTCTTACTGCTACCATCGAACTTAACTTCGGGGAAGGTAAGGTATTGTTTCAATGCTGAATTGAACTGTGCATTGTAAGAGTAGTTCAATGCGATACGCTTAGTCCTAAACTCCTTGCCCCATTTGTTCTTCCATATATCATCAACAAGTTTCACACTGATAGTAAGTGAGGCAGGTGGTGTCCACTCATTGACATACTGTTCAATGAAACTCTCGGCTTCTGCTTTGTCAAGTCCATGTGAATACATTACTGCATTAACTACGAACTCATCAAAGACATTCTCCCTGCCTCTAAGTTTGTTGTTGAGTAGTCCTCTTGTGCTTGCTTCTTTCTCATATCGTATGCGTTTCAAATCTTCCATGGTATCATACTTCATCTTAGCATCTTCACCAACCTTCTTCATCTCAAGTAGGAAGTCGGTCACATCTCCATGCCCGTCAAGTAATCCCATGTCTTCTAAGATGGTAGTTAGTTGTGTGTTCCTATACTTGTAGAATCTTTCCGATGCCTCAAGTAGTTCATGCTTTTCTATAGACTGTTGGTTAGCAAGCCTGTCAAAGAAAGGGAAGTCTGCTTTGTTAGCACCCACCCCATCATCAACTACGGGCGCACCATAACCTACAAATGTTCTAATCATACTGTGTATCATATCTGTATTCATTGTTCATCACCTACGCAGTTTTCACATACCATATCTTGATACTTACTATCAAACATGGTAATACTTTTAGAAGGAAAGTATTCTTTACATACTCCACATTCAAACTTAGTCCACATTCCTTTGCCTTTAGTTGCTACACCATGATGGATTGAAAGACAAGAGATACATTCGGGCGCACCCTCTACAAAATCTACCCCTGCTATAGATGCTTCACAAGCAGGGCAATCTTGTTTAGTAGTAGGCTTCTTCACCTTTGGTTTGGATTCTTCAAAGTCAAGGGATAACTTACAGTCTGCATTTGTGCATTCTCTATCGTGCCAATCATAAGTTTGCTTATCACATTCAGTACACAAGTCAAAGTCATCAGCCCATATTGAATCATCAGTACCACCTATGAGTATTTCTTTTCCCTTATCAGCAACCTTGTAGTTAGGTGGGTCAAATGATGTAGTCCATCCACCACCCCATGATGATTGATGTATCTTAGATTCACCATGAGGTATGTCGCATACTTCTGCGATGTACTGTTGTTGGTTTGTAGTTTCTACTGCATGAGTACAGTGTTGCTCACGCACCCACTCAATCAACTGACCTGCATCAGTCCACGCATGTTCTTCTGTTGGTAGTAGTAGGTGTGCAAGGATAGCCAACTGTGTACCTGTACGACCATGACCACCTGCACATTGTGTTGAGATAACTTTAATGTCATGCTCTTTAATATCATCAACAAGTGCATACCAAAAGTATTTGTTTACTTTAGGTATAGAGAAGTCCGGCCAATCAAGCGATACAAACTGTGGCGGAGTACTGTTAGTAAGGTGTTGCTCACATGACCAACCCTCCGGTACATCAGTACCACTATCCAACTTGTTAGCACCAAGCGTTTCGCTTGGAGCAATCGCTAACTGAGGTAGTGGGTTCATCAAGTGCCACCCACCACTACGGTTGCGCCCGCCACCCCATACTTCAATACCATCTTGGGTTTTGAATATGAGGTTGTGTCCTGTATGGCAAGACGCTTTGCTTACCCATGTGTCTGTGTTTTTCTGTGCCTGTTTCATCTTCTTCATCTCCTTTTTCTTTGCCTGTTTCTTTTGTCTGTTCTTCCTCTTACCCATTAGTTCCACTCTCCTAATTTATTATCATAGTCTGTACTTAGATTAATGAAAGTCACCATGTCCTCACTAGATATGTTTGTAATCCAATGAGAGTAATGCTTGTTCATGTATGCCAATTCATTACTTGCATAGTAAGCATACTCACCCTTGAGGAATCTTACTGCGAACATCATTGACTCCGTGTTGTAGTTCATGTCGGTAGCAATCTCTTTCATCATAACCGTAGGTTCAAACAAATCATCTATAGTATGTACTTCCCCTATTTCTTCTAAGACTTGCATAGGTATTACCATGTCTAAGTTCTTTGGTGGAGTAGGTGGTGCAACATCAACTGCAAGATATGGTATCTTTGCTTTGAGATGTTTCGCACATGTAGGACAGTCTGTATGTCCACAAGGAATGAATGTATTACTATCGGGGTCACCATGCTGACCTGCATGGAAGTTAGATTGGTAATGTATCTCATGGTATGCTTGTGGTAAGTCTGTGTCTAAGAAGATAGGATTATCTCGTAGTGTTTTCTTGTTGAGTTTTATACGCTTGAGTGCATACATACTTACATCTGTGTTGTCATGCAACTCCGGTATATCTTTCTTCCTTAGTTTGATAGCCTCAAGACCTGCATAGAATACATTGAATATGTTTGATACTTTTTGGTTGCCATCATTTCTCAAGTACATCTTTACTTGATTAACATCAGTACCTATGTCAAATGAATACTTCAACAAGAACTTGTTAAGGAAGAAACCATTGTTGTGAACTATGTTCTCACACTCATTGACCGCACCACATAGAGCCATCATGTTTACTGCGTTAGAATCCTTTTGCATAGCCATGATGTCTACTGCTACTTCCAAAGACTTGTCACATGAGTTAGCATAGTTAGTGCCACCATAACCACCACTCCATCCTGTGGAGTATATATTTTTCATCCACTCAAGACCACCGATGTAAGACTCAAGTGTGATAGGTACATTCTCCACCGTAGCATAGAAAGCCTTACGGTCATTTGGTAATGTTTCCATGAGCATAGAAGCATCACTGTTATGATACTTGTTAGCATACAACGCACTAAGAGTAGTCAAGTATTGTGGAGTCTTGTTTTTCTTCTGTCCGTAGTGTCGGCATTCTCCAAGTGCTACGGAGTAAGGTGCGCTAACCATGTACCCTGCAAACACACCTGCAAGGTAAGCGGTTTGGTCGGGGTCATGTAGCATCTGTCCATCCATGAACTGATGAAACTGATTAGACAACCAACCAAACTGACGAGCGAACTGATACAATCCTACATTGACTCCTTCCATGAAGGCATCTGCATGCTCCATGATGTCGTAAGGTTGTGGTTCAATAGTAGGGTCATTACATACCCAACCACTTACAACTTGAATGTAAGTTTCAAACTCTTCAACTTCACCTTTGATGTAAGGAACTCCATACTTGACACACTGACCGCAGTGGTGTGTACCATCACTACCAAGTGGATGAGATACAACAAGACCATCCTTACCTGCATGCTCACGCAACTGTTCTTCCAACCATGCTAACTCCGAATCATCAGCGTTCTTGACATGAATGATTTGCTTGACCTCAACACTACCTGTGTCACAACCGAATAGATTACCACCGTATAGTTTACCACTGAAAGTACTTGGCATAGTAGGAGCAGGTGCAATAGGTGGTGCGCCATGTGAACCACGCAACTGCACAAGGTAAGTATCTCTTATCATATGTTTGTTAGATGTTCTTGCCCCTTCCTTCCGCATCCTACTGATGAACTCAAGTTCTATCTTAGCAGGGTCTATGTCTATGTAATGTAAGTCGTCGTTAGTAGAACTGTCTATAGTACTCACCTTCATAATCATCTTGAAGCAATCCCGCCCCGCAGTAATACCATCGTGACCCTCACCCATTACGATGTGAGAGTTAGGGTAGAGAACTGCTGACGCATCAGCGTCAATGAATGGTTGAGTAATGATACAACCTTCGGGGTCTACATACCCATGCTCATACATAGGTGAGTCTACTGTTTCTTTACTAAGCATAGTAGATACTATGCGATGAACAATCTCTTCTGCATCATCAAGACAGTAAGCAGGTGATGACTCAAGAACTCCCGGGCGTGGTTGTAATGGACATGCACGAATGAACATTGGATTATCTTTATGATACCCACCGTTAATGAATTGCTCATTGACTCGGGCAACTGCTTCCCGTATCACATCATCTCTTATTTGCTCAAGGTCTGTGCCGAATCCTATGGCATCAGCCCACTGAATCAATCCGGTATCTAACACAGGCATAGGTGAAGTAAGATGCTGACGCATCTTGCTATACTTGTTTAACGCTTCATATTTTTGGCTTGTTTTACTCATCTTTAATCATCTCTCATTTCTTTAACAGTTTATATATCATTTCCTTTCGGTACTTCTTTTACTTCTAATAGAATCTCTTTCAGTACACCATGCTTATCATACACGGCTAACAATGGTACGCATTCACCATGTCTTGTTGCTATCATACAATCACCTGCCATACTTTTGTTAGACTGTATTCATCTTGTCCATTACCAAGAGGTGTAAGTATCATGTGTGTTGCTCGCCTTCCGTAGATTTGTTTCGATGGTGATACCTCATCGTGGTTAGTAGGTTGAGATTTATAGACAGGATTAGTGATATGTTTTGTTAGTGTCCATGTAGATTCAGCATTGTGTATATAACAACGCTTTAAGTTCATCTCCATATTCCAATCCTTTCTATAGATATGAATGCCACTTGGTAGGAACTCATTCATCCTTCTGTATGTAGTAGGAGTTTTATATCCACCATCGTTTAAGGTAATCGTACCATCAAGATGCCAAGTAATGATAGGAGTATTGTGTAAGACTAATTTGTATCTACCTTCAATAGCCATGTGAAGTCTTGTCTTAGAAGCCACAGGCTTACCCTTGCTTGGGTACTTAGCCTTGCTAAATAGTTCCGCTACTTGTTGGTACTTCATCATTCATCACCCTCATACATCTTACGCTCAACCCAATAGACTCTTGCTAACTCGGACACTTGTTCTGCGAAAGCATCCTCAAATCGTGCAACAAAACCAAGCCATTCCTTTTGACTAATCTCTTGTCCTGTCATCTGTTCCATGTGTTCCTTCTCTATTGTTTGGTATAGTTTATCCATTCAAATGCACCCCGTACAGTAAGTAGGTTCATGCTTACTTGTAGTATGCACAGTGCAACCGCACTCTATACATGTAGTGGCTCGCCACTTCCAACCTGTGATACTACAGTCTTTCCATTCTAATTGTTTAGCCATCATCAAATCACTTTTCTTTAACAGTTTATATATTAATTCCATTCAGTAAACTGTTTTTGTTTGTTGCTACATGAGTACGGTGTATTATCTTTGACTCTTAAAGTATCATGCTGGTATCTATGTAGGCATATGTTAAACGGCTTACTGCGAGCATGAACAGTATCATTCTTGTACCCTCATTACTTTACAATCCTCATACACCACTTCATATTTTTGACTACATCAATACTTCATGTATAGTTATACTAATAATATATATTATTCTTATAGGAGTATAGTGAAGTAAGGTAGCGTCATTTTATTGAAGTAAGCGATGAAGAAATTGAAGATTGAGGTTATGTGAACTACTAAGATACAATGCATTACTCTTACACTCGTATAGGATAGAGGTTAGAGTGATACAAACTACAGGGTCAGCCTCACCCCCCTGTATGACTTCGGCCTTGTTAATATACAGGGGCTTGAAACTCGCTCGCTCTCCCAAAGAAACCATTTATTTTTTAGGTCATGCGGGCATGTATGCGAAACAAAAAAGCCTAACCAACCCATACGGGTGTGACACAATGGTACGCAAGGATTGACGCTTAGTGAATCCGTATGCGTGGTGTCATAGCCCTCCATCGCATGCGCTATGGGAATTTCTCGATAAAAAAAAGCCCCCGCCCCCGAAGGGGCGAGGGCGTATACTACACCACTAAGGCGCACTTATAGTGCGCTACTTACACTCACAGGTTAAGACCACTTAGACGCTTAACATCTGTGGCGAACCATGCGATGCAACGGTTCTTAGCACCACTACCTGTGTGAACATCCTTTGGCGCACCTGCTTTCTTAGCCAATTTGCACACTTGTATAGCGGGCATGCTTACGATGTTAGTCAGCGTTAGTTTGTTGAGCGTGAACTGCTCGACTTTACCGACTGATTCAGCCTGTTGGTACACCTTTGCTTCTGCAAGGCGAGCGTTCTTAGTGTCTTTGTCAATTCCAACCCACCAATCAGCACCATATCCACCGGACACACGCTCACTCATGACCTTTGTTTTGTCGCCGTTGCCATCAAACATGGTGCTTCTCGCCCATGCTTTGCGAGCCTTCTTCTCATTGTCGTGAGCAACACACTTCTCGTCGCCTTCTACATACCACGCTTTGCCCGCCTTGACTGTCTGTTCAGTCAAGTTCTTGGCATCTATACGCTTGTGAGCATTCCTAACATTCGCCATGCAGTGAGCGACCAAGTTCCTAACT
>VMHT01128909.1_pt1 | contig 16217 bp, 13 predicted proteins | sample 4693611 | NCBI WGS metagenome assembly VMHT01 (sample SAMN12280063, study PRJNA550983) | marine metagenome | isolation source: seawater sampled from same location over 5 years 0.02-0.2 micron viral filtrate | place: USA: collected off the coast of southern California halfway between the port... ... | reverse complement strand
GCGTCAAGCATTGCGCGCCTTTCCGCCTGCGCGCCGCGCACGGCGGGCCTCGCGCCGGCTCGGTTTCGCCTCCTCCGGCTCCGCGCCCGGCGGATCCTCGCGGTCGAGGTCGTCGCGCATGAACACGCGCAGGATCGCGATGAGGATCAGCGCATGCGTCAGTGCGAGGGCGAAATAGTCGATCACGAGTGCTTGGTCTCCGCAGCGGCTCCTAATGCATCGCAGTTGACGCGCCGTTAAGCGTAATGTGACACATCAGCCCGCGATGACCCGCGTGCTTCACATCCTCGACCATTCGCTGCCGCTGCAATCGGGCTATACGTTCCGCACGCGTGCGATCCTCACCAGCCTGCAGAAAGCGGGGGTGGAGGTGCGCGCGATTACCGGCGCGCGGCATTCGGCCGAAGGTCCGCCCCGGGAAACGATCGACGGACTGACTTTCGAACGCCTGCCGGCTGCACCTGTGCCGGGGGGGGCACCTGGCCTGCGCGAATGGCGCGAGATCGAGACCTTGCGCAAGCAGATCGAACGCGTCGCCCACGACTGGCAGCCGGATATCCTGCATGCCCATTCGCCCGCGCTGTGCGGAATGGCCGGCCTGCGCGCGGCGCGGCGGCTGGGCCTGCCACTGGTCTATGAAATCCGCGCTTTCTGGGAGGATGCCGCGGTCGGCAACGGCATGGGCCGCGAAGGATCGCTCAAGTACCGCCTCACGCGTGCGCTCGAAAACCGCGTGGTCGCGGGGGCCGAAGCCGTGTTCACGATCTGCGAAGGGCTGCGTGCCGACTTGGTCGGGCGCGGTCATGATGCAGGCAAGATCGCCCTTTCGCCCAACGGTGTCGACCTGTCGCTGTTCGGCGAACCCGTCCCGCGCGACGATGCGCTGGCGCGCGAGATCGGTATCGGCGAAGGCCCGGTGATCGGCTTTATCGGCAGCTTCTACGATTACGAGGGGCTCGATGACCTGATCGCCGCGCTGCCCGCGCTGCGCGAGCGGCACCCCGGTGCCCAGCTGCTGCTGGTGGGCGGCGGACCGATGGATGCGGCGCTGCGCGCGCAGGCCGCGGCCTCGACTGCGACCGGCGCGATCGTCTTCACCGGACGCGTGCCGCATACCGAGGTTGAACGCTATTATTCGCTGATCGACGTGCTCGCCTATCCGCGCAAACGCTCTCGGCTGACCGATCTGGTCACCCCGCTCAAACCGCTCGAGGCGATGGCGCAGCAGCGTATCGTCGCGGCCAGCGATGTCGGGGGCCACCGCGAACTGATCGAAGCTGGAACCACCGGTCTGTTGTTCCCGCCCGGCGATCCGCCCGCGATCGCGGGCGCGCTGGCCGCGTTCATCGATGCCCGCGACAAGTGGCCCGACATGCGCCGCGCGGGGCGGGAGCATGTTGCCCGCCACCACGACTGGGCGCGGAATATCGAAGGTTATCAGCATATTTACCAAAAGCTGCTAGCAACCGATTCTTCCGCAGCCGCATAACCGCCTGCCTAGTCTATAACGGGATCCCATGAGCGCAGCGAATCACCCTGCCCCGATCAGCAGCCATCCGCTTTTCAAATGGGCGGTAGGCGCGTGGTTCGCGCTGTTGCTGGGTCTCGGCCTCTTCGTCATGCCGGCTGCCGTGCATCTGTCACTGGGCGAACGGCTGGCGCTCGACACGGTGCTGACCGATCCCGCTCTCTTGCGGATGGCGCTATCGGCCCTCGCTGCCTTGCTCGGCCTGCTTCTCGGCCTGGCGATCGCGGGGCGCATCGCCGCGCTCACTGATGCAAGCTATGGCGAAGATGATCCCGTCGAAGACGCCCCGAGCGAATCCGAGCCCGAAACGAAGATCTGGCTGGGCGATGTGGATGAGCCTGCCGCACCCGTCCCGCACGCGCCGCCCGAGCCGGCAGCGGCACCTGCGCCGCGGCGGCTGTTCAACCCGCGCGAGGATCTGGCCGAGGAAGGCATTGCTCCCTTCCGCGATCCGACTGCCATTCCGCCGCTCGCGATCGATCCTGTCGAAACGGCGCCGCAGGACGCCGAATTCGAGAATATCGAACCGGCTGGTCAAGACCCGTTCTCCGCCGAGCTATGGGCCGACCCGCTATCCGGCGACCGCGACGATGACGCCTGGACCGTGACGGAACACGATCCGCTGGACCATCCGGAAGAACCGGTCGAGTTGCCGCCCTCCGCGCCCGAACCTTCGATCACCGCGCCTGCCGACCCGGAGGAGGAGGAGGAGGATCACTATCCCATCGCCCGCCAAGCGACGGATGAAACTGGTTTCGGGATGGCCGGAGAAGGCGATTGGCAATCGGCGGACCCATCGATCCCCCCGGCCTCGCTCAGCGAACTCTCGCTCGAGGAACTGACCCAGCGCTTGGGTAACGCGCTGGCAGCCTGCAAGGCCGGCGATGAGGATGCCGGGGCGCCGGCCGATTCGGTGGTTGCATTCCTCCAGCGCGAAACCGGGCGCGAAGCTGGACAGCACCACGTGGCTCAAGGCGAACCGGAGCAAGAGGATCCGCAGGCCGAACTGCGCCGCGCGCTCGACAAGCTTACCCGGATCGGGAAGCCCGACTGAACCCTACGGGCTGACCCGGGGCCTTCCGTTACGGAATCCCGCAATACAGCGTAATTCTTGCGACGGCTGAAATTTTGCTACGCGTCTCGCAGTTGCAAAATTTCGATGCTGTCGGCATGAAGCTTCTTCGCGCAATTTTGCAGGTGTCGCCAGCGGCACTGCCAGACCATGCTCCCGGCCGCCCCGCCATCGCTGCGAGGCCGGTCGGCGGCCCGAAGAAGGACGCTTCGCCCATGGGACGCACGCCGCCCCAAGCCGCCACGGGTCTTTACGATCCGCGTAACGAACACGACGCCTGCGGCGTCGGCATGGTCGCGCATATCAAGGGCGCGAAGAGCCATGACATCGTTACCCAGGCGCTCGAAATCCTCGCCAATCTCGACCACCGCGGGGCGGTGGGCGCCGATCCGCTGCTGGGTGACGGCGCTGGGATCCTGCTGCAGGTGCCCGACCCGCTGTTCCGCAAATGGGCGGACGAGCACGGCCATTACCTGCCGCAGGCAGGCGATTATGCGGTGGCGATGTGCTTCCTCCCCGCGCAGGACGAGGCGCGCGATTTCGTCGAGAAACAGCTCGAGCGGTTCGCCGAGAAGGAAGGCCAGCGCGTGGTCGGCTGGCGCGACGTTCCCACCACGCTCGACGGTCTCGGCAAGGCCGTGATCAATTCGATGCCCGTCATCCGCCAGTGCATCATCGCGCGCGGCGAAAACTGCCCCGACGGCGACGCGTTCGAACGCAAGCTGGTGGTGATTCGCAAGCAGACGCTCAATCCGCTGGCTGCGCTCGAGGGCAAATACGACCTTCCGGGCCTGACCACTGCCTACATCCCGAGCTTCTCGAGCCGCACCGTGGTCTACAAGGGGCTGCTGCTGGCGAACCAGGTGGGCAGCTTCTACGACGACCTGCGCGATCCCGATTGCGTATCGGCGCTCGGCCTCGTCCACCAGCGTTTCAGCACCAACACCTTCCCCAGCTGGCGGCTGGCGCACCCCTATCGCTTCATGGCGCACAATGGGGAAATCAACACGGTTCGCGGCAATGTGAACTGGATGGAAGCGCGCCGCCGGACGATGGAAAGCGAGCTGCTCGGCTCGGACCTCGACAAGATGTGGCCGCTGATCCCGCATGGCCAGTCGGACACCGCCTGCCTCGACAACGCGCTCGAACTGCTTGTGACGGGCGGTTACAGCCTCGCGCATGCGATGATGATGCTGATGCCCGAAGCCTGGGCGAAGAACGCGCTGATGGACCCGGCGCGCCGCGCATTCTACGAATATCACGCGGCGCTGATGGAACCCTGGGATGGCCCCGCCGCGGTCTGCTTTACCGACGGCCGCCAGATCGGCGCCTGTCTCGATCGCAACGGCCTGCGCCCGGCGCGCTGGTGCACCACCAAGGACGATCTCGTCGTGCTGGCGTCGGAAAGCGGCGTGCTGCCTTTCGACGATGCCGATATCACGCGCAAATGGCGGCTCCAGCCGGGCCGCATGCTGCTGATCGACCTCGAACAGGGCCGCATCGTCGAAGACGAGGAGCTCAAGACCGAGCTCGCCAATGCGCAGCCCTATGAGCAATGGCTCAAAGCGGCGCAGTACAAGCTCAAGGACCTCGACCATATCGAGCCCGATCTGAGCGAGATCCCGACCACGGCCACCAGCCTGCTCGAACGCCAGCAGGCGTTCGGCTACACGCAAGAAGACGTGTCCCGCTTCCTCGAGCCGATGGCCCGCGGCAGCGAAGACCCGATCGGATCGATGGGCACCGATACCCCCATCGCGGTGCTGTCCGACCGCAGCCGGCTGCTGTACGATTACTTCAAGCAGAACTTCGCCCAGGTGACCAATCCGCCGATCGATCCGATCCGCGAAGAACTGGTGATGAGCCTGCTGTCGATGATCGGTCCGCGGCCCAACCTGCTGGGCCGCGATGCCGGTACGCACAAGCGGCTCGAAGTCAGCCAGCCGATCCTCACCAATGAAGGCCTGGCCAAGATCCGATCGGTCGAAGTCGCGCTCGACGGGGCATTCCGCACCGCCACCATCGACATCACCTGGGACGCCAGCACCGGGGCCGAAGGGCTTGCCATGGCGCTCAAGGAAATGTGCTGGGCGGCGACCGAAGCGGTGCTGGGCGATGCCAACATCCTCATCCTGTCCGACCGCGGCCAGGGCCCGGACCGCATTCCCATGCCCGCGCTGCTGGCGACCGCCGCCGTGCATCACCAGCTGGTGCGCCAGGGGCTGCGGATGCAGACCGGCCTCGTCATCGAAACCGGCGAAGCGCGCGAGGTGCATCATTTCTGCGCGCTGGCGGGCTACGGCGCCGAGGGGATCAACCCCTATGTCGCGTTCGAGACGCTCGAGGATCTGCGCGCCAAGCGCTTCCCCGACCGCGATCCCGCGGACGTGCGCCAGAACTACGTCAAGGCAGTCGGCAAGGGCATTCTCAAGGTCATGTCCAAGATGGGCATCTCGACCTACCAGTCCTATTGCGGCGCCCAGATCTTCGACGCCGTCGGGCTCAATTCCGAGTTCATCGATACCTATTTCACCGGCACCGCGACCACCATCGAAGGCATCGGCCTCGCCGAGGTGGCCGAGGAAGCGGTGCAGCGCCACGCACAGGCCTATGGCGACAATCCGCTGTACAAGGGCATGCTCGATGTCGGCGGGATCTACCAGTACCGCCTGCGCGGCGAAGCGCATGCCTGGACCCCGCAATCGGTCGCGCAATTGCAGCATGCCGTGCGCGGCAACGACGCGAAGAATTACGAGGAATTCGCGCGTTCGATCAACGAACAGAGCGAACGCCTGCTGACCATTCGCGGGCTGATGGAACTGACCCCGGCCGAACAGCCGCTGTCGCTCGACGAGGTCGAACCCGCCGCCGAGATCGTCAAGCGGTTCAGCACCGGCGCGATGAGCTTCGGCTCGATCAGCCACGAGGCGCATTCGACGCTGGCGATCGCGATGAACCGCCTCGGTGGCCGTTCAAATACCGGCGAAGGCGGCGAGGAGCCCGAACGGTTCCTGCCGCTCGACAATGGCGATTCGATGCGCAGCCGGATCAAGCAGGTCGCCAGTGGCCGCTTCGGCGTGACCACCGAATATCTCGTCAATTCGGACGATATCCAGATCAAGATGGCCCAGGGCGCAAAGCCCGGCGAAGGCGGCCAGCTGCCCGGCCACAAGGTCGACAAGCGGATCGGCGCGGTGCGCCATGCGACGCCCGGCGTCGGGCTGATCTCGCCCCCGCCGCATCACGACATCTATTCGATCGAGGATCTGGCGCAGCTGATCCACGACCTGAAGAACGTCCAGCCCGAAGCGCGCATTTCGGTCAAGCTGGTGTCCGAAGTGGGGGTCGGCACGGTTGCCGCGGGCGTGTCGAAGTCCAAGGCCGACCACGTCACCATTTCGGGCTATGACGGCGGCACGGGCGCCAGCCCGCTGACCAGCCTGACACATGCCGGAAGCCCGTGGGAAATCGGCCTCGCCGAGACGCAGCAGACGCTGCTGCTCAACGATCTGCGCAGCCGTATCGCGGTGCAGGTCGACGGCGGGCTGCGGACCGGGCGCGATGTCGCGATCGGCGCGCTGCTCGGCGCGGACGAGTTCGGCTTCGCCACCGCGCCGCTGATTGCGGCGGGCTGCATCATGATGCGCAAGTGCCATCTCAACACCTGCCCGGTCGGGGTCGCCACGCAGGACCCCGAACTGCGCAAGCGCTTCACCGGCACGCCCGAGCACGTCATCAACTACTTCTTCTTCGTCGCCGAGGAATTGCGCGCGATCATGGCCGAGATGGGCTTCCGCACGGTCGAGGAAATGATCGGCCGCGTCGACCGTCTCGACATGCGCCGGGTGGAACGCCACTGGAAGGCGCACGGCGTCGATCTCAAGCGCGTGCTCCACGCGGTCCCGCTCGAGGAGGGGCGCGAGCTGTTCCAGACCGAAACGCAGGACCACGGCCTGGCGGCGGCGCTGGATGTCGAACTGATCGAAGCCTGCAAGCCCGCGATCGAAAGCGGGCAGGCCGTGCAGCTCTCCCGCCCGATCCGCAATGTGAACCGCACGGTCGGCGCGATGCTGTCGGGCCGGATCGCCGAGGCGCACGGCCATGCCGGGCTTCCCGCGGACACGATCCGGATCGACTTCACCGGCGTGGCCGGCCAGAGCTTCGGGGCCTGGCTCGCGCATGGCGTCACCATCAGCCTGACGGGCGATGCCAACGACTATGTCGGCAAGGGCCTGTCGGGCGGACGGATCATCGTCCGCCAGCCCGAAGAGGCGCCGCGCGCACCGGGTGACAACATCATCGTCGGCAACACCGTGCTCTACGGCGCGATCGCGGGCGAAGCCTATTTCGAAGGTGTCGCGGGCGAACGCTTCGCAGTGCGCAATTCGGGCGCGGTCGCAGTGGTCGAGGGCACGGGCGACCATGGCTGCGAATACATGACGGGCGGCGTCGTCTGCGTGCTGGGCGCCACGGGCCGCAATTTCGCCGCCGGGATGAGCGGCGGGATCGCCTATGTCTACGACCCCGAGCGCCGGTTCGAGGATCTGTGCAACCCGGCGCAGGTCGAGGTGCTCGATGTCCGGTCGGGCGATGGCGAAGGCGCCGACAAGAGCTGGGGTGCCCCGCAGCAGCGGCCCGTCACGGTCGAGAACGCCGGGATGGGCGATCCGCTCTACCATGATGCCGAGCGGCTCAAGATCCTGGTCGAGCGCCACCACCTGCATACCGGCTCGGCCAAGGCCAAGAAGCTGCTCGACAATTGGAGCGCCGAACTGGGCAATTTCCGCAAGGTCATGCCGCGCGACTACCAGCGCGCGCTCAAGGCCCTCGAGGACGAACGCGAACAGGCCGCGATGGAAGCGGCGGAGTAAGGGTCATGGGCAAGGAAACCGGCTTTCTCGAATACGAGCGCGAGGATCGCACCTATCGCGATCCCGAAGAACGGCTGACGCATTACAAGGAATTCGTGGTCCCGCTGAGCGAGGAGCAGCTGCGCCGGCAGGCGGCGCGCTGCATGAACTGCGGCATTCCCTATTGCCACAACGGCTGTCCGGTGAACAACATCATCCCGGACTGGAACCACCTCGTCTATGAAGACGACTGGAAGAACGCGCTCGACGTCCTCCATTCGACCAACAATTTCCCCGAGTTTACCGGCCGGGTCTGCCCCGCCCCGTGCGAAGCGGCCTGCACGCTCAATATCGTCGATTCGCCGGTAACGATCAAAAGCATCGAATGCGCGATCATCGACCGCGGCTTCGACGAAGGCTGGGTCAAGCCGCAGCTGCCCGAACAGCGCACCGGCAAGTCGGTCGCGGTGATCGGCAGCGGGCCTGCCGGCCTGGCCTGCGCACAGCAGCTGGCCCGCGCGGGCCATGCAGTCACCGTGTTCGAGAAGAGCGACCGGATCGGCGGATTGCTGCGCTACGGCATTCCCGACTTCAAGATGGAAAAGCACCTGATCAACCGCCGCGCGGTGCAGATGGAGGCCGAAGGCGTCCAGTTCCGCACTTCGAGCGAAGTCGGGGTCGAAGTGAGCTTCCAGGCGCTGAAGGAGAATTTCGACGCGGTGGTCCTCGCGGGCGGTTCGGAAGAAGCCCGTATGCTCGACATCCCGGGTTCCGAACTCGACGGCGTGCGGCTGGCAATGGAATTCCTGACCCAGCAGAACAAGCGCAACGCGGGCGACGACGAAGTCCGCGCCGCACCGCGTGGCAGCCTGACCGCAACGGGCAAGCATGTCATCGTGATCGGCGGCGGTGACACGGGCAGCGACTGCGTGGGCACCAGCAACCGGCAGGGCGCAGCCAGCGTCACCCAGCTCGAGATCATGCCCAAGCCGCCCGAAAAGGAAGACAAGGCGCTGACCTGGCCCGACTGGCCGCTCAAGCTGCGCACCTCGTCGAGCCACGAGGAAGGCGTCGACCGCGACTGGGCGGTGCTGACCAAGCGCGTGATCGAGGAAAACGGCGTTGTTTCAGGGCTCGAATGCGTACGGGTCGAATGGAAAGACGGCCGCATGCAGGAAGTGGCCGACAGCACGTTCACGCTCAAGGCCGACCTGATCCTGCTCGCCATGGGCTTTACCGGCCCCAAGCGGCGCGGCCTGCTCGACCGGGCGGGAGTCGATCTGGACGGGCGCGGCAATGTCGCGGCGGACACCGACTGGTATCTCACCAGCGAAGCCAATGTGTTCTCCTGCGGCGACATGCGGCGCGGGCAGAGCCTGGTGGTGTGGGCGATCCGCGAAGGCCGGCAATGCGCCCGCGCCGTCGACCTCGCCCTGATGGGCGCAACCGAACTGCCGCGGTAACCAATCGCGGGGTAGCTGCCTCGCGCGGCTATCCCTGCGCGCGGCCGCGCGCCTGGACGGCGGCGCGGCGGGCTTCGAGCTCGGCGGGGCGCACGGCGCTGTTGGCGGCCGAGGACTGCCGGTGTTCGATCGCCAGCCCCTCGTCGAAACTGGCGGCATAGCCTTCGTCGATCAGCCGCTTGTATCCGGCAAGGAAGGCGGGGTCGACGCTTGCCATGTCGGCGGCCAGGCGGCGCGCCTCCGCGAGCAGCGACTCCGGCGCGACCACGCGGTTGACGAGCCCCCAGCGTTCGGCCGTGGCGGCATCGAGGAAATTTCCGGTAAAGCTGAGCTCCTTGGCGCGGCTGATGCCGATCATCCGGCTGAGTTTCTGCGACAGCCCCCAGCCCGGCACCACGCCGACCCGCGCATGCGTATCGGCAAAGCGCGCGTTGCTGCTGGCAATCAGCACGTCGCAGGCGAGCGCGACTTCGAACCCACCGGTGATCGCCACGCCATTGATCGCGCCGATCACCGGCTTGCGGCAGCTTTCGATCGCCTTGACCGGGTTTTCGTCCGCCCCCTCGGCATTGGCTGCGCCCAATGCGCCTTCCTGCGATCCCAGTTCCTTGAGATCGAGCCCGGCAGTAAACGCCCGCGTCCCCGCGCCGGTGAGGATCACTGCCCGCACACCGTCATCGGCATCCAGCGCGGTCATCACCTCGTAGAGACGATGGCGCAGCGCTTTCGACAGGGCATTCATCGCTTCGGGGCGGTTGAGCGTGACGGTGGCGATGCCGTCGGCGATCTCGGTCAGGATGAGGTCGGTCATCCTGCCAGCCTAGCGAACAAGTTGCATCTTGCAATCTTTCGCCCGCTGCCCTTCACTGTGCGCCGAGCGAGAGGAGACGCGAATATGGCTTTCAAACCCTTCGATCTGACCGGCAAGGCAGCAGTGGTCACCGGCGGCAATGGCGGTATCGGCCTGGGCATGGCCGAAGGGCTTGCGGCAGCCGGCGCCGACGTCGCGATCTGGGGGCGCAATGCGGACAAGAACGCCGCCGCGCTCGAACGGCTCAAAGCACATGGTACGCGCGTGGAGGCGCTGGAGGTCGATGTTGCCGATGAACAGGCGGTGGTCGATGCGATGGCCGAAAGCCTGTCGCGCCTAGGCCGGATCGACAGCTGCATCGCCAATGCCGGCGTGGGCGGCGGCGCCCCGCTGACCGAACAGACGACCGAGCAGTGGCGCAAGGTCACCGCGGTCAATCTCGATGCGGTGTTCTGGACGTTTCGCGAAGCGGCGAGGCTCATGGTCGCGCGCGCCGAGCAAGGCGACAAGGGCGGATCGCTGCTGGTCACATCGAGCGTGTCGGCGATCCATGGCGCGCCGCAGAACCAGGCCTATGCCGCGACCAAGGCAGGCGTACTGGCGATGGTCCGCGGTACCGCAGTCGAACTGGCGCGCCACGGCATCCGCGCCAATGCGATCCTGCCCGGCTGGATCGCCACCGAAATGACCGAGCGGTTGCAGAACTGGGATGCGTTCAACGACAAGGCGATTGGCCGCGTGCCGATGCGGCGCTGGGGCGAGGGCGAGGATTTCGCCGGCATGGCCGTGTATTTCGCCAGCGATGCGAGCAAGTTCCACACCGGCGATTCGGTGGTGATCGACGGCGGCTATTCGATCTTCTGAGCTAGAGGCCGCGCAGCCGGGGGGAAAGGTTCGCGTGCCGGCGGATCGCGCGGACCTGCCCGGCTGCATCGCGTTCGAAAGTCACCGCCTCGCGTTCGGCCCCCTTGTCGGTCACCACGCGGAAGCGGTCACCGCCCAGCGGTTTCAGGCGCCACAGCGCGCGGGCAGGCTCGACCGCATCGGGATCGAGCCAGGTCAGCCCGCCGGCCCAGGGAATCAGCATGAAATCCGAATCCCACGGCTGGCCGCTATACACGCCGGCATAATCTGCCAGATCGACCCCCGCGACGGGGTCGAACGGCGCCGCTTCGCCCCGGGCCTTGACCAGCGCGGCAATCCCGCGGGCGATGCCGCCGGGATCATCCATCGCATTCATCGCCACGGCCACGCCCATGCCTTCCGACGGCGCCAGCATCAGCACGCTGCGATAACCCGGGCACGCGCCGCCATGGCCAACGACCGTGGTGCCGCCTTCCTGCCGGACGGAGAAGCCGAGGCCCCAGCTCGTTTCCCAATCGGGCGAGATATAATGGACGCGCTGCATCTCGCGCAGGGTCGAGGGGCGCAGCACCTCTTCCTCGCCGCTGCTCGCCAATCGGAAGGTCCAGCTGGCGAATTTGGCGAGATCGGCCACGCTGGCGGTGAAGCCCGCCGCAGGCGTGATCCCCGCCGGATCGAACAGGCCGACCTCGGGCCGCGTGCCGTCGGCTTCGAGCGCGCCCCAGCCGACGGCCATCTGCTGGCCATAGAGCTGCGCAGGAATGCCGGCACGCGTATCGTCCAGTCCCAGCGGGCCGAGGATATTGGCGTCGACATAATCGGCATAGGGCGTGCCGCTGACCGCCTCGACGGTTTCGCCCACCAGCGTGAGTCCGAGGTTCGAATATTGCCAGGTGGTCGATGCGGGATAGAGCGGCGTCTGCTCCCGAATCGCCACGCGGACCTGCGCTTGGGAAGGGAAGGCGAAGTCGGGCCCGGTCCAATAGGGGAAGTCGGCTTCGCGCGGCAGGCCGGCCGAATGCGTCAGCAGGCCGCGCAGCGTGATCGGCACGCTGTCCCGCGGGTCGTCGGCCAGCCGGGCCCAAGGAAGATAGCGTTCGATCGGCGCGTCGAGAGCGACCGTGCCGCGTTCCCACTGCTGCATCAGCGCAACGGCGGTGAACAGCTTGGAAATCGAACAGATCGAATAGATCGTATCGGGCGTCGCCGGGATCCGGCCCGCGCGGTCTGTGGTGCCGAAGCCCTTCGCCCAGACGGTGGCATCGCCCCGCACCAGCGCGGCCGAGATTGCGGGAATCCTGCGATACCGCCGCTGCCCGTCGATCCACAGTTCGGCAGCGCGCATCGCCTCACCCAGGGCGGCGGCCTTCGCCGGATCGAGCGCCTCGGCGACAACCGGCGGGGCATCCTGCGCATCTACGGCGCCCGGAACCGCCATGCCCCAAGCCGCGAGTGCCGCGCCTGCCCGGAAAACCGCCTTCATCGCTCGTACTCCCAGAGTGGAGCGCGACTGTCCTATACGCGCCGGCCCATGGCAAGCGGCTCCCTCTTGGGGCAGCTAGACCTGCCAGTCGACCGAGGCGCGGCCATGCTCTGTCAGGAATGCGTTCGCGCGGCTGAAGGGGCGCGAACCGAAGAACCCGCGATAGGCCGAGAGCGGGCTGGGATGCGGGCTTTCGATCACGCAGTGCTGCCCGGCACGCAGTCCTTCGATGCGTTTCGCCTTGGCCTGCGCATGGCTGCCCCAGAGGATGAACACGCTGGGCTCCGCGCGCGCCGCCACTGCAGCGACGCAGGCGTCGGTGACCGTTTCCCAGCCGCGCCCGGCATGGCTGGCGGCCTTGCCGCCTTCGACCGTCAGCGTATTGTTGAGTAGCAGCACGCCGCGGCGCGCCCAGGCGCTCAGATCGCCATGCGCGGGGCGCGCGATGCCCAGGTCGGCTTCCAGCTCCTTATAGATGTTCGCCAGGCTCGGCGGGACCTTCACGCCTTCGGGAACCGCAAAGGACAGCCCCATCGCCTGCCCCGGCCCGTGGTAGGGGTCCTGCCCCAGAATCACCACCTTGACGCTGTCGAGCGGGGTGAGCTCGAGCGCCTTCAGCCGGCACCCCTGCGGCGGATAGACCGGCTTGCCCGCAGCTTCCTCGGCCACCAGGAAACCGCCCAGTCGCCGGACCTCGGGCGCCGCTAGCGCGGGTTCGAGTACGGGCCGCCAGCTTTCGGGGATCGCATCGCTTGCCATGGCAGCAGGAGTAGGCCGCTGCGCAGGCGCGCGCCAGCACCCCCTTCCCAGCAATCCCCGATGCGCCTAAGGCCTCGGCCATGGCAGTGCATTTCCACGAAGAAGACCTCCCCGCAGGCGTCCTCGCCGATGGCCCCGTGGCCGTCGATACCGAAACCATGGGTCTTGTCACGATCCGCGACCGGCTGTGCGTCGTCCAGATCAGCGACGGCAAGGGCGACGAGCACCTTGTCCGCTTTGCGCCCGACAGCGATTACGACACGCCCAATCTCAAGGCGGTGCTGGCCGATCCCGCACGGCTCAAGCTGTTCCATTTCGCGCGCTTCGACCTCGCCGCGATCGAATATTACCTCAGGGTGGAAGCGACGCCCTGCTATTGCACCAAAATCGCCAGCAAGCTGGTCCGCACCTATACCGATCGCCACGGGCTCAAGATGCTGGTCGAGGAACTGCTCGGCGAAAGCATTTCCAAGGCACAGCAGTCGAGCGACTGGGGCGGCCCCGACCTCAACGACGCGCAGCGCGACTATGCCGCGAGCGACGTGCGCTACCTGCACCGCATGAAGGAAGAGCTGGACCGCCGGCTGGCGCGCGAAGGCCGCACCGAAATGGCGCAGGCCTGTTTCGATTTCCTGCCCACCCGCGCGCGGCTCGATGTCGCCGGCTGGGCGGATCACGATATTTTCAGCCACATGTAAGGATCACGCGGGTAGGCGGGACACATGGCATTGCGGCAGCGCAGGATCGAAACCCAGGAGGCGAAGGAGCGCCGCGGCGAACGCCGCCTCTGGGCCGAGCCCGGCGGCTCGCACGACCGGCTGGTCGCCGTGCTGGCCCGCGTCTTGCCGATGGGCGTCGGCGTGCTCGCCGCGCTGATGGTGATCACCCCGCTCAGCCCGCGCGGCGAGATCAGCTTCCTGCTCGACCGGAACAAGGTCGCGGTGATCGAGGACCGGCTGCGCGTCGATAACGCGCTCTACCGCGGCGCCGACAACCAGGGCCGGCCCTTTTCGCTGACTGCCGGCGAAGCGGTCCAGCGCTCGAGCGCGGAGGGCATCGTCAGGATGAACGATCTCGTCGCGCGGTTGCTGCTCGAGGAAGGTCCCGCGCGCCTGAGCGCGCAGGCCGGGCTCTACGATATCGACGAAGACACCGTGGCGGTGACCGGGCCGATGCGGATGATCGCGGCGGATGGCTACCGCATGATGGCGCGCGATGTCTCGGTCGATCTCGAAACCAAGCAACTCGTCGGTGCGGGGGGCGTCGAAGGCGCGATTCCCGCCGGGACGTTCAGCGCCGATCGCTTGACCGCCGATCTGTCGGCGCGCACCGTTACCCTGACGGGCAATGCGCGGCTGCGCATGGAGCCCGGCAAGCTGAGGATGCCCTGATGAAGCCCCTGCTCTCCACCATCGCCCGCTGGGGCATCGGATCGTTTGCCGTCACCGCCGCAGGTTTCGCCGGCATCCAGCTGTCGGCGCAGGCGATCGCCTCGCACAATTCGAACGCGCCGGTTTCCTATGCCGCCGACCGGATCGAATTGCAGGACCGGGAAAACCGCGTCGTCCTGTCGGGCAATGTTCAGATCACGCAGGCCGGGCTCGGCTTGTCCGCAGCGCGCACGATCGTCAGCTACTCGGACGCCGGCAGCCTCAGCATCCAGCGGATCATGGCGACCGGCGGGGTAACCGTATCGCGCGGCAACGAGCGCGCGCGCGGCGATACCGCGGTCTACGACTTCAACCGCCGGATCATCACCATGGCCGGCAATGTTCGGCTCAACCGCGGGGGCGATACGCTCAACGGGGGACGGCTGGTGATCGATCTGGCCTCCGGCGTGTCAAGCGTCGACGGCCGCGCCAGCGGCTCGTCCTCGGTCACCGGGGAAGGGCAATCGGGCGGCCGCGTGACCGGCAGCTTCTCGGTCCCCGAGAACTGAGTCCCCTGCGCCGCGCCTAGCGCGCCCGTGCCCCGGCAACGCGGGCGATATCGGCGAGACCCTGCGCCAGCAGCAATTCGGCAGCCTGGCTGTTGGTCAGCAATTCACGGTGCAGCGTCACCAGCCTCTGGGTCAGCCGGCCCAGCTTGTCGCCGTGCCGCCACAGCGCCAGCTGCTGACCGATGTCGCGCTTTTCCTTGAAGAATATCCCCAGCCGCGCTTCCTCGCCGCGGTCGAGATCGCCGAAGGACCGCGGGCCCAGCGCGGCGGCGATGCGCGCGAGCTGCGCCGCCCGGCGTTCGAATGCCAGAAGCACGCCGACAGGGTTGAGCCCGAGCTGCTTCATCCGCGCCAGTTCGGTGCCTACCTTGGCCGCCTGTCCGCCCATCACCGCATTGACCAGCGGGGTGAAGCCATCGTCCTCGCTCGCCGCGCCGATCGCATCGAGGTCTTCCGCGGTCGCGCTCTGCGGGCTTTGCGCGGTGGCATCGAGATAGAGCGCGAGTTTCTCCACCTCGCTCTTCGCCAGTCGCACGTCGAGATTGGCCGCGCGTGCAATCCGTTCGGCCAGGTCGCCGCCCAGGCGCACCCCCGCCCCGTCGGCAAGGCCGCGCACGCTGCGGGTGACCGATTGCAGGTCGGGTGGATAGAACATCGCCACCAGCGCATCCTTGCGCTTTTCGAGGAGCTTGGCGGAGCGCGACTTGTCGGTGGCCGAAGTGGCGACGACGATGACCGGGCAGGCCTCGCCGCCGCCCGCTTCGCTGGTTTCGACCAGCACCTTGAGCGCTTCATGCGCCTCGTCGCCGTTGGCCCGCACCCAGATATGCCGCTGGTCGCCGAACAGCGAATTGGTCCGTGCCGCGTCGCCCAGCCGCGCGGGATCGCCGCGCAGTTCGGCACCCGACATTTCGACGCGTTCGCCCGGTTCGGGCAGCCAGGTCACGAGGTCGTTGGCGGCCGCACTGGCACCTGCTTCGTCCTGCCCGCAGAAAAAGAAAATGCCGCAGCCCTGTGCGGCGCTGCGTCCCTTGGCCGCGAAATCGCGGTTGCTGAGCTTCACTGTGCCGCGTCGCCCTGCCGCCGCAAGGCCAGCGCGATCCGCGTCACCATCCGCTGCGCAAGATCCTGCGACAGGTTCTGCAGCGCGGTCTGTTCAGCGGCAATAACCGCATATTCGCTCGACACCACGTCGATCCCGGCATCCGAGCCATCGGTCGCGTCGAGCAGGATTTCGCCAGTGGCGAGGTCGACCAGCTGATAGCGCGCCCGCAGCGTCCGCCGTTCGCGGCTGATCGTATCGTCGCGCAGCACGGCGAGCCCTTCGAGCTGGTCGTCGAGCCGGACATCGATCCGGTATTGCGGGCTGACCATGCCTGCTGCGCCGAAGCGTTCCTCGAGCGCGCTGCGCACCAGCCAGCCGGCCCGCCCTTCGATCGGCGCGACCT
>VMHT01074238.1_pt1 | contig 16217 bp, 14 predicted proteins | sample 4693611 | NCBI WGS metagenome assembly VMHT01 (sample SAMN12280063, study PRJNA550983) | marine metagenome | isolation source: seawater sampled from same location over 5 years 0.02-0.2 micron viral filtrate | place: USA: collected off the coast of southern California halfway between the port... ... | reverse complement strand
TTGGTAATGTTCCAGCACCTGGAAGAGCGGCGTTAAGGGTAACACTGGTAGTACCACCTGCCGCAAGTGTGTCATTACCTGCAATTACGTATTCTTCAGATACTCTTTCTTGAATTTCTAAGAATCCTCCAGCAACAAGATCTGGATTTGGAATGGTATTTGCGTCAACTAATTGAAGGTTAAAAGCATTAAATACAACAGGATTATTTGTTGCTGTGTCATTATCCAAACTACTAATTGCTGTAATTGGAGCCTCTTTTCTCATGGAATATAAATCATATTCACTCCAATCATCTCCGGCTATAACACCGTTTCCACAAGGACCAGAAATAGAAGTGGGTGTTCTTGATCCAGACGTATCTATGTAAGCCATATGAGTAATTGGGTCAAAACTTTTGATTGGTCTTGACTGACTTCTTGTTATATTATAAATTCTGAATTTAATGTAATAGTTTGTAGCAGCGGGTGAATCTGGAACAAAAATAGCTGGATTGTATCCAATAGATTTGTCCAAGTCAGTTGGGTCTGTGATTCTTAGAACTGTAGAACCTGGGATAATTGTTCCAGACAATTTTGTATCTAATACTATTCTGGCTCTGTCATTTCCAATGTATTCATACTCTGCGACTCTAGCACGATCGGTACAGGGTTCGGAAGCACTTGCAAAGTCATCAGCAGTTAAAGTAATAACTAAATCAGAAGTTGCCGTTGCGGCACCAGCAACAGCTGCAAATTTAGCAGTCATTGTTGCCTGTGGAACAGTAATAATATCTCCTGGAAGATATTCAGTACCACCTGTAACAGTTATACTTGTAACAACTTGTCCTACAAGACCAGTTCCCATAGTAAAATCAAAAGCAAAATCTGTTCCACTACCACCAGTAGCTTCTCCAGCAGCAATACTTAAAGTAGGATCAGCAGCTATACTTGCTCCAGCTACCTCTGGATTTGTCGTAATACTTGCTAATAATGCGTCAGCACTAGTTAAAAGTGTATGTGAACCATTGTCTACTACACATAACATAGCTCCACGGTAATAATTATGTGTTAGTTGTAGAGCACCCCTACCTGATGATTTACTACTTGTTGTATTAACAAATAAAATAGTATCAGAATATGCGTTTCCAACTGAACCACCGTTACTTACTGTTAGGGGAACTGGAACAGCAAGAGTCTCAGGGACAACATCAACGAAATATGAACCAGGAGATATTACGGCAATGGTATTTATTCTTTGAGCATTAAATAAAAAACCGTTCCATTGGGTGGACACACCATCAGTAATACTTGGTGCTGCCAAAGAAACAGGGTCAACTGCTTGTAAGGCATCTTTCTGACCGGAACCAACATTTTTTATCTCAAAATTTGCTGGTTCAGGGAACTTGTTCCTATCTCTCCTAAGCGAAGTTATTTCTATAAATTGTGTAGTCATTTTATATTTATTAGTTTGAAATATTATTTTAGATTACTATAATAAAAAATGTATTCTTCCTATGCTAAAATGGGTAATCAATGTTCCTCACAAACAATCGCATTATCCAGTAATACTAAGTTTTACAAACCATTTGATGAAATATACTATACTGACTGGAGAAGAACTTTTATACTAGACAATGATTCTATTAAAATGCCTCCAGACGGAAGCAAACAACAAATATGGCAACAACACATATCCCCAGATGTTTACAAACAATTTAACGTAAGAACCAGCTAAACTAATTATTCAAGTAATTATTCAAGTAATAATATGATTATTTTATATTATTACTCTTATTGTCTTTTTTTAGAAAGATAATAGTGTTTAATTAGCCAATGTAAAACTACTATAATGATTGCCTTAAGACCCAGCATGAAGTAAAACGAGTTTTTAGTTATTGGTACTATAGAATAAATTATATTATCAATTTGTGGTAGAGAAATTATGATAAATAATATCGCAAATATTACAGAATCTTTTAACTCCTCAAACACAAGCTCTAGGGTAGTATAGTTTTTCTCAAACAAAGAGTTAATAATCTTTGCTTCGCTGAGTGAGGGTTGGTTTTTATCAGTTGGTAACTGGGTAATTGGGTCTCCACCATTATTAACAGGAATTTGATTGTTGTATTGGATAGGTATAGACATTTAAGAATTCTTTAATAAGGTTTTAAACCAATAACTTTTAAATAGAAATGTCATTATCAATAAACAAGCTTAGTAAATTTTTAGCTAATAACAGACTAAACATTACAACAATATACACTGTAGGAGGCCAATGTACATATTTAGATGTCTCATGTACCAACGGCGCAGAAAACTTCCTACTCTACATCCCCAGCAAATACGAAATCCCAGTAGGAGAATCAAGTAATGTATATAGTCTAGAATACATTGAAGTCAACGAAGACGGAACTATACCAGAAAACTACGCAGGAGAACCAGACAATAATGACCTGGAAAAAACATACAATGAAATAGATCTTAGCTCTAATTTAGTTCAGGAAGACATGGTAGAGCACTTAGAGGAAAGCTATCAACATACTCTATCATTAAAAGATATAACTAAAAAAGATACGAATGAACTAAAAGCTATATTTAGACAATTGAAGAGATTTAAGTTCTGCGTACAGAGTCTAAACTATAAATTAGCAATAACATACAAGAACTATATATGTTGTATCAGAAGGGATGACACATTTGAAGGATTCCTAATCAAAAACTTTAAAGGAACGGACCACAGAAGCTTAAGAATAACTATTGATTTAGAAAGCTTATACAAAAAGAGTAGTTCTATAGAGATAGATGTTAGAACCGTTAAGGAAGGTATATATCAAGTATTAGACAAAAACCAATTCAAACATACTAATAACTTACAAAGACTAATGGAAAATAGAGATACTTTTGGGAAACTTTGTACCAAGATTATACAAAAGAAAAAGATATTGATGGATTATCTGAACCACCTACAATCTCTCTTGGATAATCTATGCCACGTAGAAAAAGCAAACTACGACAAGATAACTGAGATTGGGAACATGTATTCCAACGATGGTGGTATCAAAGGATTACATACAGATATAGAACGAAGCCATGTCATCGCTAAATATGAGAATGAGATATCTCGTATCAATACAACGAAGAAAGATGTTGTTAGCAATATCCACTTGGTTCAAACATCTTTAGAGAATGTATCACTAAAGATGGACAAGATATGTTTTGATAACACTGTGATGTTGGATGCTATACTGAAGAATTTCGTTTTACTTGGTGAAATATAATATTGGAAATATATAAAAATGTCAAATCAAATATACTGTGAAAATATTTTAAGAGAATTTTTTACGGTTTTATATCGTGAAATTTCAGAAAATTCTGAAATCACTACCCAAGACACCTTAGAATTCCTAAAACGTTCTCCTACAGTTCCAGGAGATACAGATGAACTTCGTAACACAAACGCTCAAGTTTTACTTGAAAATTTACTACAAATTATAACAGGAAATACAGGTAATACTAATATCTATGATATATTTTTTTCTACACAGGAGGGAGGAGTAGTATTTGAAGATGGTTTAGTAGTATTTGGAAGTATAAATCCTTTATCACAAAAAATGTGGATTATTCTTTATATTCTTGTTAATATACCTAATTTTAATGAAGACGAACTTACAAATGGAATTGCTATACCATTAGTATATAATAAAGCTGATTTAATTATATATGATGATGAATATGAAGATTTAGTGGATGAGTTCCCTTATGAACAAGACCAGTTATATGTTTTTATTTATGATTATTTTAACTATGCCGATATTATTCCAAAACCTTTTAATTCTGATTTCCAAGATACTGTAGATTCAATAGATATTACTAATATTAATTGGTGTTATTTGTTTGATATTACAGAAACTACAGACCAAACATTAAAATATACTATTACGCTTGACAAAGATAGATGGGATACTTTTATTACTAATTTCCCAGAAATTCCTGAGGAAGAGGTTATTGAGGAACCAGAGGTTATTGAGGAATCAGAGGTTATTGAGGAACCAGAGGTTATTGAGGAACCAGAGGTTGTTGAAGAATCTCAACCAAGTCCTCAACCAAGTCCTCAACCAAGTCCTCAACCAAGTCCTAGAGCGAGTAGTCCTCAACCTGTATCAGGACCCCAGCCAATACTTGAGAAAGTCCAGAGTAATTTTATGGGAATTATATTAATTAGTCTATTAGTAATATTTGTATTACTTTTAATATTTTACTTGGTGAAATATAATATTGGAAATATATAAAATATGGAAGATACAACATTTAATTTAGTTTTATGTGCTGTGGTAACTTTAGTTATTATCGTATTAATAATTATGTTATTTAGCAAGAAAGATTCTTATGGATACACTGGTGGAACCGGTAGTTACGGCACTTTAGGACTTAACCGTCACCAGACAAATAGATATCATAATCCACAAAATCTTACACAAGTCAGGGCGTCTCGTATGAAGCAAATCAACAATTTAGCTAATGACCCATTCCATGGACATGATGATGCTAAGGGTATTAGACATAATGTAAACATAGACTCAAATAAATACGAACAAGATAATATGGAAGATGACCCAAGTGAAGATAGTGTTACACAAGCACGTTACCGAAAAAACAGAGTCAGGACAAGTTAGATTATAATACGTTTTTATCGTATTATAAAGTTAAATAATTTAATTGCACATGCTTCTAACGTATTGTTGGTTGCAGTTGCCCGCATTGGCACCGTAAGCGTTAGTAATGTTGAAGAAACCACTGCAGCTTGGTTGAGCGCTACCGTGGGTTAGCGCATCGTAGCCTGGCATACCGTACGCTGGGACAACGTACATACCAGTTGTGGTGGACGAAGGAATTGGTGGAGTGCCCATGAGGCCGGCCGCACCCTGATTATTGTATCTACCGAGCGACGCGTAGGCACACGCACCGCCCGAAACTTGACTTCCGGAATATTCAGACATTTTATTTATTCCCAACATTTTAAATTTTCATATTTTTAATGTTTTTTGCTTCTTCTCTTGCTAATTTATCAACAAGTTCATTATATTCATCTCCGTTGTGAGCTTTTACCCAATTCCAATCAATAGTCTTACCCTCACTAACCTCATCAAACTTCTTCCACAAATCTAAATTTACTTTACGTTTCCACTCGCCTTTAGCACACTTTAAAGTCCATTGACTATCTGTGTAAATAATACACTCCTTATCTACAAAACCTAAGGCCTCTATAACAGCTGTAAGTTCCATACGGTTGTTAGTCGTCTCTTCCTCACCACCAACTATTATCCATTCACGGTCTTCACCAGGATACAATACACATCCGCACCACCCTCCTGGTCCTGGGTTTCTAAGACAAGAACCGTCTGTGTATATCACAGTTTTTTGGGTGTTTTTGGTTATTAAATCATATGTTTCAGGTCCCATGGTAAAGTTTGTAATTTCCGGATAGTTTTCTTCTAGTTCATTAAGTATATCGTCCATGCTATTATTAATTTTTCTAAAAATATTAACATAAATTCAAAATTAATTTATGTTAATATCTAATAAAATATATGCCGCTTCCTGTTGATCGTGTAACTCAAGAAATTGCGGATTCGACTTATGATGGTTTTAAAAATGACCATTATTTAAGACATTGTTTAACCCAACAAGATGCTATGGGTTGTTATAATTGTCTTGCCGCTTATAAAAATAATGCCACAGATTCTAATAAAACACTGTTAAATAGTCCTATAGGCAATAAATTAATGGCGACGTCTTGTATACCTGCTGGAAGATCTATAAATGTTCTAAATAACCCAACACCTCGTTCTGGCAATGCCTTTTGTCCGGTAGACCAAGAGTGTTCGGGTTTTACACAAATAAACTCTCCCCGACACAGTTGTACTGCTGAAGAAATTAGACAAATAAAATCCTGTGCCGGAGGCACCAATCCAGTTCAAGCTCCTACCCAAAACACATGTAGAGCAGAATGTGTGAATAATGATATTATCGGTGTTTCGGGTGTTAAAGGATTACCAATATGTCATCAAGCATATCCTGGAGAGGGAGATACCGATGATGATTTTAACAAAGATTATGTTAAATTAACAGAAACACAATGTAATACTTCTGTAGATTTTGATCAAGATGGAGATGGTGTAGTAGAGGATCTCTCGGAGATTTATTACTGGAGTTCTCCTCTTAGTGGTCCTGAGTGTAAAAATAATCAGAGACAATATACAACAACACTTAAATGTTCGGAGGTTGATAAGAGAAAATTAAGACCTGGTCTTACATGTGAAAATATTGTATCAAATTATACTTTTAGGAACGAACCTGTTTTTTGTAAAACAGGAAGTGGAAATTTTTGTTCTAACGACGATAGTTTTGATGTAATGGATGGTCAAGAAGCGGGAAGATGTTATGGCCCTGTTCCTATTTTTGGTCTTCGTGGTAATGTTGATGGTGACGGGACTCCAATTTTTATTGATGAATTATCAGACAAAGATAACAAATATTGTAGGACACGAGTATCATGTGATAGAAACCCAACTACTAAAAGATGTAATGTAGATGCAGATGGAGGAGTTAAACTCAATTTTTGTGAAAACCAACCTGGACATCCAGGTATATTAACCTCGGATAATCCTGTATGCCAAAATTCCTTTGCTGTAAATGAAAATATAGAGACGGCTGCAGCCCTACCTGAATATGAGTTTGCTGATATTCCTGGAGAAGATGTTATAAAATGTGCTAAAAATCCTTGGTGTGATGCCGGAGCAGTTGTGGCGGCGTCTGTTGGAGGTTTTGCTATAGGTGCGGCGTTAGCAGCCGACGAGGTTGGGGGAGTGTTATCAGCAGCGCAAAAAACAAGACGTGCTGCGCTTTTGGCATCTTGGTTCGGTCTTAATGGAGAGGCGCAGGTCGGAGCCGCAGGAGCTCGTGATGCTGCCAACAATCCTTCCAGTGGTGATTTACCTGGTACTAACCACATTAGACCACCAGGCGCAATACCAGGTCTTACATGCGAAGATGGTCTTGAAGGTTGTGGAGTAAGTGTGAACTTAGTTCCTGAATTTATGCGACAAAAACCCGATGCGAACAAACTGTTAGATTGGTGGAAAGATACTTCAGATTGTAATATTTATTGGCACGAAGGTAATCCAGTTTGTTGCCAGAAAGATTATACTTGTCTAAGATGTGATAATTTACTATAAATTTTAACTAAGAAAAAAGAATTTCATTTATGAAAATGAAATTCTACGACAAAAATACTAAAAAATACAGACTAAACCTTATCATGGTATCAGAACAATACTGCTGGGATATTCTCAAGAATAACTTTGAAACTAAGGGCTTTGTTCATCATCAGACAGAATCCTTTAATAACTTAATCAATGAAGGCATATCAAAAATTGTGACAGGTGGACCACCTATTGTAATCAGTTCAAAATCTAAAGACGAAGATATTTTTTACCAGAATTATACTATAGAATTCAGCGACGTATTTATTCCTTCCCCTACGGTTATTGAGGAAGACAGGACATTAAGGTCTTTCTATCCGTCTGAAGCAAGGCGTAGGGACCTTACGTATGACGCTCCTATATATGTATCTGTCACAACTAAGTTAGAAGTTAAGGATGAAGAACCAGAGATTGAGAAACATCTTAGGGTGGTTATTGGTAGAATTCCGATTATGTTGAGAAGCAACAAGTGTTATCTCACAAACATGACGAAGTCAGAGAGAATTAAGGCTGGCGAGTGTGAGTATGATGAAGGTGGGTATTTTATTGTTAAGGGTAAAGAACGTGTTTTGATTCCTCAGCTTCGTAGTGTATATAATGTCCCCAAAGTATTTGAACAGAAAAGTGGAGAAAAGTTTAAGTTTATTACTGAAATCAGAAGCATGTCTGAAGAAACCGGTCATTCCGCACTCCTCAAGGCAATGATTGGTAACGATGATAGAACACTTGTTTTTTCTCTACCATACATCAAAGAGAACATACCAATTGGTGTTGTCTTCAAAGCTCTATGTTTCTATGAACAAGAAGATATCAAGAATTTGATTGCTCTATCGTCTCCTAAGATTGACAAGTATATTAAACTGATTGATAGGGATTCCTTCTTTTGTGTAGAACAGTCTAACGGTTTCCCCCTTTTTTATGAGACAACAAAACAAGAACTAATCAATGATAATTTTCCAGCGAAAAGTATTCAAAGTGAGATTGAAAAACTTTGGGATGACTTGACCGAGGAAGAACAAGTTGCGTGGAAAAACAAAATGACCAGAAATAAAGCTTTAGAATATATTGGACAGCATTCTATTCACACTATTAAGGAGACAGAATATCGCACTTATGCTCTACAGGTTGTAGAGAACGAATTGTTTCCTCATATGGGAATAACTGTGACAATAAAAGAAATCGCATATTTCTTGGGTTATATTGTGAATAAATTACTATCAACTAATATCGGCTTGAGAAAAGAAGATGATAGGGATGATTATGTTAATAAGCGTGTAGAGTCTGCTGGAGTTTTGTGTTATGAGTTGTTTAGACAATTGTTCAAAAAGTATTGTATGGCGATTGTTTCAAGTATTGAGAAAAAGAAACAGACACCAGATGCCATGTCTATCATTAGTCGTCTTCCGATTATTACAAACGGCTTGAAACATTGTTTCGGGACTGGAAACTGGGGTATTCCAAAGAATAATTACATTCGCACGGGTGTATCACAAGTTCTTTCTAGGTTGTCTTATGGTGCTACACTTTCAAATCTTCGTCGTGTTACTATATCTATTGGTAAGGAATCAAAGAACTCAAAGATTCGCCAGATTCATCCATCTCAGATTATGTTCTTGTGTCCAGCAGAAACTCCAGAGGGACAATCTATTGGTATTGTGCTTAACTTATCATTGCTAACAAAAATTTCTGAGAAGTTCTCGGCTGTTCTGGTTAAGGAAGTGATAGAAAATTGTGAGAATATTACACTATTAGATGATGTAGAGGATATGAATAATGTCACAAAAATATTCTGTAATGGTTTATTTCTTGGTATTACTACGGAACCATTTGATTTTATGGATGAAATTAAAGGTATTCGTTCTGTTAATATGCTACCATATGATGTATCATTAAGTTATGATGAGGTTGATGAAGAAATTAATATTTTTTCAGACGAGGGACGTCTACTGAGACCAGTTTTCACCACAGAAGATGGGAAACTTAAGATTAAAGAATCTGATGGTGTTGTATGGGATGAACTCGTCCAGAAAAATTTTATCACTTACGTTGATAATAACGAAATTAACAACTCTGTGGTAGCATTTAACCCTAAGGAACTTGATAAATACCACAACGATTACTGCGAAATCGCCCCAGCAATGATGCTCGGTGTAATGGCTTCAATCATTCCCTTTCCAGACCACTCCCAATCTCCTCGTAATTGTTATCAAGCAGCTATGGGAAAACAAGCAATGAGCATTTTTGCCCTGTCCCATCTAATCAGGGCAGACACTGTCACCCATGTTCTCACTTATCCACAAAAACCAATTGTCAGCACCAAGTCAGCAAACATGATGGGATTCAGCGATATGCCATCTGGTATTAACTGTATGGTTGCTATTGCTTGTTATACAGGATTTAATCAAGAGGATTCTGTAATTATCAATCATAGCGCTATCCAACGTGGATTATTTTGGGCGACTACCTATAGAACCCATTGTGAGGAGGAAAAGAAACAGGGAACTTATAACATTGAGAAGATTGGTTGTCCGCCTCTTGATAAACAACGCAAGGATGCTAATTATAGCTTGCTTGATGAAAACGGAATCGTTAGGCTTCGTCATCCTACCTATGTAGATGGGAATGGCAAAACTTGTGGTGGTGGGGCTGTATGGGTTGAAACTGGTGATGTTATTATTGGTAAAGTATTGGTTCATAGTAATAAATCCGGTATAGAAGAACTTTCTGATGCTAGTTTGGTTATTAAGAAAGGTGAGGATGGTTATATTGACAGGATTTTCGTATCTACAACTCCAAACGGTTACAAACTAGTTAAAGTTGTAATTAGAACACTACGTATTCCAGAAGTTGGAGACAAGTTTGCCAGTCGTGCCGCACAAAAAGGAACCCTAGGAATGGTTTACCGACAAGAAGATATGCCTTGGACAGCATCAGGTATTATTCCAGATATTATTATGAATCCTCATGCTATCCCAAGTCGCATGACCATTAATCAATTGATGGAAAGTGTCCTTGGTAAGTCTTGTTGTATGGATGGAACATTTGGTGATTCTACACCTTTTACTGATTCAAGCATAAATATAGCCGACAAACTATGTGATAGACTTGGAATGAACGAGTTTGAAAGAACTGGAAAAGAAACTCTCTATAATGGTATGACAGGAGAAATTATGGGTAATGTATTCATAGGACCAACTTATTACCAACGACTAAAGCATCTGGTCAGTGATAAGATTCATGCTCGTGCATACGGTCCGAACGCAACACTTACCAGGCAACCACTTGAAGGTAGAAGTCGTGAGGGTGGTCTTCGCTTTGGAGAAATGGAAAGAGATTGTATGATTTCTCATGGAGCATCAAGATTCCTAAAGGAACGACTCAACGACCAATCTGATCCATACCAAATCCTGATATGTAAAGACTGCCACAATTTCGCCACAACAACATACAGTTGTAAGGCATGTAAGAGTGATAACGTCTGTAAAGTAAATATATCATATGTCAGCAAACTCGTCATCCAAGAACTCAACGCAATGTTGATTAAATGCGAAATATTCGCAGAGAAATAACTATTTAAAATAATGATTATTATATATAACAAGCCCCGGTGGCGCAATTGGATAGCGCGTCGGACTTCTAATCCGGAGGTTGCGGGTTCGAGTCCCGCCCGGGGTATTATTTTAACACTAACAAAGTGTTAAAATACCTAACATTTATTACAAGACCACCTATCACCAACACTTGGAGCCGTATGCTCCTGAGTCGTTTGAATACCCGTTCCAAAATCACCACCACATTCCATATCCAACAAAGGTGACAAATAACACCCATCTTTCTCTCTGTACTTCATTCTTAATGAAAGATGTTTGCCGTATTTGTAATAATCACCCATCATCATATCCTGAGGTCGTTTTATAGGAAAAAAACGTTTCATCAAATATTCTGCGTACCGTCTTGACATTATATACGCAACAGCCCCAGCGTTATAATAATCACCCTCCTGAACTATCTCCATATCACCAACTTTTAAAACTTTCTTATACTTTTTATCAGTATCCGCCCAATTACCATTCCACAAATGAAACACAGAAAAATCTATACCATTATCTTCCAACGCCGCCATCAACTTATTCACCTTCCGAATAAAATCCTTCTTCAACTCAACATCATCTTCCAAGATTAAAGCATACTTTTGACAAGAATTAATCAACTTCTGCCAACAATTGTAATGAGACATATTAATAGATATCTCTATAGTAGTCATAACACAATTCTTTGCGACTATCTTATTTTTTATCATATTACACATAACTTCATGATTAAACTTAACTCCCAAAACACAAGGGACACGACAGGCCTTTACATCTGCTATAGCCGCATATTTCTTAAACTTTTCATATCTGGCTTTATGTATAGCACAATTTACTACATATACACCCATCTTAACATCAAAATTGTTATAACAAACTCGTGTATCACAGTTCTTGGTAGGTTTTAGTTTCCAATAGGTTGGACTTTTACTCACAGACTTCTCCAAACAAAGCCTTACACATTTACGGACTATTGTTTTATCAAAAGGCTCAGCCGGTTTTTGAAAAACTTTTAGGTTAACTTTTTTATACATATTTTTTAGATATTTTGTAGGATTGTTAGGTCCCAACACATTAAAATTGCCAAACTCGTATTCAACTAAAGGGAAAACATACTTATGTTCAAACGAAGATTGAGGAATTAAATCCCTAATCTTCTTAAGACTAGCTACAAGATTATTACCATCTTTCTTATAAGGCACAACCAACACACTAGGAAAATCCCTCTGTTTCTTACAAATCTGATAACCAATATTTGTTTTACCTATAGAATAACCACATTTATTCAAATAAAGTTTAATTTTAGACAATTTACTGCTATCCTTAGATAATATAGCAATAAAAAGACCATCACTCGTTGGAACCATACCAGTGTATTTTACAGAACCAAGTAAAGTATCTTGAATTACCCAATATTTAATACCATAATTGATAAATATCTGGTGTATATCATACATCATCTGGTACAATATCTTAATTATACTACTACGAGTTATATCTACCATTTTTATTATATTATAGTATAATATAATAATTTAACAATGATTATTCCGTAAATATATTAGAATTTCCCACAAAACCTTACAATCATATTCATTATATTTTACTATATCTTTCATAACATCACAAGTAGAAGGTTCATCTTCAGTATTATAACATTCATAAGCATTTACCATCGCCGTCATCCCAGAACTACACTTACTATCCATTACTGTACTAATCATACCATGCTTTTGCATAGCTTTTGCTATAGATTTAAGTCCAAACTTGAAAGAACCTTTAATAACTATGGGCTCTTCCATAAAAATATTATACATATCCCTCCACTTCAAATCTTTCCAATTATCAGAAATTATATCTTTCCTTTCGTAATCTCCAATCTGGTTCGCAATATCAAACTGCCTACACTCCGCTATATTCCAGAAACGTGTTTCAGCACACCAATAATTAATAGTAGGATTGCCACGCTCTTTTAGAAATTCTATAAATTGATTCATAATAAGATATTCATCATTGTAAGTTGTTTTTTCAGATATAAAATTCTTATATTTCCACTCCCCCTCTTCTTGCCAACCTACACCAATCATAAAAATCATGTCTGACGAATATTGATTAGGCAAGTCTTCAAAACTTGAAAATATATCAGCTAATGTCTCAAAATCAACAAAAACCTCATTACCTTGGGTTTTCCAATCACCAAAATTAGTCTTAATACGTTTTGGCCATATTTTATCAACATCTTGACGATTGATAGATAATATCTTATCTATAATTTCACTTCTTACTCCAGTAATACCTATATTTTTAGCAGTACATCTATCATCTTTCCAAGAAACTATATCATTCAATAAAGCTTTTTCCCTATTCTTAACACCAACATTCCAAATATTAGTAATCTCCCCAATATTATCAGCAATCTTCTTTTTCTCAATATTCCATCGCCCAGAATCAACACACATGTTAGGATACAATTCAGGTCGGGAAGGAGGATTTATAGACCATTCTAAACCATGTTCCTTAACATCTCTTACCCATTGAATAGCATTCTTTGTAGATTCTTTATAAATCTTATCTACACCATTAAAATCAATCTTACCTAAACGATTAAAACAAGTATAATTTCGGTAATTTATGTCTTTCTTAGTATAATGCCAACGCCTTCCCAATATAAAAGCATAGGGTGCTGTATATCCTTGGATTCTACCAACAGCTTGAGTATAAATCAATGTCTGAGCTTTGTAAGCAGGGTAATGACCAGAATTACACAAGTGTATACCATCTGAACGAAGAGGTAATGTAGAAAATTTAATATCTACAACTACATAATGATATTTTCCACTTAATCTAGGAGCTGAAATGTTCTCAGCTATACTATCAAGTGGAGGGACATCTATCAAGTTCTTAAGATAATCACTCCGAACCAATAGGTCAATTATACCGTTTGTATTGTTATACATATTCTTAACAGGGGCCGAATGTATTATGGGAATACCAGATTTCATAGCGGAGATTGTTTTCTTACAATCTTCATCTGTTATATAGTTAGATATAGTGACTATGGGTAATTCTCTGTTTTTCATATATTCAATAACTTTATTTTCAAAGTTAATACCTTTTCCCTTGATAAATTTATCAAAAGATAAGTTTTGTTTTGGACTTGCCCTTGTTATCCTACGTTTTACAGGTGTAGTACGTAATTTTAACCAATCAACAAGAGTGTCATTTATCATATAATTGTGTATATGTGTAGCAGAAACCATAATAGGTTTGATAGATACTATATCATCAATCCTTGGTTTCTTAGAACGAGTATGGTAAGATACCGGCAATAGGCGTTTCATTTTTTAATAGGTGGTAAGTCTTTTAATTAAAAATATAATTACCAGAATTATCTTTAATTAATATAAATGTCTGGAAGAGGAAATAACCAAGGTAATAATAATCAATCTGGTAATAACAATGGTGATAATCAAGAAATCAAAGATACAATATCTTTTATCTGTAGAAACGACAGACCAGAATGTACGCAATGTTCATATATTTTAGATAAAAATGTGGAAAAAGAACAAAATAAAGACGCGAAAATTTTTACTGGTAAAGTTTACGAAGGAACATCAAATGGTTTAACAGAATGTAATAAATTCTGTCCTAAAAACCCCCTACCCGATGGAAAGCCATGTCCTAATGATGGTGATAATAACACTAAAACTAGAACAGATAGTGATATGAATGATTCTCCTCCACCACCAAAACCCAAGGGGGGACCAAAACCCAAGGGAGGACCTGGACCCAAGGGAGGACCAAAACCCAAGGGAGGACCTGGACCCAAATTAGCAGAAAAAGTTGGAGACAATTTAACAAACATCATGAGTAATATGAAAGCTTTAGCAACAAATTTTACAGATAATTCAAGTATTGAGAAATCAGTCCTAGCAGGTATAGGAATCAGTGTAATACTACTCCTAATTATAGGAACATTGTTTGGTCTATTCTAAATTTAATATTGTTATAAAATATAACAATATCTTAATAAATGGATACAAATCTACCCGAAGCAAAAATGATTGAAGTCAATTTAGACGAATCTATTATATCAGTGGAACCAGAAGTTTTACCAGCAATATGTCGTAGATGTGGGAAACCATTTGAACGTAAAAAAATAAGTACTCCTACTACAGCAAATTACTATAGGTGTCCTAACTGTATTGGGTTTTTAGCTATTCTAGAAGACTCTTGTAGTATCAGCTGATATATTCAGTCCCTGGTTTTGGACACCATGCTTTAGGAGATGATGGCCTAGAATCTCTTTTACCAGTTAATCTCTCTAATTGCTCATTGTAATCCCTATCATGTGTCCAACTTAAACACAATAAATCTGGAGGAGAACTTTCCCTCTCACTCCTCTGCTTTCGTGTCTTCCTAAACTTTGGATTGTAAGACCACATTATCAAATTAGTCCTTACACCCTCTTCAATATCATCAGCACCATGCCTACGACTACCTAAATGCATTACAGCCCTTCCAATTTCATGATAATATGTCAATGAATGCTTACGATGATTATGCTTAGATATATCACCGCAAAATTGTAATTTACAACCCTTGAACTTATCACCCAAACATAAATTAAACGTAACATCAGAATCATCGGTATGCATATCCAAACTTCTATCCTCACCGGCTTTATATCTAACCGTAAAAGTATGATGTCCATCCAACTCATTACCTACATCAGGAAACAATACTTTAGCTGGTGTAGAAACAACCCTACCCTGAAGAGAATCCATAAATGGCTTCATACCTATTTCATTAAGTATTACACCATAATTATTCATAGAATTAGGACGACGAATCTCTTGACCAGAACCCTCGTAATGTTTTACTTCCTCCAACAACTTTTTAGCAAAATCTTTATTAACACATGGAAATGAATATACTCCATCCCCTTCTTTTCTTAAATGTTCTACTTTATCCAATGGAATACCTTCGTCAAGCTCTTCCAACATTTTAATACATCTAGGGTCCAACCATTTATCAGAAAATATAGATTTATATAGTTCTGGATGTTTAGGTTTATATGTATTATCATAATTATCAATGTTATTATAAATTAGTCCGGCCAGTATTGCTATAACTACTAAAATACCCAAACAAAATACTACCCGATTCATTCTAATTTATAATTATACCATAAAATTTATCGTCTTTTTGATTTCCTCCTCTTCTTAGACGATTTCCTCCTCTTCTTAGACGATTTCCTCCTCTTCTTAGAAGACTTCCTCCTCTTCTTGGAAGACTTCCTCCTCTTCTTAGACGCCTTCCTCCTCTTCTTAGACGACTTCCTTCTCTTCTTCGACGACTTTCTCCTCTTCTTAGAGGACTTCCT
>VMHT01061040.1_pt1 | contig 16218 bp, 10 predicted proteins | sample 4693611 | NCBI WGS metagenome assembly VMHT01 (sample SAMN12280063, study PRJNA550983) | marine metagenome | isolation source: seawater sampled from same location over 5 years 0.02-0.2 micron viral filtrate | place: USA: collected off the coast of southern California halfway between the port... ... | reverse complement strand
TACACTGGTTCTGATCAAGATTATAAAGAAATTGATGTTGACCAAACAGTTAAAGAGGGTGATACCTTAAGACTTCAAAAAGAAGATAAAATTGTTAGTCAAGATAGAAGAACTATCTACGCATTGATTGCTGCTGATACTGTTGAGACTGAAACTTATACAGGTGTCGGTATCAATACTGATAATGCATTCCTGAGACCAGTAGAATGGACCAAGCAAACTTCTGACCTCATTATTGATGGTCTTAGAATTTCTAAGGTAAGAAATTCCCTCGAACCACTGTATTATCCGACAACTAAAGTTATTGCTCCTGTTGGTCCTACAGACACCTCAATATATGCTGAAAATGTCTGGTCATTTGAAAATATTGATAATCTTGGACAAACACTTAATGATGTCACAATTGTAGGGGCGATAGGAGTTGGATTAACTATTCCAGTCGTTGAAAAACTCAAGAGTGTTAGTTATGATGGTGATTTTGGACATATTAGAGATATTACAACTGCAGCATCTGGAATCAACTCATTACCAACAGTTACATTTGACTTATTCCCATCTCCACAAATTTATGCTAAAACAGGAGCACCAGGCACGATTGAAAGGACTGGTATTGCTACAGGAGATTACTTCGTAGTTAGAAATACTCGTATTGGCACTGGTGTTACTTCAATCGATGGTGATGTTTCTACTATTGTTGCAAACGGAACATCTTTTGTTGATAACGTTTATCGTGCTGCTCAGGTTGTTGCTATTGGCGGAACAGATACAATTCGGGTATCTACAAATGTTCTTTCTATTGTAGGAGTGAATACTGCTCTACCTGATACCTTCAGTATTAAAACCTACGGATCGTTCAGTTGGGGTAAGATAAATATAGGAAGTAGAAATGGATCTCAGTTTGCATTCCAAAAAGATGATCCACTTTCTGGAATTAGTACTTCAGCACATATTTCAAGAACCACTGAATTAAAATCACAGTACTAAACACAGTATAAATAATCAAAAAATCGGACAGACATGCCTGCCATAATCACTGACCAATTTAGAATTTTGAATGCGGAGACATTTGCTAAGTCTGTGACTGGCATTGGCACGACTTCAAACTTTTATTATACCTTCTTGGCGCACCCCAATCCCACCAATGTTAGCATTGAGGAATATGGTGATGTTAATTGGGCGTCAAACACCCCAGACCCAAGAGACTCTTTTGAGCAGGAGAATAGATATCACGACTCGATGCTTTTCTTGAATAAGATTGGCATCAATGACTTTGCAAGAATTGTACCTAGAGTTAATTGGACTTCTGGTATAATCTATGACATGTATAGAAATGATTATGATATCACTAATGCAGCACCACAAACTAGTTCAAAGACACTATACGACTCTCGTTTTTATGTCGTAAACTCTGAATTTAAAGTTTACATCTGCATTAATAATGGCACAAGTCCAGATTTCCCAAAGGGTCAACCATCACAGAATGAACCAACTTTTGTTTCAACTGTTCCCCAAAAAGCAGGAAATGGAAGTGATGGATACCTCTGGAAGTATCTTTACACAATCTCTCCTGCAGATATTGTTAAATTTACAACAGAGAAATATATGCCACTCCCCTCAAACTGGGGAGACGGTAGTACTGCATCAGTAAAAAATGCTGCTGTTCGTGGAAGAGTTGAAACAGTAGTTATCAAGAACAGAGGATCAGGACATACGTCAGGAACATATTCTGTAGACATTCTAGGTGATGGAAGTGGCGGAAAGGTCTCTGTTGTTGTAGTTGATCAGCAAGTCTCTAGTGTTGAGGTTACAGCATCAGGAAAGGACTACACTAGAGGAGTAGTTAACTTTGATCCTGGTGATGGTGGAAGTGGTTCAGTAATTGAAGTTATGATTCCTCCCAAAGGTGGACATGGAGCAGATATCTACCGTGAGTTAGGTTCATATAGAGTAATGGTTTATTCTAAGTATGATTCCTCTTCTGATTTTATTTCTGAAAATTCATTCTCAAGAATTGGTATTGTAAGAAATCCAACGGAATATGGAAGTTCAACTGCTATTCTAAATACTAATACCGCAACTTCTCTTGGTGCATTGAAATTGAAACCCGGTGGTAGTGCCCCTGGCATTTCAACTTCCAGTGTTGAGTATCCACTAAATGGTGAGATTCGTCAATCAGTTGGCACTGCTGGATCAATTGCTGTTGGTTATGTTGCATCTTGGGATGGTGATACTGGGATATTGAGATACTATCAACCTGTTGGTTTATCTACTATATCCAATAATAACTTTAGAAACTTTGATTTTGAAGGTAATGCAAATCCAGTGAATTGTGTTGGTATGGCAGGAACTTCTTTAGTTCCTGATACTAGTTTTACAAATGTTTCTAGTGTGACGCTAAGTGGAAAGGTAATTGATCTAGGTCAAACTTTCGTTCTTGGAAAAGCAAATCCAGAAGTTGAAAAGTATTCAGGTGATATCATTTACATTGATAACAGAGCACCAATCAGTAGATCTGAATCCCAAAAAGAAGAAGTAAAAGTCGTAGTAGAGTTCTAAGAACATGACCCAGAACACCAATTTAAATGTTTCGCCTTATTTTGACGATTTTGATGAAGATAATAATTATAATAAGGTGCTGTTCAAACCTGGATTCCCAGTTCAATCCAGGGAATTAACTACGTTACAGTCTATCCTGCAAGGACAGATTGAAAAGTTCGGACAACACTTCTTTAAGGAAGGGTCAATGATTGTTCCTGGTGGAATAATCTACGATTCAAATTATTTTGCAGTTAAGATCGATCCTACTTTCTTAGACGTTCCTGTTTCTGCATATACTTCATATCTTAAAGATAATAAAATTGAGATACAAGGCGAAACTTCTGGTGTTAAGGCAACTGTGGTCAATTGTATCACAAGTGCGGAATCGATTGATTCTGTTGATACTCTTTATGTCAAATACACTTCTTCTGGATTAGATGGTGTAACACCAACATTTGCAGATGGTGAAACTCTAATTACATTAGAAGATATTGACTATTCTTCTACTACTATTCCAGCAAATAATCCATTTGCAAGAGCTGCTGTTTCTGAAGCAACTCCTACTGGTTCTGCCGCATCAATCAGTGAGGGAGTATTTTTTGTTAGAGGTTATTTTGTAAAAGTACCTGCAGGTACTGTAATCCTGGATCAGTATACAAATTCACCTAGTTATAAAGTTGGTCTCCAGATTTCAGAAGATATTGTAACTGCTTCTTCTGCAAATCCTGATTTGTTTGATAATGCTAAGGGATTTTCAAATGAATCTGCACCAGGTGCGGACAGACTTAAAATGTCTGCAGTTCTTATTAAGAAGTCACTCAAAGACAACAACGATGCTAACTTCGTAGAACTGTTGCGTGTAGAAGAAGGACTTGTTCAAAAGTTAGTCAATAAGACCGATTATAATATCTTCAAGGAAGAACTCGCAAGAAGAACATATGACGAATCTGGTAATTATTACGTCAAGAGATTTGCTGTCGATGTTAGAGAAACTTTAAATGATAGACTTGGCAATAAGGGCATTTATGCTCCAGGTCAATTAACACAGAGGGGTAATACTCCTTCTGATGATCTTTTCACCCTTCAGATATCCTCAGGTAAGGCATATGTAAAAGGATATGAAGTTGAAAAGATTGGATCAACTTCACTTGATAATGTAAAACCAAGAACTACGCAGAAGAAAGAAAACCTCAGTGTTCCGGTTACAATTGGAAACAATATTCAAGTAGAAAATCTTTATGGTTCACCAACTGTTGGGTTTAATAATACATATACGGTACAATTAAGAGATCGTAGACTTAATGCTGCAGGATTATTAGATAGTGCATCAAGCGTTATTGGTAATGCCAGAATTTATGATTTCAGTAAGAAAAATATAGCTGGAATTGGAACAGAGAGATTTGATCTAAAACTCTACGATATTCAGACATTTACTACTCTGACACTTGGACTTGGTGTTACTGCTGCTAATTCAGCATTCGTTAAAGGTGTATTCAGTGGAGCAACTGGTCACCTTAAGGATGCAGTTTCAAATGCAACGACTCTCAATCTGTTAGATGTAGCGGGTCAGTTCCAACTCAACGAACCAATTGAAATCAATGGACTTGTTGTAGGTAGAAATATTACAGCAATTAGAGATAATGATATCCGTGATGTTAAGTCAATTGGTAGAAGTGTTGGTGTTAGTACTTTTTGTTGCAACGTTGCAATGCAACAAACTGAAAACCTTATCCAACCCGGTTCAGCATTCAAGATTGCAGCAGATGGAGGTTCAGGTAGTTCTGTAACATCACCATCTGTTGGGGACTTTAGAAATATTCCTGTAAGAGTTAATGATATTGTTTCGTTTACCATTCCAGGTCAAACCCTGCCCACATTCAACAGAGTAAGTGCAGTTGCTGCTGGTTCTCTTACTTTGGTTGCTGTTAGTGATGTAGTTGGAGTATGTACCGGTGGTACAGTAAAATCAGCTAATGGTGGTACTCTCAATAATGTTCAGAACTTAAATGTTGCTTCTGGTATTTTAGAAAAAGGAAACCGTCCAGGAAAAACGATTCAACTCCCTAACAGTACTGTTTCCTCCATCAATCTTCTTGATAGTAGTTACATTATAAGAAAGCAAGCAACAGTTAATATTGGTGCAAGTCGGCAACTTAGTTTTGCTATAACTGACTTTGGTGATGATAATCTGTTCCTAGAACCGTATAATCAATTTAATTATACCTTAACTTATGCAAATGGACATAAAGAAATTATTCTTGATTCCCAAGTCACAATTTCTGGTGACCTTAAAACAATTTTAATTAAGGGACTTAGCCGAATAGGAACTAGTGCAAAACTTACTCTTACTTGTAAGAGAAGCACAATATCATCCAAGGTAAAGACCGTCTCAAGATGTAGTAATTTAGTTGTAGCAAGGTCTAGAAATGCCGGTTCTGGTATTGGATCCACAACATTCGATGATGGATTGGATTATGGAGACGGAAGTTTCCCATATGGAACGAGAGTCCAAGATGAAAATATTTCACTAAATGTACCAGACGTTATTAGAGTTCTTGGTGTATTCGAGTCTAACGATACTAATGCTCCAACTCTCCCATCAATTATTGCATCGAACCAAAGCGATACATTCTCAAATAATGTAGTAGTTGGTGAACAGATTGTTGGTGGAGATACAGGAGCAGTTGCTCGTGTTGTTGATGTTGTGAGTGGTAATCAAATCAACTTTGTATATGAGAATGATAAGATATTCCAGATATTAGAAACAGTTTCATTCCAAAGTTCTGGAATTACCGCAAATATCAGCACTCTAATCATCGGTGATAGAAATGTCAGTAATGATTACACTCTAGACGCTGGTCAAAGACCAGAGTTCTGTGATATTGCAAGAATCAATAGATTAGCAGGTGTCAGTGAAGCAACTAGACAACTGAGAATTGTCTTTGACCAACTCAACACAGAGGAGAGTTCAGGTACAGTAGAATCTGTCAACAGTTACAATACTCTCGATTATTCAAAAGAGGTCCCATTAACACCAACAGGAAGGGCATCAGATTTTATTGATCTAAGACCAAAAGTCAATACATATTCTCCTAGTTCATCTGATTCACCATTTGCATTTGAATCAAGGTCATTCTCAAATTCAAATTGCGAAAGTGCTGTAAGCGATAAAACTCTTATTGTTGACTATTCTCATTATCTTGGAAGAATTGATAGAATATATTTGACTAAGGATGGAGAATTCTTAATTAAGAGTGGAGAACCTTCAGAGTTTCCAAAGTTACCAGTTGCTAATAGTGAAGGATTTGAAGTCGGCATTCTAAGAATGGAGCCATACATGTATGATGCGACATTCGATAGTCAACTGAAACTTATTTCTCATAAGAGATTCACCATGAAAGATATTGGTGGTATTGAGAATAGAGTTCAGAATCTTGAGAATTACACTACACTTTCTTTACTTGAAACTGATACTAAGAATCTTTCAATCAAGGATCCTAACACTGGACTGGATAAATTTAAGTCTGGTTTCTTTGTAGATAACTTCAGAAATCACAATGGTGCTAATCTGAGGGGTGAAGCAAGATTTGATATTGACTTAAAGCGTGGTGAAATGCGTCCACGTTCTACTGAGAGAAATGTCACTCTGCAGTTTGAAACAGTATCAACCGAAGCAAATCGTACAGATGCTGATTATGCCTGGGCAAATGATTTTTCTGACGTTAATGTAACTAGAAAAGGTCCTGGTCTGACTCTTAACTTTGAAGAAGTTGAATTCATTGATCAACCACTTGCAACTAGAACTGAAAACCTAAATCCATATCATATTGCACTGTATGCCGGATCAATTGATTTGTCTCCTGCTACAGACTATTGGATTGAAGAAATTGTTCTTGCCACTCCTGATATTGTTCAGGTTGATTCTGTATTCAATGGTATGGCAGAACTGCTTGGTACTGAGGACCGTGAGAATGGTGGAATGGCAGCAAGTTGGTGGAATTCTTCTGAATTCACCTGGAATGGTGATGATAGAGTATTTGATAGTGAATTAGTTAACAGCACAGTAACTGGTAGTTCAAGTGGATCAAGTACATCAGTAAGTAGAGGCGTGCAGAGAAATGAAGGAAGGCGTCCTCAACGAACTACAACCACTACCACCAGCAGTTGGTCAAGTACCACATTCAGAGATGATTTTGTAGATACTGCATTTGAAACTGGTACTGAGAGTGTATTTGGTCTTGAACTCTCTTCTGGAAATGAAGAGATTAGTCTTGGAGATAGAGTTATTGGTGTGGAAACTATCCACAACTGTCGTTCCAGAAATATCCATGTAACTGGCAAGAAACTAAAACCAAATACAAAGTATTATGTCTTCATGGAAAGTGTTGACATGAATGAATTTGCATTCCCCAAGCAACTGCCAGTTACAATGATCAGAGGTGCATTTAAACCTGGTCAAATTGTCGAAAGCATTGGTTTAACTGTAGTCGGAGCACCAAAGATTAGTTTCCGTGCAGCACAACATAACCATGAGATTGGTCCATTTAACGCTCCAACAACTGTAGTTGATGGACTTAGTTCTTCCTATTCTGGAACTTCAGACTTTATCAATGTTGACCTTGCAGATCTTTCCAATCAAACAACACCAGGACACCTTGGATACGTTAAGAAGGGGATGGTTCTTGTTAATAGAAATGGAACTGCAGAAGCAAAGGTAGGTGAGATACAGTTGATGACTGACAGTAAGGGTGAGATACAATTCTCACTTCATATTCCTGACCCAGTTGTTGCTGCTAATCCTAAGTTTACTACTGGTTCGAGCACAATTAGATTAACTTCATCTCCTATCAATTCACCGGTATTGGATCCAGGTGGCAGTTCTGCTGAAACTGATTACCTGTCTTCTGGATACGCTACAAGTTACGAAGAGCAAGTTCTTTCGATCAAGACACCAGAAGTTGACAGAAGACTGGTTGAGACTCTAGACGCAGTAAGACTGACGCAAAATGAAAGATCTGCAAATAGAACAGTCACGTCATCCTCCTCAAGTTCCAATACTGTTGTTGGTGAATACTTTGACCCATTAGCACAATCCTTCTTAATTACTGCCGAAAATTCCAATGGAACAAATTCCGATGGTGTATACGTAACTGGTGGTGAGGTATACTTCAAGACTAAGGATCCTTCAATTCCAGTTACGGTTCAGATTAGAACCATGAGAGACGGCACTCCAACAACAATGGTTGTACCATTCGGTCAAGTTAACATTCAATCAAACGATGTTAATATATCTGATGATGGTAGTGTAGCAACAGAATTCAAATTCAATACTCCTGTTTATCTACAAACTGGATTTGAATATGCTCTGGTGCTCGTTTCACCTACAGAGAAGTATCTGGCATTCATCACTAGAATGGGTGAAGAAGATCTACTACTCAAGGCAGTTTATAATAAGCAACCATACCTTGGATCGCTGTTCAAGTCACAGAACCAGTCAACCTGGACTCCAAGTCAGTTAGAAGACCTTAAGTTCAAACTTAATAAAGCAAAGTTTGTAACCAATACTCCAGTTTCAGTATCATTCTATAATAGTGAACTCCCTAGAGTTGCTGTTAGAAAGAATAATCCAGTTACTGCATACTCTAAGAGACAGTTCATTGGTATTGCAGCAACAAATAATGCATTTGGATCTGGTAATGAAATTCAACAAGGAACCAATAATGGTAAGATCTTTGCATTTGGTGGTCCATTATCAGCTAAAACTTCTCCAAGCAATGAGAGTATCGCAGCACTGGTACAACCAACTGCTGGTGTTGGTCTGACCAATGGAACATACACTGGTATTGGATTCACATCACTCACTGGTTTTGGAAATTCTTGCACAGCAAGTGTTACTGTTTCTGGTGGAGCAGTTACTCAAATTCAGGTCACCAATGGTGGTGCTGGATATCAGGTTGGAGATCTTCTACTGATGAATCAACTTGGTGATACCGGAAGTGGTGTGAGAGCAACTGTTGGAGTTTCAACTAGAACTAACTTGTTAGTTGTTGATAACGTCAAGAACAATTTTGTTTCTGGAAGTGCATACAACTTCTTCAATAGTAGTGGTGTTGCTAAAGCAATGACTAATATTGAGTATGTTAATAATGATCCAGTCAGAGATGGCAAGACAATGAAGTTTGACCATTTCAATCATGGTATGCACTCACCTCAAAACAAACTTAGAGTATATAATGTTGAAAGCGATGTAGCCCCAACAACTCTGACTTCATCAATCAATGATGGTGACTCAGTTATTAATGTTGCAGACGGAACTGCATTTGCTACCTTTGAAGGAACAGCAGTTGGTGCTGCAAACACTGGTTATCTATTGGTCGATAGCGAAATTATTGCTTACGAAACAATCTCTGGTAACGTTATTACTATTGAAAGTAGAAACTTCAATAATTCAGTCACAGGTAGTCTCCTATCGAATCATGCACAAAACACAAATGTGTTCAAATATGAAGTCAATGGCGTATCTTTACTTAAGGTCAATAAAGTTCATGATATCGACCCAAGAGAGAGGACATTCAACAGTTACCATGTAAGTCTCACTGATTCTACTAAGTCATTCTTAACAACCAAAGCAGTTGGTGGAAGTAATGTTCAATTAACCCAGAACATTCCATTTGAATATATTAAACCAAATATCAACCTTGTCAGTCCTTCAGGAACAACTGTTTCTGCAAGAATTAAGACAACTTCTGGATCAAGTATATCTGGAACTGAAGCATCATTCTCAAATATTGGATACGAGGGTGTTACTCTGAATCAATTGAATCGTCTTAATAGTCCAAGACTGGTCGCATCTCAGATAAATGAAACTGAACTACTTAGTGGCGAAAAATCATTTGAACTTGAAATGCTGCTATCAACTACTGACGAGAATGTATCTCCTATGGTCGATCTTGATACGACTAATATTGTCGCAGTCAGCAACCTGATCAACAATCCGGTCACTGATTTTACTGCTGACAGCAGAGTCAATATTCCTGGATTTGATCCTAATGCTGCAATTTACGAGACCAAGAGAATCAATCTTGAGTTCACTTCTAACTCTGTATTCGTTCAATTCGATGGACATAGAATGGGAGACTCAAACATTAGAGTATTCTACAGACTGTTTAGAAATGATGAGAATGAAATTGGTCAATCTTACATCCCATTCAACGGTGAAGGTTTATCAGATAAACTTGTAAGTGCAAATCAATCTGAGAACGGATTCAGCGAGTATAAGTATACCGCAGAAAACACACCACAGTTTAATGGATTCCAAATCAAAATTGTTATGACTTCTCCCAAGCAATCTGAAGCTCCAAGAATTAAGAACCTTAGAGCAATTGCATTAAGGACATTTGATTCAGAAGAATGAGTAAGTATTTAAAAGTTGATTCCGATACATCCCTAATAAGGGATATGGGTTCTGGTGCTATCGTCAATACAAATAAAGGTGAGTATGATAAATTCATGAGTCTTTCCAGAAAAAAGTTTCAGGAAAAGCAGGAAATGAATAAATTAAAAGATGATGTAGAAGGTATGAAATCCGATATTGCGGAAATAAAGTCCCTTCTGATATCTATAGCGAAAAATGATTTATAAATACCAGTAGATAGATCTAACTGACTGTAATAATGGCAGCATATGTAAGCAACATTATAATTGATATTGGCGCAGACTTTGACCAATCTTTTAATCTTGAGAGCAGCGCCAATGCCCCATTGACTCTAACAGGATATTCTGGTCCTTCCACATTGAAGAAATCAGCAGCATCCCTAACAATTGCTTCTACATTCGTTGTATCATTTCCTAACAGAGAACAAGGTCAATTGCAGATTTCTTTGGGGTCTTCAATTACTTCTGGACTAAAACCTGGTAGATATGTATATGATGTTCTATTGACTGACGCTTCTTCTATTAAAACTAGAGTAGTTGAGGGTAGTGCTATCGTTACAGCTGGAGTTACCACGACTTAAAACATATGGCAGACATTAAAGTCAAAGTTGGACCACAAAATGCGACTAAAGTCAGAGTTGGATCGCAAAATGCGATTAAGGTCTTATCCTCTTTTGCTGGAGGTGGCGGAACTTTAGGTGGTTTATCTGATATTGACATATCAGCAGTCGCCGATGGAGCAGTTCTGGTCTATAACGGGTCAACTAATAAATTTGAAGCAACTTTAGAATTAACGCCTGGAGCAACTCAAAATTTAGATATCAACGGAGGAAACTTCTAAGCCATGGCAAGTATTATAAGAGTAAAAAGATCTACGGGCACTGGCGCTCCAGGTACTCTCAATTTTGGTGAACTAGGTCTTACCGTTGGAGTAGGTACTCACGGTAATAAAGGTGGGAGACTGTTTGCTGGAGACAACGCACAGAATGCTCAAGTAGTTGGTGGTAGATACTACACTGACTTATTAAGTATTGCTCCTGGACTGGTAGCAGGTCAAGCAAACCCCACAACTGCAGCAAATGGATTTGTTCCACTTCTAGACCAGAATCGTAAGGTCGATCAGTGGAATGTAGATAATTTAACCTTAGATGGAAATACATTTTCATCTACAGACACTGATGGTGATATCAATATTGATCCAAATGGGTCTGGCGAAATCGTCATTCCTGATGATACATTCCTTACATTTGGATCAAGTAAGGATGCAAAAATTGAATATGATGAAAATGGTACAGACAAAGTTCAGGTTACTGGTGCAAACTGGGTCTGGAATAACTGTGCAATTGAGGTAAATGGTGAATCATTCAATGTTGATAACATTGGAATTTCATCCAACATTATCTCTACCAAATCTGGTGGAGGAAACACTCTTTTCATTGACCCATATCCTGATGGTCTGAGCAATGAAGGTGTAGTCATCATCAAAGGTGACCTCCAAGTTGATGGTACAACAACTACTGTTAACTCAAGTAATGTTACAATTAATGATGCAATTTTTGCGATTGGTGATGTAACCAGTGAAAGAACAGTCATGGGGACTGTTAATGCAGGTGTATCTACTGTTCTTCTTGATTCTGTTGTAGGAATCAATACTGGTGACCAATTAGCAGTAACAGGTATTGATGCTTCTGGTATTGGTACAGTTACCGCATATAATGCAACAACTAAAGTTGTAACATTTACAGGAACAGCAGTTGGTGTTACTACCACAGCACAAGTAACTGTAACTCACGCATTTGATACGAATACCGATCGTGGTCTTTCGTTCCAATATAATGTTAGTAGTGGAACAGGTAACAACAAAGTTGGTTTCTTTGGTTACAATGACAGTTCCGGCGAAGGCAGTGCTGCTCCAGCAAGAGCATGGACATATATTCCTGAAGCAACTATAACCGGTAGTGTAGTATCAGGAACTAGAGGTAACTTAGATGTTAAAGGCATCTATTATCAGACTGGTGATTACAATACACATGGTGTAACGTATTTTGATGTAAATGGATTACAGACATCAACAAATAATCCTACAGACGCTGTAAATACAAGAACTTCTACACAGATCTTGACTGCAGTTACTGAGATTACAATTATACTGCCTTCTGCAAAGACAATTGCCCAAGATGCCTTGGTAACACAACAAAATAACAGCACTGCCTTTGGTGTTTGCAAAACATCAATTAGTAGTGGTACAACTCTTACTTTGATTGGTGTTCAAGGAACATTTGATGCATCAAATGATTTGGTGGTAAATGGTACTAGCATTTCAGTTGCACCAGATTCAGTATCTGTTGTGTATACCAACAAACCAACTTGGACCAATACATTAGATGGAGGAACCTTCTAGACTTATGAATGACGTTGACGTGAATATCTTGATTAAGAATTATCATTCTAAAATTTCTACATTAGTGAATCAGAATATTCTCTTAGAAGCAAAACTGGAATCTTTAACAAAAGATTACAATGAATTGCAAAACAAAGTTAAATATCAGGAAGCAGGTATCGAAGAATGAGCAAACCATCGACCAGACAAGAATTGATCGATTATTGTCTTAGAAGACTTGGATATCCGGTTCTGGAAATCAACGTAGATGATGATCAGATTGATGATCTGGTGGATGATGCAATCCAGCACTGGCAGGATTACCACTTTGATGGTTATCAGAGAATGTTCCTGAAGCATAAAGTTACTACAGCAGAAAGGGAAACATTGAAAAGTGGTGTTACAACAACCACAGGAACCTCTGGTATTGGCATTACAACAGTAAATTGGGAAGAGGGACAAAACTTCCTTCAACTCCCAGATCATGTTCTCGGAATCAATAAAGTTTTCAAGATGGACAACAGCACCATATCTAATGGTCTGTTCAATATCAAATATCAAATGTTCCTGAACGATGTATACTACTATGGGGCACTTGATCTTTTAAATTACTCAATGACGAAGACGTATCTTGAGGATTTAAGTAGACTTATCACCCCAGACGTTCAGTTAAGATTTAACAGAAAGAATGGTAGATTATACGTAGATATTGATTGGCGTGAATTTAATGACGATACCTATCTCGTATTAGACTGCTATAGACTGGTTGATCCTTCTGATGCAGCATCAGTTTATAATGATTGGTGGTTAAAGAAATATACAACTTCACTGATCAAGAGACAGTGGGGTCAAAACTTAATTAAGTTTCAAGGCGTAGCACTCCCAGGCGGAGTTCAGTTAAATGGAAGACAACTTTACGATGATGCTATGGCAGAGTTAGAAGTTCTAGAGAAAGAACTTAGAACGACTTATGAAGAACCACCTTTCGATTTGATAGGTTGATGCGTTATGCCATTAAATTCTTACTTTTTACAAGGATCCCAAGGAGAGCAAAGACTCGTCCAGGATCTAATTAACGAACAGTTAAAGATATACGGACAAGATATCATCTACCTTCCAAGGAAGTTGGTGAGTCAAGATGCAATTCTGAATGAGACGATTGCTACTCAATTTGATGACTCATTCAGAATGGAAGCATACCTAGCAAACTATGATGGTTTTGCAGGTAATGGAGATATTCTATCTAAGTTTGGCGTTCAGTCAACAGATCAGATTACTCTGATAATTTCAAAAGAAAGATATGAAGATTTTGTCAGTCCATACTTATATAATGAAGACGTTATAGTAACATCAAGACCAGCAGAAGGTGACTTGATTTATCTTCCCCTTGATAACACTATCTTTGAAATCAAGTATGTAGAAGCAAAGAAACCATTCTATCAACTGAATAAGTTATTCGTTTATCAATTGAGTTGTGAAGTCTTCGATGCTGCACTTGATGAACTTGTTGATACTGGAATTGAAGAAGTTGATCAGGCAGTATCTGAGTTTATATTCACTACCAAACTTACAATGGTTGGTATTGCTGCTTCAACTTCTACAGTAACCATTCAACTTGCAAAAGATCTTGCTGGTCTCAATACTGGATTATCGGTAAATCGGGTTGACCTTATTAATGATGGAACAGGATATACAGTTCCACCAATTATTGGTATTAGCACCGCACCTGTAAATGGTACTAATGCAACAGCAGTTGCAATCATGACTCGGAGAACGGGTCAGGTAGGTCAGTCAATTGATAGTATCCAAATTATTAATCCTGGATTTGGATATACAGTACCACCGGTAATTACAATCCGTCCTCAAAATAATGATGGTAGTGGTGGTATCGCAACAGCAGTTATGGGTGAAGGTACTCTTGGTATTCCAAACATCACATTTGCTGGTGTTGGATATGGAGCCACACCGGTAGTTGCAATTACAACAGCACCCTCAGGAGGGATTAATGCTACCGCTGTTGCAGTCGTTAATGCAAATAATGTAATTAGTGAAATTAGATACACAAATGCTGGTGCAGGGTATACACTTACACCAAATGTCACTATAGCGTCTCCAGTAACTGGAATTAGCACAGATGACTATTTGTATGGAGAACTCGTCAGGGGCGTTTCTACGGGCACTACAGCGTATGTTAATAGTTGGGATAGCGATACAAACATACTTCAGGTCACCAATACATCTAGCAATTTTGCTATAGGTGAATCAGTTGTAGGTATTGGAACTACTCAACTTGGTTCTGATGCTAGTAGAACTATTCTATCAATATCTGACCAAGATGAATACGATGAATTTGCAGATAATATTGAGATAGAGTCGGAAGCAGACACTATTCTTGACTTTACCGAGAGAAACCCATTTGGAGAGATCTAAATAGTTAGTATAGGCAAACCATGGTGTCATGTTAGGAACATATTATTATCATGAGATTATACGAAAGACCATCATATCTTTCGGTACTCTTTTCAATAACATTGAGATCCGGCACACGAAGCAGGATGGATCTAAGTTTTCGACTGTAAAGGTTCCCATTGCGTATGGTCCTGCTGAGAAGTTTATTGCAAGACTGGAGCAGAAACCCGATCCAAGAAAGAGAGTATCGATAACTATTCCCAGGTTAGCATTTGAAATGACTGGTATTCAATATGATTCCAGTAGAAAGGTTTCTACAATGCAAACCTTTAAAGCATTTACTACAGATGGAACTAAGACAGCAAGAAAAGTCTTTATGCCTGTTCCATACAATTTAGGATTTAGATTGTCAATCTTGACTCAATATAATGAAGATGCGATGCAGATCATCGAACAGATTCTTCCTATATTCCAACCGGCATTCAATGTAACAGTTGACTTGGTAGAATCGATTGGCGAAAAGAGAGATATACCATTGGTTCTAGAGAACATTAACTTTGAAGATAACTATACCTCTGGATATGATGAAAAGAGAGTTATAGTTCATCAATTACAATTTACAGCAAAGACATATCTATTTGGTGCTATTGCTGACAACAGTGAGGGTCTTATCAAGAAAGTTCAGGTTGATTATCACACAAGCACGAATAGGAAAACCGCAAAAAGAGAACTCAGGTACGTTGCTACACCTAGAGCACTCAAGGATTATAATGATGATAATGCAACCACTCTTGCTCAGGATATTGATGCTGAACAGACTCAATTCCTGGTCACGAATGCATCAAGTCTTGTGGTAGATGGATATATCTACATCGGTAAAGAATTGCTGCAGATTAGAGAAATCAGCAGTGAAACACTCCTAGTCCATAGAGGAGTTGATGGAACTCAACCAGATAGTCATATCAACGGAGTCTCCATTGATGCAGTCACTCAGGCAGATAATGATCTGGTCGAACCTGGTGATGATTTCGGATTCAGTGAAGAACGATTCGATTTTAGTGACAGCAGAACTTATAGTCCAAGTAAAGGTATAGATGTATGAGTGATCAATTTGACAGCATAAATGACACCCTGGACGTTGAAGTTCAAGCGGGAGAAATTGTAAAGGAAACTAAAAAAGAACTTAAAAAAATCAGTGACCAAAAGGACCACATAAAAGATTATGAGTATACTCGTGGCAACTTGTATTCTTTGATTGAAAAGGGACAGGAAGCAATTAACGGTATCCTTGAGTTAGCACAGGAAGGTCAACAACCCAGATCATACGAAGTTGTTGGACAACTTATTAAGAGTGTTGGTGATGTATCCGATAAGTTACTTGATCTTCAGCAGAAGATGAGAGATCTAAATAAAGAGGAGAAGACTTCTTCACCAACAACTGTAAATAATGCATTGTT
>VMHT01153394.1_pt1 | contig 16221 bp, 8 predicted proteins | sample 4693611 | NCBI WGS metagenome assembly VMHT01 (sample SAMN12280063, study PRJNA550983) | marine metagenome | isolation source: seawater sampled from same location over 5 years 0.02-0.2 micron viral filtrate | place: USA: collected off the coast of southern California halfway between the port... ... | reverse complement strand
ATAACTGTCAATAAAATTAAAACTAATAATATATCGTAAATCATGATAAGTAATCCCACATATGTGCCATATCTCCATATTCATCAGTATACCAACGATCACCCTGGGCGTCTACAAATGAACTTTCATCAGTGATGCCATCATTCAAAAATCCAAAAGGAGCCATGTCTTGCTCTATTTGATTCTTTTGTTCCTCATATAATTTTTTGCGGACATCTTGGTCCGTAAGTTCTTTAAAATAGTCTTGTGCAACCAACCATGCATAAATTACAAGACACATTGCAAGGTCATCGTTACAACCTTCTTCTGCCTCAAAAGAATTTTTCTTAGAAATAAAAGTGGTCAATTCCGAAATTATTTCATAGTCGCAGAATAATAATTTGTTCTCCTCTATCAGTGTCTTTAAATTTAAAGATCCAACTTTTTTGACTGTCTTGGACATCTTCAGTCCGAGTTGCGTTTTCTTTCCAGAAAAACCTTGACCAACTACTTGTCCTGCCCTACCTCTCATAGAGCACATGAGAAGATTTTGATATTCTAAGTCATATTGAATGATTGAAGCTACTTGATCCCCAACGTCATTTACTTCACATAAAATATATGCACTGTTATAACTCTTAGAGACTTCATAAATTACATTTGGAAACAACATTGGTTTTATTTCGTTGTTTCTATATTTTGCAACAATCTTATGAGGGAACTCTGTAATGTCAGCGACTATGAAAGCAGAGTAATCCTCACCAACTCCTCTGGCAACGTCAACGGTCACAATATAATCATGATCTTTTACCGGATCTTGATAAACATCAAGGCCAGCATTTCTTTTTCTTGGGTTTTCATATACCAAACTCTTTAGTTTGCTTGGAGCAATTAAAGTATCAACAGAACCAAGGAACTCACACTCAAACTCAACTTTGAACTGAGCTTCAGATGTATTTTTGATTGTAGTCGCTTTCCACTTCTCATCACGCCCTGGAACCTCTGACCAGTGAACATCAGTTGGTAAATATTCATTCAATTGACGCTCAGCATCATGCCACATTCGGTAGAAATGATTCATACCATGTGGCGTAGATACGATAATTACTTTGGTGCTTTTACCAGAAGTAATAGTAGGATAAACAGATGCAAAGAACGAGTCAGCAACATGATTCGGGACGAACGCGAACTCGTCGAGAAAGAGGATGTTAAATGACATACCTCGCACAGCACTCGCAGACGTAGAAGCTGCCAATATCTTACTGCCATTTTCTAATTCGATAGATCCTTTATTCCAGTTCAATATACCTTGCTGCATCCACTTAGGCAAGTTCTCATACGCAGTCTGTAACCTTCCCAGAAGTTCTCTGGCGGTAGCTGCTTTGTTTGCCAAGATGCCAATATTTACACTGTCATTAAAAACAGCATAATGGAGAAGATAAGATACCACAGTAGTAGACTTACCAGTCTGTCGTGGCATCTTACATATATTGAATCTGTTCTCATGAAAGTTATTAATTAACTTCTCTTGAAAATCATACGGCCGGAACTGAGTAAGACCTTCATCAAGAGAAACGATTTTAACGTGATTCTGTGCAAAATAAACTGGATCTTCCTTGCATCGAAGGAATTCTACCATCATTTCTTCAGTCCACTCAATTGCTGTATTAGCTTTCTTTAATAGTGGATTACCAAGATAATTTTCACTCATAAGTTACATTAACAATTCCAAGCTCTAAGTGATTTATTGATTCTGCTATCTGGATCTCTAGCAGTCTTAGCAGATGTCAATTTCTTTTTCATTCCTCTCATTCTAGCGCAAAACGATGCCCTACGCTTATTTCCAACCTTCTTGCTTGGTGCTTTAAGGTTAGATCCTGGATTTTCTCTCTCATACGATTTTCTTCCTTTTTCGTTAAGTCCTCCTGACTTGCTTTTTCCTTCTTTTCTTGTCCATGCCGCTGATTCGACATATAAGAATGGTTGTCCTGGTTCATACTTGGAAACTTTAAAACTCTGCAGTATTGCTTCAGGATAAACTTTCCTAATCTGATCTTGGACATCAGATCTCTTTGGAAGAGTTAGTTGTGGGAAAAATAACTTGAGGGCATAATATTTACCTCTCCAATTAAAGTAGGTATCGACAAGATTCCCTGTTTTTGCGGGAACTCTTACGGCTTCACTCATCAAGTCTTCATTAGTGATAACATCTTCAATATGTGCAAATGTATTGCCATTAGCGTCTTGTATTTCAACTTCTTCTTTCTTTGTTTTTTTGACACAGTTTGGATATCTTTTTCCAAACATAGTCTTCATACCCTTCTTTTCATAGCCTGGCCAGCACTTTTCATCCAATTCAAATTCTTCTTTTTTAGTTTTGTTTCCCCAATTCTTCGCGCCTTTCTTGCGGCATTTGACCAATGCTCCTGAAGCATATGCACTTGGCCAAACTGAGTAGCGTGACTTGACTTTATGATAGCAAGCGTCTTTTTCTCCTGCTGCTTCATCAATATCAATCTCGTCACCTACTTCGATGTTGTTTTCTTCGAACCAACCTCTATTTACCTCAAGGGCACATACTACTTCTCCTTCTGATGATACTGGAGTCTCGTCGAGGGGTTCTAATTGTTTAATACTTTCTATGATTCCATTTTCATTAATGAATGCAATATCCAATGGAATTCTTGTTTCCTTCATATAGAAGGATTGTTGAGTTAAATCATCAAATATGAATAGCATTCCACTATTCTGATCCAGACTCTCGCGGAACATAAGTCCAAGATTAAAGTCCCTAATATCTGTAGGAATTTCTACATTAAGTGGTAGTGTTGTAAATTCTTCAGTGCTCACGTTAATTGCTTTCCCTTTTCTATCTGGATTTGGATCTTGACGATTCTTGCGTCTAAATGCAGCATCTTCCTCCTTTTTGGAGAGATTACGCTTCATTTTACTTGAACCACATTTTGGTTTTGTGGTTTGTCCTGGTTGTTTTGCACAGGGTTTACCTGCGTATTTGCCACCCAGTTGAACCCAACCAGGCTTCCCATCACTAGAGCGACTCTTGCCAAACCAGTCACGCAAAGAACTATCACCACTTTTCGATTCACTTACACCTCCATTACCACCATTACCATTTGAGCTTTGCTCTCCACCCTCAACGGGTTTATCAATACCAACCTCTTCTGGTTCCTTACCGTTGCCAAAGTACCTTCCAGTCATTTTAAGACCAGCAGGAATCTTTTTACACTTTTTATCAGTGTAGCAAAAATAGTAACCGGGTTTGCACTTCATAAAAAAAGGATAGATCCTGTTTATTATTTATCTTCTTTTAATCCAGACTTTAACATCTTTGCTAGTTCTGCAGTAGATCCAACAAATAGAGCATTATTAACTGTTGATGGTCCTTTTTCTTTTTCTTCGGCATTAACATCTTTCAACTTTTTCTGAAGATCCATTAACTTGTCTGTTGCATCAGAAACACTCTTGATAAGTTGACCTGCGACTTCATATGCCCTTGGTTGATCACTTTCCTGTGCCAACTCAAGAATGCCATTTATAGCTTCTTGTCCCTTTTCTATAATAGAATAAAGATTTCCTCTTGTATATTCATAGTCCTTTGTTACATCATCTTTACTTCTCTCTGGAACTACTTCCGACTTCATAATCTCAACCTTTTCGTCACTTTTCGCAATACCCAAAGAATCTTCTATTTCATCAAAATTTTTAGTCATAATCAAGGATCAATATCCTGGCCAGAAGTTGGATTGAATATCTTTCCATCATTAAAGAACTCTGTAGAACCATCAAATCCAAAATCGTCTTCAGATTCGATAAGTATATCGTCTTGAACATCTACGACAAATATTGCAGTTGATGCAATATGACTAACAGCAGTTGTATTTTCATAACCTCTGGATACAACTAAGTTATTGTCAATAATTTTACTAATAAACATTAGTTCATCATTAATTGTAATTCTAGACTGCTCTGAGAATAGAGATCCGTCAGAAACTGATATATTAGTAGTATCTGCTTCTATACTTCCAGCAAGAGTTCCTGCTTGTGTTCCAGTATAATTTTTTGTAGCCGTAGGTGTTCCAATATATCTCATACTTCTTGGAGTCTTCTTCGAGGTATCTGTATGATAATCCACCTGAACTTTTTTGATAATGCCTGGAGTAGATCCTGAAGGGATTGGGCCATAAAGATAAGTCTTTACATTAAATTGAAGAGTGTATAGAAGAACCCTTCTTTTGTTATAGTCACCATCATAATCATCTCGCATACGAATAGATTCTAATACAATGGGAATGTCTTTAACTTCATCAATTTCATCTATCAACTTTACACTAACATTATATGCTGGCTGAAAATATGGAAGAATTTGTTCTACTATTTGAAGAGCATCTTCATTCAATTTTGTCATAATATTCAACTCAAATCCCATATTATATGGAACTGGCATGAATACTTTCTTAACTTCTTTTTTGTTTGACTTATTTAATGCTTTAAATTGCTTTGTTACTGTTCCTTTTCTTGATGGATCATATGTTAGAGAATTTAATTCAAATGACATTCTCGGAAGAGTTATTCCCTTTTTACTTTCAATATCTGCCTGTTGCTCTATTCTTGCTAAAAACTTTTGTATGGGTGCGTAAGATAGTGGAACTTTTATAATACTAGTTACGTTTCCTGCAGAATCTTGATGCCTAATATCAAAATTATTAAATACCGTTCCAAATGCAACAACAGTTTTCCTGAGGATTTCATTGTAATAGTATGTTCCCAACATCGTTTATACTCCACCAAATGGGTTTGTTTCTGAAAAATCTAAAATTGAATCAGCCTCTACCTGAATAACATTACTTTCGGTATATGGCTGTGTAGTATCTATATAGTTGACTGACTTAAGAGTAAGAGAACTTCCTCCGGCACCAACAATACGTTCTCCAGGTATAAAGGCATCAGTTATGTTAGATACGGAAAGAACAAAATTTGTTGAGTTGTAACTCTTAACCCTTGCTGTAGCAGAACTTGCTTGACCAGTTATTATTTCGTTCAAACTAAAGTCCGCAGTTCCATCTGTTCCAAAAGATTCCGGAATATCGATAGAAACTGATGGGGCAGTTGTATATCCAGCACCAGCATTAGTAATTCTGATCGAAGAAACAACACCATCAGTTAGTACAGTCACTCCAGATGCTGTTGTTCCTACTCCAATTGGTCCGTTGAAAGTAATGAGTGGTGGTGTTATGTGACCAGTTCCTCCACTGGTTACTGTAACTATACCAATAGTTCCCTCAGCAATATTTGCTTTAGCAGAAGCTATTCTAGTGTTATCATTAATTCCACCAATGAACTGAATGTCTGGACTCTCCAAGTATCCATATCCAGGATTGGTTATTTCAAGTCGATCAACATAAAAACTTCCATCACCAATGGCAGTTGTTATAGCGACGGCTGTTGCCGTTTCTCCAGAAGGTGGTGGAGATATAGCGATTAATGGTGCCGTAGTATAAGAATATCCCTTATCCAACATTGTTATACTCTGGACACCACTATTAGACACTATAGGTCCAGTTATAGCGGAAGCAGAGGTTCCTGCTCCAGTAAGAGTAAATGTTGCCTGATATCCAAGATCGACAAGTTCGTCGTCAATTTCACTGATACCAGTTTCAATAATTTCATCTTCAAATCTGAAGAGTTCGCATGTTAATTCATAAACATAGTTCTTCTGTAGTTGATAAAAAGGCTTGTCCCTCTTAACGTTCTTAATTTCAAAAAGAACATCTCCTAGTGGGAAATAGATAATATCTCCTTCTTTTGGTCTACTTGCTAATTTAACATTTGGTATTCTCTCAATCAAAGGTTGGATATACATTTCATATCTTTCTTGAGATACTACTAGCACTATCTCATCTTTTGATTCGATTCCAAATTTTGATAATTCTACAGACTGTCCTTCCCATCCATCATAGTTCTGCACATACATCTCAATTGGTAATGCACTCTTAAATGCAGAGACAATATTTTCTTTTATGACTGTGTTTTCTCCCAAGTATAATCTAGGCATATAGTGTACTTCTACACCATATGTTTTTATTGATTCATTTATAAGGTCTTGCATCAGGCCTTGTTCGCCTTTGGAACCTTGGAGAAAAAAGGGATTTAATGCCATTATCCAATCATATCAAAGGGTGGAAGTTCATAGGTATTAGACATCTGTTCTCTAATTATTTGAAGTTCTTTCTCTGCATCGTCATACATCTGACGACCATTTAATTCAACTCCTCCAGGAAGTTTCATTCCTTGGAACTTAATCATATTTTGGCCCCACTGCCTCTTAATAAGTTGAACAGCATACCTCTTAAGAAATGAATCGTTCCAGACTTTAGTATGAGTATCTGGGTTCATTCCGCGATAACAATCTATGACTAGATGATTATTTGGAGAAACACTTGACCAATCTATATCAAGATATAATCTATTCATTCTTTGATTAAATCTTATTTGCTTTTGAGTGGATAATAAGAAATCAATATCCTCAAGATATCTCTTAGTCATTGCATATGTGAGAAGTTCTGTTGAACCCCAGAAATAAATATCATTCAAAAATAATTGATATTTAATACTGAACATTCCAGAACTGACTGAGTTAGATCCTTCAAACTGGAAAACTTTTGTTATACCAATGACATCATCAGGAACTTTAAGATAGTTGCTATTCTCTTCAAAATCAAATTGTACTGAAGTACCATCAATAACTGATGTAGCTGATGTCGATGCGATACCTACTGGACTATTGGGACCACCTTTGGATCTTCCTCTATCAATATCTGCCTGAGTAAATTTATACTTTAGAAGTGTTGGAAAAACTCCATCAAAATGTCTTTCCTGAAAATACTGCAGAGCATCATCAACTAAGTCGTCGATTTGTTCATCGGCAACATTTATTTCTAGGACTGGTGCTCCTAGTTGTCTTTTACAGTAATCTACAAAAGTTTGTCTAGATGATGGTTGTGCCATTACTTATTTTCCACTAATTTATAGAGTAGGGACTTTATCTCATTAATTTCATTTTTCATAGTATCTAAATCACTTTTGAAAGAATCAATATCTTCCTTTTCTTTTAGTTTTTGTTCCCTAAGATTTTTGTAAGTATTATATGCCTGCCTATCAGTATTTATGATAGCATGGGAGTTTTCATCCCTAAAAAGATTTTTCTTATCTTTTACTGGTATATTCTTCATAATTATGCTAATGCTATAACTCTTAGATCTTTGATTTTGGGAACAACGGCCTGATTTGTAGAAGTGAATAAAATCTTGACTTGATAAACTTCATATTCAGGCAAATTGTCAATGGTAAATTCATAATCAGAATATTCAATATCTGAACCATTGATTGGAACAAACGTATCTGGTAATCCATCACTATTTCTTGGATCTAATATTTCACTATTATCTCCTAGATTATTGTAACCTGGGAATAATTCAAACTCAGGATTATCTGGACCATCATTTCTGAATATCTTGTACAGAGCTCTGATATCAGTTCCGGGTGGTCTATTTCCAAGGAACATCAATTTGATAGAAGTCGCAGGTTGCTCCAACCTAATCGCTTGGGTTAGATACACCGCTGCATGTGGTTCTGTAAATGAATCCATAATATCGCCATTATTAGCAAAATCCTTAACTGGATTGTCAATTCTATTTGTGGAGAGAATGGCATTCACTCTTGTGGTATCAACGACAGGAGATATATCTTTGTGCTTACTATTCAAATTAAGTTCCAGAGTCAAAGATCTTGATCCTGGGAGGCCATTAACGAATTGATCCTCATTTACTCTAGAAGCAACCATTCTTGGAGAATCAAAATAGTTATTTTCATTGAGAACAACAGATTCAAATCCCATGTCTTCGAAAGAAGATTCTGGTATTTCGTTTTGATATGCTCCGATACTTGTCGCAGTAATTGTTCTTACATTTGCATCTATTGTTGTTTCTGCTGGTGTGAATACCTGTACATTTGGATGAATCAGTTCAAACTGCAAGTTCTTACTAGACTTAACATTTGTTCCACCAGCCATCTTGGTTTCGTTAAAGAATAATTTTGGTAGAGAACCAGATCCACTTCTATCTGGAAGGATAGTAATAGATCCATCAACTGTACCAGTAGTGTCTATCTTGACATAGAAACTATCAAGGGTTCTTGATGTTCCGACAGAAACATTAACATCAGCAAAGTTATGTGTCTTATTGAATCTAGCCAAACATACACCATTTAGTTCATATTTTTCTACAAAATTATTTGTAGTATGCGAACCTGCAACGCTATCAAATACTCCTCTAGTAATTCCAGAAAGGCCAGTTCCATTTGAATTTATGGAAGTATATTTGATTACCTCATTGTTTATTTTGACATATCCGGGGTTAGTTGCGGAAACTTGTAAACCTTCAAAATTCAAATAAGGATCAATTGAAGATGTATTTCCAGTTCCTGCGATCACAATATCATCCGTAGATGTCTTAGACATAGCATCTAACAAAATCAAAGGTCTGACATCAGTTCTAATATTAGAAAGACTTACGAAGTTGTTTCCAGAATGCATACCATGAGTATGGAATAATACATCCATATGCAGACCATCTCTTGTGTTATTTGGGAATACACTTGCCGAATTGGGTGTTTGGGAAACTAAAGTAACACCAATTCCAGTAGAGGTACGATACTGTATCTGAGAATTTTCATCATATTCTCCTTGAATATCATCAACAAATACTGTATCTGTTGCGGCTATACCAATTACAGAGAGTCTTGGAGTTTCATTTCCAACTCTAGCAAAGTTTGTTGGATCAATAATTAGTCTTTGACCTGTTTGATATCCAGATCCACCACTAAAGACACTAACAACTCCTACTACACCATTTTCAACAACAATGCTACATGTTACTCCAGTTCCAGTTGCTGAAGTTAATGATACATTTTCATAAGTTACTTGGCCATTTCCAGTTAGAGGAACGATTCCTACACCAGGATCATCGATAGCAACACTCAAACTAGGTTTGTATGATGGTACATCCAGATTAGCACCACTGACATCTCTAGTCATAGATCCACCCAATCCAACAATTCTTCCACTAAAGTCTGGATTGTTCTTTTGAGTTATTGCGACACCTGCACTGACTCCAGCGAGAAGATCTTCAGCAATCGATGATGTTATACCAATTTTAATTTGACGAGATCCCATGATAATTGGATTATCTCTTAATCTCTTAATCTGATTATTGTCTTCTGAAAGAATTGGGCTGTAGAATCTTATAGTTCCAGTAGTCTCTTTAAATTTAGCCTTATTGATTGTATAAGCCAAATCTTCAAATTGATTAGCAGTCCATGTAGAACCGTTCTGAGACTTGAATAGGACACCTGCAGATGGTTGCTGAGAAACTATAGTTTGAGTTCCAGTGTCCTCTTGAGAACTGCTGAATACATCAACCTCACCCATTCTTGCAATATAGACATTGTATTCATCAGAGTTTGATAAAAGAGTTATTCCATACTCTCTGTTAGGTTGCAAATATGCCAGTGATGGGAAAGTAAATCTGGTCACACTAGTTGAACTAGATCCATCAGCTTCAAATATTGTTACATCTTCCGGCTCTAATGTAACTTCTCCAAAAGGAATAACAGTCTGAGTAGGACTACCATTCCTCAAAGTTCTTATCTGTAGAGTAATTGGAATAGATTCTGATTTTGTTTTGAAGTAAATATCAACACTAGTGAGGAATACTCCTTCCCCTTCTCCTGTTACAAAAGACTGACAAAGTGGATCAATCCAACGAACTTCTTCTGTTACTAATTCTTCTTGATCTATTCTAGTTTCTTGTCTTCTAGTCTCTTCAAATTTCTGATCAGTATGATCTTTTGTTTCTATACGTGCATTTCTGACACCTATTACATCCTCTTGAAGATTATCTAATTCTCCTTGTGCAAAGAAATTAGTTTCTGCTGATGTGTTTACAGCTCCACCAATTCTGGAATTTGCCTCACTATCTGTCAGTCTAAATGTTTTAGTTCCAGTTTCAAATTTAGGATTTTTTACAACAGTAGAATCTGGAATAAAGAAACACCCACGAATAGATCCATTTTCATCAGTTACCAAACGGAGATTTGATACGGTTGCTTCTGCTCCACTTGTTTGGCCAACCAATTTCATACCGATACCAACCCACCCTAATCCATTCTCTTCAATACTAGATAATCCAAAAGTATCTACATTTAGAATAGTGCTTGATTCAGAGTATTGCGATTCAATTGTAGAATCTGGATCATATGGAATATTTGAATATGTTGATGTGGGTTCATCATATGGACCATACTTATGATTTGCTTGAGCAAGTCTAAATCTTATTCTTGGATTTATTCCATCGCCAGCTATATCTGGATTATCATTCGGCATAAGACCTTGAATGATTTCTCCTACCTGGAATTCTCCAGATACATCAGATATCTCCAGAAGTTTAGGGACTATAAATCCACCAAGATTTATTTCATCGAAGAATGGGTAAACTCTGGTTAAAGGCTTTAATCTCTTTGCGATAAATTCTACATTACGGAATCTCATGAAAGGAATGACATCCCTACTCACTACTTTATTTCCCAGACTTTGCTTATCAATTTGCTCGGTAACTTTATAAGATACTCCCGTTCTATTGAACTCATGTCTAGTTGTAACCTCAACTTGCTGAGATGTTGTTACCGTATCTGTTCTCCTTCTAGCAATTTCAACTTCGCCAAGTCCACTATCTGCTGTACCAAATCTAGCACCACCACCTTCAGGTCTTCTTAATTGTATATCTTGTTGAAGTCTTAGAGCATCTGTTGATCCTGGTCGGATATTTTGTCTCTGTAAGGCTCTCAAGAATCCTGATCCAAGAGCATTTCCTGCACCACTATCTACAAATTGGAATTGAGTTGTTCCAGAACCTCTAAGTAAACCATCAGCCCCTGGAGCTCCGAAACGTGCTGTAAGTCTCTGACCAGCAGCACTGTTACGGTCAATTAAGAATGCTCCTGTAGCAGTTTTAGTAGCAACACCTCTAGTTAAAGAATCAACTAAAGCATTTGCTAACGCATTATCTCCTCGGTCAATGGCTGCACCAGCACCATTAGACATTATATGTACTCTATCTCTATTAACTACTCCTGTTTTTTCCCAATTACTCGTGCTACTAGTTCTTCCAATTTCAATAGGAGCTCCTATATTTCGTTCCGTCTCTGTTCTTCCCGCAAAGTTTTCTTCCCACGCATTCCATTGAATAGCACTCCAACCATCAGCTTCAGGTGGATATAAATCCATGAAAGCCTGATAAGAACCCTCTATAGTTACATTATTAACCTCTAACTGATTTGTTGCAATCCAAATATCAGAGGCTGGTTCAAGTTCCATAGAACCTGACCAGTTAACAATATTAAATGGATTTACATTTTCTGTTCTGGTAGCAAATTTTTGAGATTGATATTCCTCTTCATCATAGTCCAAGGTAACTAGAGGACCTGTTTTTCTAACATTTGGATTACCCAAATCAGTAACAAATGCTAAATCGGCATTAGGTGTTGTTGTACTAGTGACTCCTGGAATGGCGCTAGAACCTAACTGAAGGTCGATTGATGGGGTATTGTGAGTGGGTCTACATAGATTGTTTTCCGTATCAATAGAACATCCCCAACTTGGATCACTAGTATTAGCTAATTGCAGTGTGCTAAAGTTATCAACATAGAAACCAGACTTAAATCTATCTAAACCAGTGGATGGATCTTTGATTGTCAAAGAGTTCGTGTCAGTTTCTAATAAAGAAAGTGAAGTGTAAAATTCTACGTTTGAAAGTCTGCTATCTAATTTAGCAATGTCTTTCATTGTATACCGCTTATGCTCAGTCTTTATAAACTTGACATTTCTTGCGTTAAAGATATATGGTGGTAAATATGCTGTTCCTATAAGAAGAGCATCGTCTTCATTTGATGGTTCTTGCGGGTTTCTAGAAGCAACTCCTTTTTGAACAGTAAACTTACCATCTCTTGTTAGGAAAATTTTATCAATTCTACCAACATAATGATCAAATGCAACTTCTAAAACAGTTTTTGGTGTTATTGTAAATTGCGTATGTCCGGATGCCTCTGAGAAATCTTTTCCATCAAACTCAAACGGAGATCTTGTATCGGAATTTAAATCATAGTCTTTTACTTTCGGCCTAAAATCAATCAGATCACTATTTCTTATCAACTCACCTCTAGTTGAAGTGAATGATATTGACTGATATACATCTGATGGATAGCTATTAACACTATAAAAATCTCCTCTATCGGTAGAGTCTACAGAGTATTTTTGATATATAACTTTTATTTTTCTTTTAGGCTCAAAACTTTCTGCAGTTCTAATTAATCTAGAATAATCATAGAATTCTGGTCTTATTCCATTATCAAAGTAATAATCTCCAAAAATATCATCGTCGCCCACAGTAGTAGCCAAAACCTTTGCAGTTATCAATGATGTTGTTGTTAATAAACTTTCATCGGATATAAATCTCTCCTCATTCATATATTGAATTTCTAAACTATTATTGGTAGTATCTTTACTTACAACAATAGCCTTAGCAAGACCAAAGAGTGACTGTATTGTTTCTCCAACAACAAACCCATCAACAGTTGATATTGGCCCAGTTATGTCAGTTAAAGTTATTGTTGGAAGTTTAGGATCATCAAAGTCTTTTGATTCATATACTCCATAAACACGATATACGTCTGGACAATTCAATGATATTACATCATCTTCAACTCTAGTCCCATATACCCCAGAGTATTCCAATCCATTATTTAATGTTGTAGTTCCGATACCAGAAGAAGTATATTTTGATCTGGATATTACTAAACTATCAATAGTGCTAAATTTCTTTTCTTTAGATTTAACAGACTTTTTGTCTAAGGTAGTGATAAAAGTAGAGTTGGCAGATCCAGAAACTCCAGTTGCATTAGCATTTATTCCAGAGACAGTAATGATTCTCTTTCCAGTTATAACAACATTGTTCCTATAGATTGGAATAATTTCTCCACTTTCATTCACTAATTTATAATTTGCTCCAACATCTTTCCAAGAAATATCAGGTTCATTTTGGAATTCTGCGACATTATCTAAATTAATAATAAATTGACCTGTTGAGGAATCTACAGTAAATTGATGAGTTAAATTTATGTCACCTTGAGTTAGATCAACAGAAGAAACATTATTATATTTCAGTGGGGAGAAGAATCCATTACTCTTAGATATAAATGATGGTCTTAGAACTCCAACAGTAGCTGTTTGAGTTTCTCCTTGAATTAATGAACCCCTATTGACCCCAGTTACGGTTGCAACACCAACTATATTTAAATTTCTACCATTAAAATCTACAGACTCAACTTTGTTATATGTTAATTGATTATCATTTCTCTCATCTACACCAGCTACAAGTCGTGCATTTGGATTAGTATAGACTAAGATATCGTTAGTTCTAACAATAGCAGATAGATTAGTATTGGTGCAAGTTACAACTCCTGCACTAGTTGGATTCCCAGTCAAATCTCCAGATATGGTGAATTCTGATCCAACATTTGCTAGAGAAATAACTCTATCCAATACTGTGTCAGCATTAAAGTGAGTTCCTAACCCAGAATAATCATCTTTACTTTGGAATACAGACTTCACATCGCCAAGATTGAAATCATTAACGCTAGTAGTTAATATATTCTTTTCTATCCCATTAATAATTAATGGTTCATTCTCTATAAATTGTCCAGAAACATTGGTGAGAGTCAGAATTACATTTTGAGAATGGAAAGCGTCATACTTTAAGAATCCAGTTGCTCCACTAGATTTTCCTTTTATAAAAGATGGTGCTCTTAAATTATTCTCAGCAGCTGCTAATGTATTGATACCTACCTGACTATACGTTTGAATATCATACAAATATAGTTCACACTCTGACGCATCACTTTCATAAATTCTATTTGAAGTTATATCAACAACTCTCGCTGTTCCTACAGTGGTAAATCCAACGTGATTTATTTCTGGACCACCAGTACCAGGGCCTCCAGTTGTTTCATTTCTTCTTTCACTTCTAAATTCAATTATACTATTTTCATTAAATCCAATCAGAGGTAATCCGGATATATTGTTAATCTTAACAGTTGTTCCATTTTCTACATTAATACCAGAAGTTGGTACTCCAACAGTAGATCTTGGTTTCTCTACATCTAAGTATGTTACGGGCTTTTCTATTTCATATCCTCTAACATATGCCTTTCCTGGCATAATTTTATACGTTAATAAATCATCAGATACTTGATTTCCTTCTGGCGTAATTGTTCCACTATCAAATAATCCTTTATTTCCAGAATGATTATTTAATGTTTCTCTTGGAAATACATCAAAAGATTTTGTAACATAGTTGCCAGATTCATCATAAGTTCTACGTGCAAGTTCCTTAGAAATTTCACTATAGACTGTTCTGTCAACAAATTTTTCTATAACGCCTTCTCTAATTCTAGCTAATTCTATAAAATTTTGATCATTTAAATCATTAATATCTTTTTTAGTTAATTGTAAATTGATTTTCAATCTGTCAGCACCTGGAGCTGCATAATTAGAAAATCCTTGAGAGTTGTCATTGAGAGAAGGATCATCAGCTGATGATACTATAGTTTCATTTACAAGTAAACCAACTCTTACTGATGGTTTACTATTATATTGATCTAATATGATAGTTTGTTTTTCTACAGATACAAAATTTCCTCTAACAAAATATACACCATCATTAATAGTTGCTGCAGAAGCTAAAAAACTGGAATTTAGAGCAACTGTATTTGCAAAAGTATTTCCTGCTTGAATTAAAGTGGATCCATAAATTATATTTGAATTAGTTATCAGAGATTCTCCAGGTTCAAATATCTGGAATTCGGAATTAGGATTCGAATTTTTATATTTTACATAAAGAGTTACAAATCCTTCTTCAGATTCTGTAGAATCTAAAACTTTTACTACAGTAGCTGTAACTTCTGTTGTTGCCCCCTTAATTGTTACGCCAACTAGTTTATCCAGATATGAGGATACTGGAACTCCAAAGAATGAGGAGTCAATTTTTACTCCATAGTAACTAAAATCTATACCTATTCCACCAGGAATAACCTGAGAACCTTCTTTGAAAAAATGGTCCCCAAATTTTTCAATTTGACTCTGCAGTATGCTTTGAAGAGTTGTCAGCTCTCTAGCTTGTACTGGAAATCCTGGTTTAAATAAGACTTTGTGAAAATTCTTATCCTCACTAAAATCATCAAAATAAGGAGAAACGTTGAGGTTAGTTTGCTGGGGCATGTTATTAGAATTCTATAATAATTTTGATATCTTCTTTTTGGTTTCTGGATCTCGGGATAGATTCTCGATTATCTACATAAATTATATCTCCAGATCTGGGTTTAATTTCTGGATTAGCAACCCCGTTTACAAATTCCTGACCAAGATTATATGTTCTATTATTTATTGTGGTTGTTGAACCATTAAATGAACTATCTACCTCTAATCCATTTGGTGATGAGTTATCTGGTTGACCTATAACGAGACTTCCATCAGTACCAACACTACCAGTGAATCTAAAAAGTTTAAATCCGTACTGTGGTTGCTCTCCGTAAACAGGAGCACTTGGTCCACCCTTTGGTTGTGTCAAGACAAGACTTCTGTCCTGCCAGAATTTTAAGACCTGGGTTGATTTATCATAAGATGCAACACGTCCGACAGCTGTTGATCCAATACCTATAGTTTGAATGATACGCTCATCGTCTGTAAAGGTTAGCGTAGAAGAACCCACACCAGTTAATTTAACAGCATAAAGACCAGATGCTGTTGAATCATCAAACTGAGAACTCCCATCAAACTTTAGAGGATTTTTTAATATTCCCAGTCTAGCAAAACTATTACTTGCAATTACATCTGGATTTTGGAATTGTAAATTTTCAAATCTACTGTAAAGTAGAACTTTATTAGCACCCAACTCTCTATAAACATCTTTACCATGACCACCTTTTGGTGACATGACAACATCAAAGTTTGCTACCGTAGTAGTACCAATTCCTGTATGAGTTACACTGGAAATATCTAAAGTTCCGTAACTATAACCAGAACCATTATTTGTTATTGATACATCTACGATTTTA
>VMHT01023685.1_pt1 | contig 16226 bp, 17 predicted proteins | sample 4693611 | NCBI WGS metagenome assembly VMHT01 (sample SAMN12280063, study PRJNA550983) | marine metagenome | isolation source: seawater sampled from same location over 5 years 0.02-0.2 micron viral filtrate | place: USA: collected off the coast of southern California halfway between the port... ... | reverse complement strand
TGCAACAAAAGATAAAGCAGAACCAACAAGTCCTTTTAGTTGAATTTTAGTGCGATTTTTTTCAGAAGAGACAAGGGAATCCCGCAATTCCTGCTGTTGCGAGGATTGTGCAAAGCTTTGGGCGATAATAGTTTTACTCATTGGCGCAAAGATAATTGCAGAAATATTGTCCCGCAACCTCTCAACATTTTTTTAACGTTAGTGGGTTTATGCTTTTTTCTTTGCGGGATCTTGCCATGTATTAAACACAGAATAAACAATTACCTCACTTTCCAGAACTTCGTAGATAATAATAAACGGGAAACGTTTGACTACAGCTTCCCTAAATGGTTTTCTTTTTTGCGAAAAATGAAACGGATAATTTCTAATCCACTTAAAATAAGAATTAAGATGATCTAAAAATAAATCGCCCAGCCCATTTTGTTTTCCCTCATAATAAAGAAAAGCTTCAATTACTTCTAACTGAGCTTCCTCTTGAATTATAAGTTTAAAAGTCATTTTTTCAAAGAATTTTTAGCTCTTTGCTGCACTTCTTCCCAGGAATAGGATTCGCTTTTCTCTTTTAGATGATTTAACCTACGCTTATCCATTTCCTGATAATCTGATTCGGAGAGAACTGAAGAATTGTTATTTTCATAACTTTCAGCGAGAGAAAGCATCATTTCTAATAAACGTTCATCTGCTTCTTCAATATATTTAAGGACCGTTTTTTTTAACGCTATTGTTTCCATAATCAGAATGTTATTGATAATATAAAATTACAAATTTTATAATTTAGAACTTTTAAAGTTTCATCCATTTTCCACTTTTACCATTTTCATAACAGCAAAAACAAGTGAAGTTAGGTAATTTGCTGTTAGAAATAATTATTATGGGATTTGAGCATTTTGACGTATTTGTAATAGGAACCGGGACCGCCGGAAAAGGTGTTGCCAAAGATTGCGCTAAAGCAGGATGGAAAGTCGCGATAGCCGATAACAGAGAGTATGGCGGCACCTGCCCCAATCGTGGCTGCGATCCTAAAAAAGTTTTAGTTGGTTTTACCGATATTATAGATCGCGCCACTAAAATGCAGGGCAGGGGAATCACCAAAATGCCAGAAGTAAATTGGAGTGATCTCATGACTTTTAAAGAAACATTTGTGGATGCCATTCCTGCCGCCACTGAAAAAGATCTGGCTGCCCTAGACATCAAAATGTATCACCAATCTCCTAAATTTTTAGATGAAAACACGCTTTCTGTTGAAGGTAAAACGGTAACCGCAGATAAGATCGTTATCGCTACCGGGCAAAAAGCTATGCCATTAAAAATCCCTGGCGAAGAATATGCTCTTTTAAGCGAAGATTTTCTCGATCTAAAAGAATTACCTAAAACGATGATTTTTATCGGTGCGGGATATATTGGAATGGAATTCGCGCATATCGCAGCTCGTTTTGGGGTAAAAGTAACCATGATTGATTTTGCTCCAGGACCGCTTTCCAACTTCGATGAAGATATGGTGAACTACATCCAGCAGGTTTCGGAAGAAGACCTGGGAATCGATTTTATTTTTAATGCCGAAGTAAATGAAATTGAAAAACTGCAAAAGAACTTTAGAGTAAAAGCAAATCAAAACGGAAAAGAGATTTCAGCAAAAGCTGAAATGGTTTTTAATACTGCAGGTCGCGTTCCATCTATAGAAGATCTGGATTTGGAAAAAGGAAACGTTGACTTTTCAAAAAAGGGAATTAGCGTTAACGAATTTCTTCAAAATACCACTAACAAAAACGTGTATGCCTGTGGTGATGTTTCGGCAAGTTCGGGCCTACCTTTAACGCCACTTTCTTCACAGGAATCAAAGATCGTTGCAGCGAATCTTTTGAATAAAAAAGAGCCTAAAAAAGCAGATTATCCGCCCCAACCTACAGTAGTATTTACCCTACCAAAACTGGCTTCCGTAGGACTTTCAGAAAAGGAAGCTAAGGAACAGGGATACGATTATGAACTGGAACACAAATTAGTGCCCGAATGGTTTAATGCAAAACATATCAATGAGAAAATATACGCCTATAAGACCCTGGTGGATAAAAAAACCGGACTCGTACTGGGGGCTCATTTAGTTGGCCCGGAAGCTTCCGAAATCATCAATATGTTTGTGATGGCGATGTGTGGAAAGCTGGATTGTGAAACTTTAAAGAAAATGATTTTCACTTATCCCAGTTGGGCAAGCGATATTAAAGGAATGGTATAGAAAAGCCTCACCCTCGAAATAGAGGAGTTAATCGCGTTTCATTAATTTATACATTGGGTTTGTTTCCTTATTCAACCAGCCATGGTAAATAATATTTGAAAAAATAGCAACCGCACCTATTAAAGCAGAATAAGCGATAAGTGGGATTTCTCCAAAATGTCTAAAATAAATAGCGATTAACGCCCAAACGCCAACTGCAGCAAATTCACGCATATTTCTGCGCCAGATCATAGCGATATTCAGAAAAACAGCCACTGCAATAATAATAACCGTCCAAATTTCTTCTCCAAAAAACGGTGCTGTCCAATCTATTTTTGAAAGATAAGCCGAAACATTTGCGATACTGGCTACGGCAATCCATCCGGAATAAAGGCAAATAGGCCACCAGCTAAAAGCAAGGATTTTTAATGGAGCGTCCCAGCGTTCCATATTGGTTTTCAGGATTATTTTTATAAGAGAGAAAAGAATTAAAAACATGAGCAGTACTGAAACTCCCGTAAACTCATAGAGCCAAAATATTACCCAGGCAGCATTGGCCAGGTTAGCCGTTAAAAACCAGTAACCGGAATTCTTTAAAAACTCCAGATCATTTTTCGCTGAAAATGCCTGGAAAAGTTGATAGCCAGAAAAGCCTAGAAGCGAAAGAAAGATTATTCCCCAAATGGCAAAAGCATAACCTGCAGGAGTAAAAAGATTATAATACTCGGCACTAAGGCTACCCATAGTATTCCCGTTAATGATTCCCGTTTGAGAAATATAACTAACGGCAATAATTAAAATTACCGAGATAAAATTGAGTACCGCAAGACGTTTTTCCATTTTTAGCTGTTTTCTATTAAAATTACTTCATTTTGGGTAATCGCGTAGGCTTTTTCCTCTTCATTTAGCTTCATCATAAAATTCCCGGTGAATTCTCCAAAAGCAGGAAAAATCAATTGATCTTTTCTTCGGAAAAAACAAGGCAATTTCAAGCTTTGTTTTCCTTTTCCATTTAATCGATAGCCCGGGTGAATATGTCCGCAAAGGTTAAAGAAATCTGTCCTGTTTTCTGGATGGTGGGTAAGTAAAAAACCATTAAGCTGCCATTCAGAATGAATTTTCACGCCCAATTCTTCATATTTTAAGGGGGAAATTATATCGTGATTTCCTGCTATTAAAGCTACTTCGGCTTCTACAAAACTAAGCCAGTTTTCGAATAATCTCCACTCATTATTAAGATCGCTATGAAAAAGATCTCCTAAAAAGCAGACAATTTTTGGCTGAAATTTCCCCACTACTTCGCTTAATCTTAAAAAATTTGCATTGATCGCTTTATGAGGCACCGCACTTCCAAATTTTCTGAAATGAGAGATCTTTCCTAAATGCACATCGCTAATTAAGAGGATTCCTTCTTCTTTCCAAAAAGCGGCACCACTGGGGTGAAGTTCAAAAGTTTGATTTTGGAGGTTTATGGTCATTGGCTTTTTTGAGTGACTTAAAAAAAAATGAAATCGTCATCCTGAATTTAATTCAGAATCTAAGATATTGACAATTAAAAAGATGTTAGAAACTGAAACGAGTTCAGTTTGACGAAACTAGACTTTTCAGACAACTTCGATGCTATAATTTATGCAAAATCGCCGCTGCTTTTTCCAGGGTTTCATCGGTTTTGGCAAAACAGAAACGCAACTGTTTGTGATCCTTTCCATCTTTATGAAATACGGAAACCGGAATGCTCGCCAGTCCGTGCTCAGTAATCAATCTTTTTGCAAAACCTAAATCGTGTTCATCGGTAATTTCTGAATAATCCATCACCTGGAAATAAGTCCCCTTGGAAGGCGTTCCTTTAAATTTTGAGCCTTGCATCAATTCTAAAAACTTATCTCGTTTTTGCTGATAAAAATTTCCCAGGCTCAAATAGTGACCCGGATTTTTTAAGTATTCAGCAAAAGCTCTTTGCATGGGGTGATTTACACAAAACACCGTAGCCTGGTGAAACTTGATGATCTCTTTCATTAAAACTTCAGGAGCAACGCAATAACCCATTTTCCAACCCGTGTTATGAAAAGTTTTCCCGAAGGAAGCACAAACAATAGCTCTTTCAGCTAAACCAGGGAACTTTGAGGCACTTTCATGCTCTTCCTCATCATAAATAAGATGCTCGTATACCTCGTCGCTTAACAGGATAATATGGGTGTCTTTTAGCAATTTTTCAAGTTGCTGCATATCGTTTTTTGAAAGAACAGTTCCTGTTGGATTATGCGGTGTGTTAATTACGATCATCCTGGTTTTTGAAGTGATTTTTGCTTCCACTTCCTGCCAGTCGATTTTAAAATCTTTACCTTTTAATTCAATTAAAACAGGTTTCCCACCGGCCAGTTTAATATCGGGTTCGTAAGAATCGTAAGCCGGTTTAAAGACAATTACTTCATCTCCAGGATGAACAAATGCGCTTATAGCACAATACAATGCCTGGGTAGCTCCAGCGGTGAAAATAATTTCGGAGGCTTCCTCATATTTCTTTCCGTAAAGATTTTCTATTTTGCTAACTATTTGCTCCCTCAATTCGGGAATGCCATTCATTGGCGGATACTGGTTGTAGCCATCTTTCATCGCTTTACAAACCAACTCTTTTAAATGATTATCGGTTTCGAAATTCGGAAAACCCTGAGAGAGATCTATCGCTTTATGCTTTCTTGCGAGTCCGCTCATTACTGAAAATATACTGGTTTTCCCGGCTGGAAGTTTTGAAGGAAGATTTTGAAAATCAGGCATTATATTATTTTTAAATTCCATTAAATGATATGCAACATCGAAATTGGATGAATTTATTCTAGTAAAATACCTCCTGCGATTTCTTCGAGGTATTTGATTAAGTTGCATAAAAAATCCCAAATTCAAAAAAAATTTGGGATTGATTTATTTGTATTTAAGGAAGTTTTATCCTTTTACGCTAGCTGCAAGATATTCACGGTTCATACGCGCGATATTCTCTAAAGAAATTCCTTTAGGACATTCTATTTCGCAGGCTCCGGTATTACTACAGTTTCCAAATCCTTCTTCGTCCATTTGTCTAACCATTGCCTGAACACGCTCGGTAGCTTCTACACGACCTTGCGGAAGTAAAGCATACTGAGAAACTTTTGCTGATGTAAACAACATAGCACTCGCATTCTTACAAGCTGCTACACAAGCTCCACAACCAATGCAGGTTGCCGCGTTAAAAGATTCATCGGCCTTTTCTTTTTCTATTGGAATAGTATTGGCATCTACGGTATTCCCCGAAGTATTTACTGAAACATACCCCCAGGCTTGCTGAATCCTATCAAAAGCAGTACGATCTACAATAAGGTCTTTTATTACCGGAAAAGCTTTTGCTCTAAATGGCTCTATATAAATGGTATCACCATCTTTAAAAGAGCGCATATGCAACTGGCAGGTTGCGATTAACTTATCTGGGCCGTGTGGCTCGCCGTTAATTTGCAAAGAACAAGAACCACAAATTCCCTCACGACAATCGTGATCAAACTGAATTGTATCTTCTCCTTTTTCTACCAACTGCTCGTTAAGTATATCCAGCATTTCAAGAAAAGACATATCTCCATCTATTCCGTCTACAGGATAATCTACCATTTTTCCTTTAGCAGTGGCATTTTCCTGACGCCATATTTTAAGTGTTAACTTCATATCGTTAAAAGTTAAGTGTTAAAAGTTAATAGGACTTACCTGCTTTTTTCAGATAATTAATATAGCCATTCAAAATAACTATTCCTTCTTCAACTTTTTTCTTTAAATTTTCAAATGTTTTTTCGTCAATATACTGCTCGTCTAATGCAGTAATTAATTGATCTTTTATTTCATAAAGTGAGCCTCTTGAAATTCTACAGAGTTGGATATTTTCCTTAAAATGAAATCTTCCGTAACCTTCAGCTAAATTATGTGTAACTGATCGGGAAGCTCTTCTCATTTGAGAAACCAATTCAAATTTTTCTTCAGCAGGAAATTGTGTAATAAGTTTAGAAATCTCCATTCGAATAGCCCTACCTTTTTGCCAGCAGACTAAATCTTCGAATGATTTTATCTTTTCCATTAACAATTACCCATTCACTATGAACTTACTTGTAACTTCTTGTTTTCAATTCTATATTTTCAAATACCAGGTCTTCTTTGTGAAGCACGGCATCTGCAGGTTTCCCTTTATACTCCCAGGCAGCAACATACTTGAAGTTCTCATCGTCTCTTAAAGCTTCACCTTCCTCGGTTTGGTATTCTTCTCTAAAGTGCCCTCCACAAGATTCCTCTCTATGTAGTGCATCTTTAGCGAATAATTCTCCAAGTTCAAGGAAATCTGCTACACGACCAGCTTTTTCAAGCTCTGCATTTTTAGAAGTAGCACTTCCGGGAACTTTTACGTTTTTCCAGAAATCTTCTCTTAAAGCTGCAATTTCTTCAATCGCTTCTTTTAATCCTTCTGCGTTACGTGCCATTCCGCATTTGTTCCACATAATTAGTCCTAATTCCTTATGGTAGGAATCAACAGATTTCTTTCCGCCGGCATTCATCAACTTGTCAATTCGTTCTTTTACAGCCTTCTCGGTTTCTTCAAATTCTGGTGAATCTGTAGGAATTGCTCCAGTACGAATGTCGTTTGATAAATAATCTCCAATAGTATATGGCAATACAAAATAACCATCTGCCAGCCCTTGCATTAATGCAGAAGCTCCAAGCCTGTTAGCACCGTGATCTGAGAAGTTCGCTTCGCCGGCAGCATAACACCCAGGAATGGTAGTTTGCAGGTTGTAATCTACCCAAAGTCCACCCATTGTATAGTGAACCGCAGGATATATCATCATTGGGGTTTCATATGGATTTTGATCTACAATCTTCTGATACATATCGAAGAGGTTTCCATATTTAGAAGCAACTACTTCTTTCCCAAGTTTTGTGATTTCTTCTTTCGAAGCATTTTTATTCCCTGAAGTAAAAGCTTTTTCTTTTCCGTAACGCTCTATTGCACTCGCAAAATCCAGGTAAACTGCCTGTCCTGTTTTATTTACTCCATAACCGGCATCGCAACGCTCTTTAGCTGCTCTTGACGCCACATCTCTAGGCACAAGGTTACCAAACGCAGGATAACGACGCTCTAAGTAATAATCTCTTTCATCTTCTGAAAGTTCTGTTGGCTTTTTCTTACCTTCTCTTATGGCTTTAGCGTCTTCTTCTTTCTTAGGCACCCAAATTCGTCCATCATTCCGAAGGGATTCAGACATCAACGTTAGTTTTGATTGATGATCTCCTGAAACCGGAATACAGGTTGGGTGAATTTGTGTATAGCAAGGGTTTGCGAAATATGCTCCTCTACGGTGCGCTCTCCAGGCTGCCATCACGTTACTTCCCATCGCATTTGTAGAAAGGAAGAAAACATTTCCATAACCACCGGAAGCCAATACCACGGCGTGAGCCGAGTGGCGTTCAATCTCACCGGTAATCATATTTCTGGCAATAATTCCGCGAGCTTTACCATCTACCAATACTAAATCCATCATTTCATGACGGTTGAATGGCTGTATTTTTCCACGGTTAATCTGGCGGTTCATTGCTGAATATGCGCCAAGCAACAATTGTTGTCCTGTTTGTCCTTTCGCATAAAAAGTACGGGAAACAAGCACCCCACCAAAAGAGCGGTTATCTAAATAACCACCATATTCACGGGCAAAAGGAACTCCCTGTGCCACACATTGATCTATAATATTTCCGGAAACCTCAGCAAGACGATAAACATTCCCTTCACGAGAACGATAATCCCCACCTTTTACGGTATCATAAAACAAACGGTAATCTGAATCGCCATCTCCCTGGTAATTCTTAGAGGCGTTAATACCTCCCTGGGCGGCGATAGAGTGAGCACGTCTTGGAGAATCCTGGTAACAAAATGTTTTTACATTATAACCTAATTCGGCAAGAGTTGCAGCTGCAGCTCCTCCCGCAAGACCTGTCCCAATAACGATAACATCAATATTACGCTTATTGGCAGGGTTTACCAGGTTAATATCATTTTTATGATTGGTCCACTTTTCTGCTAGAGGCCCTTTAGGTATTTTTGAATCTAAAACTGACATAAATCTTACGTATTAAAGGTTATTAATATAGTGAAAAAGGGCTATAAAAATAAATCCTAGCGGTATGATGATCGCATAAGCTTTGGTGAATCCTCTAAGTCCTTTGGCGTATTTATTTCTCCATCCAACAGATTGGAACGAAGAAGAAAAGCCGTGATAAAGGTGAAGGGCCAAAAATACAAATGAAACCACGTATAATATTGTTCTAACCGGGCTTTGGAATTTCGCCACTAACTCATCATAATAACGAGCAGCGTCTTCGGGATGCGATTCTATATATTTATGAATCATTTCCGGAAACCAGAAATCGTAAAAGTGAAGCCCTAAAAAAGCTAAAACTACAAGTCCTGAGTAAATCATATTTCTTGAAACCCAGCTTGAATTTTCATTTCCGGCAAACTTAACATACTTTATATCTCTTGCACCACGGTTTTTCGCTTCCAATATAAAACCCATTACAAAGTGAAAAATCACTCCAAAAATTAAAATAGGTTGCAATAAAGCCTGTACAAAAAAGTTAGTTCCCATAAAATGAGAAACCTCATTGAAAACGTCTTTACTGAATACAGAAATAAAATTGATGCTAAAATGCTGAGCTAAAAATAAGACCAGAAATAGTCCCGATAAGGCCATAGCAAATTTTCTTGCTATGGTTGAATTTAGAAATCCACCCATTGGTTTGATAATTTTATAGAAATTTAACAGCAAAAATACACTCCAAATCACTTACGGACAAACTTTCAAGCCTGTTTATAGGACTATTTAGAACAAATATAAGTAAGCGATAATTTTGTTGAAGATCATTATTTCCAATCCACACCATGCCAAAAGTTAAAAGCTTCACCTACCCGCTATTATTCAAAGCACTCACATTTTAGGACTTAAAAATTCATATAAATTATGGTTATACAATTCACAAACCCTGTTAAGAGCGAGAATTCCATAAAAAAAGCTACCCATAGATTTAGGTAGCTTTTTAATAAAATTTAAATTTTTAAATTGATTTTTCTAAGCTTTTTGGTAGCTATCAGAATGAACATTAGCGACTGCCCTACCTGAAGGATCGTTCATATTTTTAAAAGACTCATCCCATTCTAAAGCAGTTGGTGTACTACAAGCTACAGAAGGCACAGATGGAACCGACTTTGCTGCGGCATCGCTTGGGAAATGATCGGTGAAAATTGATCGATAATAATATTCTTCTTTGCTGGAAGGTGGTTGAATTGGAAATTTAAAGTGTGCATTTTTAAGCTGCTCATCGCTCACTTCTGCATTAACCAACTCTTTTAGAGTATCTATCCAGCTATAACCAACACCATCTGAAAATTGTTCTTTTTGCCTCCAGGCTACGCTTTCCGGCAAATAATCTTCAAATGCCTTTCTTAGCACCCACTTTTCTATACGGTCACCGGTAATCATTTTATCTTTAGGGTTTATCCTCATGGCTACATCCATAAATTCCTTATCCAGGAACGGTACACGCCCTTCTATACCCCAGGCACAAAGAGATTTATTAGCCCGTAAACAATCATACTGATGTAATTTATCTAATTTTCGAACGGTCTCCTCGTGAAAATCTTTTGCACTAGGGGCTTTGTGAAAATAAAGGTACCCACCAAATAATTCATCTGAACCTTCGCCCGAAAGCACCATTTTAATTCCCAAAGATTTAATAGTTCTAGCCATTAAATACATAGGCGTAGACGCCCTAATTGTGGTTACATCATAAGTTTCTAAATGATAGATCACATCCTTAATCGCATCTAATCCCTCCTGTATAGTGAATTTTATTTCGTGATGCACCGTATCTAAATGATCGGCCACTTTTTTTGCAGCTGCAAGATCGGGTGAACCCTCCAACCCTATAGCAAAAGAGTGCAACCTAGGGTACCAAGCCGCATCCTTATCGTCACTCTCTACTCTTTTTTCTGAATATAATTTAGCAACCGCAGAAGTAATTGAAGAATCTAATCCCCCTGAAAGCAAAACACCATAAGGCACATCACTCATTAACTGCCGGTGCACCGCCTTTTCAAGAGCTTCTTTTAAATCTTCGATACTGGTTTCATTATCCTTTACAGCATCATATTCCATCCAGTCACGCTCATACCATTTTTGGAAACCTTCCTTTTTACTCGATAAATAATGCCCGGGAGGAAATAATTCAATCTTAGTGCATTTTCCTTCTAAAGCCTTAAGTTCTGAAGCTACATAAAAGGTTCCGTTTTGGTCCCAGCCTACATATAAAGGAATAATTCCCATATGATCGCGAGCAATAAAATACTCATCGTTTTCGACATCATAAATAGCAAAACCAAAAATTCCGTTTAATTCATCTAAAAAACTATCTCCTTTTTCTTTATAAAGCGCCAGGATAACTTCACAATCAGATTTTGTTTGAAAGTTGTAATCTGGAAACTGGCTTCTTAATTCTTTATGATTATAGATCTCACCATTTGCAGCAAGCACTAGCTTTTTATCATCAGACAATAAAGGTTGTCCACCAGAAATAGGATCTACAATAGCCAGGCGCTCATGCGCCAAAATCGATTTTTCATCACTATAAATTCCACTCCAGTCCGGGCCACGATGTCTTAAACATTTAGCCATTTCTAATATTTGAGGTCTTAAGTCTTCAGACCTCTCTTTTAAATCGAAAGCACATACAATTCCACACACAGCTTTAAAGTTTTAAGTATTAATATTGAAACAAATATTGGGTTAATATTTCATAAAAAAAGCTAATAAGATGTATTTGGTTACAAATGAAAATATAAAATTCAATATTAACTTCATATTAAAAATAAAATTTAATATTAATTACGATTTAATTTCAGCAGTAAAATTTCCAGAAAAAATGAATAATATTATTCCAAAAATTAAAGATTCCGAATAACATCTTTTATAAAATTTCTCCTAATTTCTTCGATTTTACTCAAACTAAATGGGAAGTAAGCCAGCTTTTTAGTAATTTCAGGAGATAGAATTTCAACATTAATTCATAAGTTTTCATGGATTTTATAGACTACTACAAATTGCTGGAATTAGATAAATCTGCCAGCCAGGCTGATATTAAAAAAGCCTACCGGAAGCTGGCCAGAAAATATCACCCAGATCTCAACCCAAATAATAAGGAAGCTCAGCTAAGGTTTCAGCAAATAAATGAAGCCAACGAAGTCTTGAGCGATCCTGAAAAACGAAAAAAATACGACCAATACGGAAAAGATTGGCAACACGCCGATGCTTACGAAGAAGCTAAAAAACAACAGCAAGCCTCTGGTGGTAGAGCCTATTCGGGCGGCGGATTTGGTGGCGGACAGGGCAGCTATTCCTATTCAGGAAATTTTGACGATGATACTTTTTCAGACTTTTTTGAGGAAATGTTTGGCAGTGGCGCAAGAGCTCACGGTTCGGGTAGAGGCCGTCATTTTAAAGGCCAGGATTTTAATGCTGAGCTACAGCTAAACTTAAGCGATGTGTATACGAGTCACAAACAAACGCTAACGGTAAATGGAAAGAATATCCGACTTACAATTCCCGCTGGAGTTGAGAACGGGCAAACCATTAAAATTAAGGGTCATGGCGGGCCTGGCGTTCAGGGTGGCCCTAAAGGCGATCTTTATATCACTTTTAATATTGTAAATAACACAAAATTTAAAAGAGAAAAAGAGAATTTGTTTAGCAACGTGAGCCTGGATTTATATACCGCTTTACTCGGCGGGGAACTCACCGTGGACACCTTTGCCGGAAAGGTTAAATTAAAAGTAAAGCCAGAAACCCAAACGGGAACTAAGGTGAAATTAAAAGGCAAAGGATTTCCGAAATATAAAAAGGAAAATCAGTTTGGGGATTTAATTATTACTTATGATGTAAAAATGCCCACAAATTTAAGCGCGAGAGAAAAAGAACTGTTTCAGGAACTTCAAAAATTACGCTCATGAATTTAGAAGATTTAATACCAACCGATGAGATTTGCGCGAGGTATAAAGTTAAACGCACATTTGTTAGTTCGCTTTACGAAAGCGGTTTGATTGAAATTATTACCGTGGAAGAAACAGAGTATGTGCATTGCGATGAGATTTCAGAATTTGAAAGGTTATGGCGACTGCATTATGACCTCGATATAAATTTGGAAGGACTTGAAGCAATTCAGCATTTATTAAGGCAGGTGAAAAAATTACAAAAACAAAACCTTGAACTTAAAAACCGTTTGGGCTTATATGAGTAAGGCAGGATCTTTTTAATCTATAATCGAGATTAAATACGCCAGGCCTTGTCTCGAAATGAAATTATAGTTGCAGGATAATAGCCTATAGGCATGCCTGGAGGTTTTTTCCTCTGGGAGATAATGATAACTTTGCAATAACAACTAACAAATTAGCTCAATTTAAGATTTCAGCTTACAAAAGATAGAATGAAAAGAACTTTCTCAAGATTGATCCAAAACCCTTTTACCTACGTACTTTTATTTTGCGCTTTCTTCTTTCTTTGGGATTACGGTTGGGAATATTTTTTAAACGACAACATTCCTGACTTTATTGACACAATTCTACACAGCCTCTTTATAGGAGTTTTTGTTGGAATGCTTTTTTACTTCTGGAACATAAAACCTGAATTGAAAGAAATTAATAAAAAATAGAAATAATAATAAACCCAGCAGTTTTCAGCTTTATGCAATCTGTGAGGTTTAAAATATAAACAAATGAGATACGATCAAATAGACAGTAAATTATTTATAAAAAACCGAAAAAGCTTTACGGCGGGAATGAAGCCTAACAGCCTTGCGGTTTTTAATGCTAACGATATTTACCCTATTGGTGCCGATAGCACCATGCCTTTTCAGCAAAACAGGGATTTATTTTATTTAAGTGGTGTAGACCAGGAAGAAGCAATTTTGGTGCTTTTCCCGGATGCTCCAAAACCGGAACATCGTGAGATTTTATTTCTTACGGAAACCAATCCGCATATTGCTGTTTGGGAAGGCGCAAAATTAGATAAAGAAAAAGCTTTAGAAGTTAGTGGAATTGAAACAGTTTACTGGCTTCAGGATTTTGAGAAGACCTTCTTTGAAGTTATGTCTCAATGCGAAACAGTATATTTCAATACTAACGAGCATTACCGCGCAAACGTTCAAACCGAAACTCGTGACGAAAGATTTATAAAATGGTGTAAAGAAAAATATCCTGCGCACCAGGTAGCGAAAAGCAATCCTATTTTGCAGCGCCTACGTTCAGTAAAAGACCCAATTGAGCTGGATATTATGCAAAAAGCTTGCGATATTACCGAAAAAGCTTTCCGTAGAGCATTAAAATTTACAAAACCTGGGGTTTGGGAACACGAAATTGAAGCTGAATACTGGCACGAAATGATTAGAAATCGTAGCCGCGGATTCGCTTACACGCCAATTATTGCCAGCGGAAATAACGCCAACGTGCTTCATTATACCGAGAACAACCAGCAATGTAAAGAAGGAGATTTAATCCTTTTAGATACCGGTGCAGAATATGCTAATTACTCTAGCGATATGACTAGAACTATTCCGGTTTCAGGAAAGTTTTCAGATCGCCAGAAACAGATTTACAATACGGTAAATAAGGTAAAGAAAGAAGCCACAAAATGGTTAATTCCAGGAACTATTTGGGCAGAATACCATAAGGAAGTTGGTAAATTAATGACTTCAGAATTATTAGATCTCGGTTTATTAGATAAAGCCGATGTTCAAAATGAAGACCCAAAATGGCCTGCTTACAAAAAATATTTTATGCACGGTACCGCACATAATATTGGATTAGACACCCACGATTACGGGATTTTAACCGAACCTATGAAACCAAACCAGGTTTTCACCGTAGAACCGGGAATTTATTTACCAGATGAAGGCTTCGGAATTCGTTTGGAAGATGATGTGGTAATTCAAAAAGAAGGAGAACCATTTAACCTGATGCGCAATATCCCAATTGAAATTGAGGAGATTGAAGAAATTATGAATTCTTAATTGAATAATTCTTACAATTAGATCAGTATATTTTACCGTCAAGCTGAATTTATTTCAGCTTCTAACAAGGGACTAACTAGGATTATATTAGATCTCCGAATAAATTTCGGAGCAGGCTCTAAAACTAGTGAAGGATGACGATTTCAAACCAAAGCCACGAAACTATTTTGAAAATTCGTGGCTTTTTCTATTTTAAACAGCCATGGAAGCAACTTATAAAAACGCACCTATTTCATTTACCTCACAGGGAACAGGAAACCCTCTCGTTCTCCTGCATGGTTTTTTAGAATCCAAAACAATATGGCAAGATTTTGCTTTAGAACTATCAGCAAAGCGACAGGTTATTTGTATAGACCTCCCCGGCCACGGGGAATCTGGTAATTTTGCAGAAGTTCATACTATGGCTGATATGGCCAAAGCAGTAAAATCGGTTTTAGATGAACTTGATATCCAACAAGCTTCTTTTGCTGGCCACTCTATGGGTGGCTACGTAAGTTTGGAATTCCAAAATATTTTTCCTACTATGATCAATAGCTTAGTGTTGGTAAATTCTACACCGCAGGCAGATTCTGAGGAACGCAAAGCTAACCGCGATCGTGCGGCCACTTTGGTCTTAAAAAATAAAAGGGCTTTTGTAAGTATGGCAATGTCTAATTTATTGACACCAGAAAACAATAAGATATTCAAATCTCAAATTGATATTTTAAAAAGACATGCCCTACAATTTTCTTCTAAAGGAATCTATGCCGCTATAAAAGGAATGAAAATTCGTACAGACCATACTGAGCTTTTTGCAAAATTTCAAGGTCAAAAAATTGTGGTTGCAGGAAAAAACGATCCTGTTTTAGAGTACAATACAATAGAAAACCTAACTAAACGCTGTAATAGCAAGTTCTATAGTTTGCCAGATGGACATTTATCTTTTTTGGAAAACCAAACAGAACTTCGAGAAATTTTGCATTTAATCGATTAATTTTAACTTTTGGTCGGAAGTTTAACTTTTTTTTATACTTTAGACTTTCAAAACAAACAAAATCAAACTTTTATGAAGGAAAGAAACCCTAATACATTTTCGTTCGCTAAAGTTTTTTGCAACATTTTTGGACATAAACTAAGAGTTTCTAAAAATGTAACAGATCACGTGCACGAATACAAGTGCGAGAAATGCGGCATGGAAATGACTGATACTGCAAATGGTTTTTTGGCTCGCTTAACCCCAAAATTCAAAGAAACCAACGATTACATTTCTAAAATACACCAAAAAAGAAAGCGTAAGCATTACGCTCACGCTTCTTAAGCATTTATTTCGGAATTAATTTTCCGGAATCTTATTTCTCTTCAGAATCCTTATCATCCATAGAATTCCAGCCACGCGCAATAAGTGGTAATTTCTGGTTAGCACGTGTAATTAGGTGCATCCCTTCTTTTTCCTCGGTCATATGCCCAATTATACTTAAATTTGGATTCGCCTTTATCTTTTCATAATCATCTTGCGAAATTGTGAAAAGTAATTCATAGTCTTCCCCGCCGCTCAAGGCAATGGTAGTACTATCTATATCAAATTCCTCACATACTGAAATCACTGCAGGATCTAGAGGAATTTTCTCTTCAAATAAATTCACTCCAACCTGTGAGTTTTTACACAGATGAATGATTTCAGAAGAAAGTCCGTCGCTAATATCTATCATGGAAGTTGGCTTTACGCCAAGCTCTTTTAATAAAGGCGCGATATCTTTCCTTGCTTCCGGCTTCAATTGTCTTTCAATCAAGTAAGTATAAGGATCCAGATCTGGCTGGGCGTTAGGGTTGGCTTTAAAAACTTCTTTTTCACGTTCCAAGATTTGCAAGCCCATATAAGCAGCTCCAAGATCGCCGGTCACTACGAGCAAATCATTTGGTTTAG
>VMHT01103965.1_pt1 | contig 16229 bp, 14 predicted proteins | sample 4693611 | NCBI WGS metagenome assembly VMHT01 (sample SAMN12280063, study PRJNA550983) | marine metagenome | isolation source: seawater sampled from same location over 5 years 0.02-0.2 micron viral filtrate | place: USA: collected off the coast of southern California halfway between the port... ... | reverse complement strand
GATCGCCCATGAAGACGTCGACAAAGCTTTGATCGCGCATCATTGCGATATCGGCCCCGGCCGCGAATGCCTTTTCCGACCCGGTGATGACGATGCAGCGCACCTTGTCGTTTTCCTGCGCGCCTTTCAGCGCTTTGGCCAATTCACCCAGCAACGCGTCGTTGAGCGCATTGAGCGCATCCGGGCGGTTGAGGGTGATCAGGGCTACATGGTTGTCCACGTCCACGGTGATCGTTTCGTAAGCCATCAAGAATGCTCTTTGTTGTTGCGCTCAGGGGAATGTGCATACCACGCGGCAACCATGTTTCAAGTTATCTTTGGCAACGGGGGCAATAGAAGGAAGACCGCCCGCTTTGTACGATGCGCCCGATGGTGCCGTCGCAGCCCGGTCGGCGGCAGGGTTGCCCCTCTCGTCCGTAGACATCGAAGCTGTGCTGGAAATAGCCCAATTCGCCGTCCGCCTGCCGGAAGTCCTTGAGCGAGGATCCCCCCGCTTCGATCGCATCGGCCAGCACCTCGCGGATGATCGGCACCAGCCCGGCGATCCGCGTGGTCGAGATGCGCCCGGCCTTGCGGGCGGGGTGAATCCCTGCGCGGTAAAGTGCTTCGCAGACGTAGATATTTCCCAAACCTGCCACGATCCGCTGGTCGAGCAAGGCGGATTTGATCGGTGTATTGCGCCCCTTAAGCTTCGCCACCAGATGCGCTTCGTGAAAGTCATTGCCCAAGGGTTCCGGCCCGAGCGAAGCCAGCAGTTTATGCGTCTCGGCCCCGGCGGTGGGCATCAGATCCATCGCGCCGAAACGGCGGGGGTCGTTAAAGGTGATCCGCGCACCGTTACCCATATGCAACACGACGTGGTCATGTTTCTCCGGGGCGGGGTGGTTGTGCTGAAACTGTCCCAACGGGTCGCCCGAGACCAGCATCCGCCCAGACATGCCCAGATGCACCAGCAGCGATTCCCCACTCGCCAGATCGGCGAGGATGTATTTCGACCGCCGCCGCAGCAGGCCGACGCGCTGCCCGGTCAACCGCTCAGCCATGCGCTCGGGGAAGGGCCAGCGCAGGTCGGGGCGGTTGACCTCGGCCCGGGCGATCACTTGGCCCTCCATCGCGGGGGCCAGCCCTCGGCGGACGGTTTCGACCTCTGGCAGTTCCGGCATCTCGGTTTCCCCTCTGGCTTGCCTGTGACAAAAGGCACGCATTGTCCCCAGCCTACGGCACCCTATAACAAGGGACTGAACCAGAGGATCGCAAGAGCAGATGACCCAGGACGCCGACAAAACCACCCATTTCGGGTTCGAGACCGTACCCGAGCATGAAAAAGCAGGTCGCGTGCAGGGTGTGTTCAACTCCGTCGCCAGCAAATACGACATCATGAACGATGTGATGAGCATGGGCATCCACCGCGTCTGGAAAGAAGCGATGATGGATTGGCTCGCCCCGCGCCCCGGTCAGAAGTTGCTGGATGTGGCGGGTGGCACGGGCGATGTGTCGTTCAAGTTTCTGGGCCGCGCGGGCCACGGTCATGCCACGGTGCTCGACCTCACCGAGCCGATGTTGGTCGAAGGCCGCAAACGCGCCGAGGCCGACAGCCTGACCGGCAGTCTCGACTGGGTGGTGGGCGACGCCATGGCGCTGCCGTTCCCCGATAATACCTTTGATGTCTACACGATCAGCTTTGGCATCCGGAACGTGACCCGCCCCCAAGAGGCGCTGAACGAAGCGTACCGCGTGCTGCGCCCCGGTGGCCGCCTGATGGTGTTGGAGTTCAGCCAGCTGCCCAACCCGGCGATGCAAAAAGCCTACGACCTCTACAGTTTCAACGTGATCCCGCGCATGGGCCAAGCCATCGCAGGGGACCGCGACAGCTATCAGTATCTGGTCGAATCCATCCGTAACTTCCCCGATCAAGAGACCTTCTTGTCGATGGTACGCACGGCTGGTTTCGGTCAGGCCAAATGCCGCAACCTGACCATGGGGATCGCGGCGCTGCATTCGGGCTGGAAACTCTGATGCGCGGTCCGCACAACATCTGGCGGTTGATCCGCACCGGCGCGACGCTGGAACGCGCGGGCGCGATGAATGTGGTGCTGGATGCTTTCGATGCTTCCCCGGCGCTGCGTTTCGTGGCCCGCGCGCTTGGCCTGCCGTTCAAATGGCTGGGCTACAAGGGCGACCCGACCATGCCGCCCGCCACCCGCGCGCTCACGGCGCTTGGCCCGGCCTACATCAAATTTGGTCAGGTGCTGTCGACCCGGCCTGACGTGGTGGGCGATGATCTGGCTGTGCAACTGCGCGTGCTGCAAGACAAGCTGCCGCCTTTTGACACGGCGCTGGCCCGCAGGGCGGTCGAGCAGGAGTTGGGTGAGCCGGTCAGCGCGATCTTTTCCGAGTTCAGCGAGCCCGTCGCCGCGGCCTCCATCGCGCAGGTGCATCACGCGCAGCTGGCCGAGACCGGTGAAGAGGTCGCCGTCAAAGTCCTGCGCCCCGGCATCGAAAAAGCCTTCCGCAAGGACATCGACGCTTTCTATCTTGCCGCCCGCATGGCCGAAATCTTCTCTCCCGGATCGCGCCGATTGCGCCCGATGGAGGTGATCGAGCATTTCGACGGCGTTGTGCGGGGGGAGTTGGACCTGCGGCTGGAAAGCTCCGCCGCGTCGGAGTTTGCCGCCAACACCAAAGATGACACCGGATTTCAACTGCCTGAGATCAAGTGGAATTATTCGGGTCGCCGCGTGATGACGCTGGGCTGGGCCGATGGCCTGCCGCTGGGCGACAACGCGGCACTCGATGCCGCCGGACACGACCGTGTGGCGCTGTCGGAACGGGTGCTGCAACTCTTTTTGCAACACGCCCTGCGCGACGGCTATTTCCACGCCGACATGCACCAAGGCAACCTCAAGGTCGCGGCCAATGGCGATATCATCGCTTATGACTTCGGCATCATGGGCCATATCGACAGCTATACCCGCCGCGTCTATGCCGAGATCCTCTATGGCTTTATCCGCCGCGATTACGAGCGCGTGGCCAAGGTGCATTTTGAGGCGGGTTACGTGCCTGCCGACAAGGATGTCGATGAATTCGCCCGCGCCCTGCGCGCGGTGGGCGAGCCGATTTTCGGCATGGATGCCACCCGCATTTCCATGGCGCGGCTGCTGACCTACCTCTTTGAAGTGACTGAGCGTTTCGGCATGGAAACCCGGACCGAGCTGATCTTGCTGCAACGCACGATGGTCGTGGTTGAGGGCGTGGCCCGCTCGCTCAACCCGCATATCAACATCTGGGAAGTCGCGAGCCCGATTGTGACCGATTACATCACCAAGTCGCTAGGGCCGCGCGCGATCGTTTCTGATCTGCGCGACACGGCGATGGTCATGGCCCGCTTTGGTCCGCGTTTGCCGGGGTTGGTCGAACAGGCGCTGAACCGTCAGGCCGAGGAGCAGCCCGAGCGCCGCCCGCGGTTCTGGCGCTACATCGCGGCGACTGCGGTGATGTCCGGCATTGCCGGGGCCACCACAATCGCCCTGATCGGCGCGCTGCTTTAGGGCAGGGGGCCGCGGAGGCCCCCCGCATTCAGGCGATACGTTCGATGGCCATGGCGATGCCTTGCCCCCCGCCGATGCACATGGTGATCAACGCGCGCTTGCCGCCGATCCGCTCCAGCTCATAAAGCGCCTTCACGGTGATGATCGCCCCCGTCGCGCCGACCGGATGGCCAAGGGCGATGGCCCCGCCGTTGGGGTTCACTTTCGCCGGGTCGAATCCCAACTCCTTGCTCACCGCCAGCGCTTGGCTGGCAAATGCCTCGTTGCTTTCGATCACATCGAAATCATCGGCCTTCAGGCCGGTGCGCTCCAGCAGGCGGCGGACGGCGGGAACCGGGCCGATGCCCATGACTTCGGGCCGCACACCGGCATGGGCGTAGCCAAGGATGCGCGCACGGGGCGCCAGCCCGGCGGCCTCGGCTGCCCCGGCGCGGGCCAGCACCAGCGCCGCGGCACCGTCGTTGATACCGCTGGCATTGCCCGCCGTGACGCGCCCGTCCTTCTGGAATACGGGGCGCAGCCCGGCCAGTGCCTCGGCCGTGGTGGCCTTGGGGTGTTCATCGGTGTCAAAGGGCACCATGTCGCGCTTGACCTTTACGTCGACCGGCACGATTTGATCCTTGAAATGCCCCGCCGCGATGGCCGCTGCTGCACGCTCTTGGCTTTGCAGGGCAAAGGCGTCCATCTCCTCGCGGGAGATGGTATGTTCATCCGCGACATTCTCGGCCGTGACCCCCATGTGGCCGGTGCCGAAGGGGCAGTTCAGCGTGCCCAAAAGCATGTCGAGGCTGCGAACATCGCCCATTTTCTGGCCCCAGCGGGCATCGGGCAGAATGTAAGGTGCGCGCGACATGCTCTCGGCCCCGCCAGCAAGGGCGAAATCCGCATCGCCCAGCATCAGGCTTTGGGTCGCCGAGACCAGCGCTTGCACGCCCGAACCGCACAGGCGGTTCACGTTCATCGCGGGCACTTCATCCGGCACGCCCGCATCGCGCGCGGCGACGCGGCTGAGGTACATGTCGCGCGGCTCGGTGTTGATGACGGTGCCAAACACCACATGGCCGATCTGCGCCGGGTCAACGCCAGCCCGCTCCATCGCGGCGCGGGCCACGGTGCTGCCCAAGGTGGTTGGCGGGGTCGCGGCAAGGCTGCCGCCGAAAGTGCCGATGGCAGTGCGTGCACCGCCCAAGATGACGATATCGTTTGACATGAAGCTCTCCTCTATCCGTTGGCGGTACTATGGGGCGGAGATGACCCGCTGTCAGGCGAAACGTCCCGTCAAAGCGCCGCTTGACAGGGGCAGTGCGCCGCGCGACATATCCGCCATGACGGAAAATAATGACAAGATCCTGACGCAACTGCCCGCCCGCTTGAAAGCGGCGCGACAGGGGCAGGGGCTTTCGCTTGATGCCGTGGCCAAGCTTTCGGGCGTGTCACGCTCTATGGTGAGCCAGATTGAGCGCGGGGAATCGAGCCCGACCATCGCCACGCTGTGGAACCTGACCCGGGCCTTGCAGGTGGATTTCGCGGGGCTTTTAGATGGCGCGCCAACCGAAGCGCAGATCGAAGTGCTGCGCAGTGCTGCGGTGCCGACGATCAACAATCTTGGCTCCGGCTGTCGCATCCGCATCCTATCTCCGCCCGAAGAAGCCGGGCATCATGAGGTGTATGAACTGCTCATCGCCGAGGGCGGCATGTTGGACAGCGCCCCGCATACCCGTGGTGCCCGTGAGCATCTGAGCGTCTTTGAAGGTGCTGTCGAGGTCACAAGCGGCGCGGGGACCGAGCAATTGCAGGCCGGAGACACCGCCCGTTATGCTGCCGATGTACCCCACGCCATCCGCGCCACGGCGGGACCGGTACGGGCCTTCTTGGTCGTGCAGGACGTCTGATATCCGGTATATCGGAAAAAATCCGCTATTCAAGAAATCCTCTATTCCGGAATAGCTTCCGTTATGGTAGACGCTCCCTGAAAAGGAGAGCCTCATGACCCAAGCATTTCTATCCCATGTCACCGACACCCTAGCCGAGATCGACGCCGAGGGCATGATGAAGCGCGAGCGGCTTATCACCACCCCGCAGGGCGGTGAGATCGCGGTGGGTGACCGCGAGGTCATCAACCTCTGCGCCAACAACTATCTCGGCCTCGCCGATCATCCCGAGTTGATCGCCACCGCCAAAGAGGCGATGGACGAGAAAGGATTCGGCATGGCCTCGGTCCGCTTTATCTGCGGCACGCAGGACATCCACCGCGAGTTGGAGCAGAAGCTGGCGGGCTTTCTCGGGCATGACGATTCGATCCTCTTCGCCGCCTGTTTCGACGCCAACGGCGGGCTGTTCGAGCCGCTGCTGGGGCCGGAGGACGCGGTGATTTCAGACGCGCTGAACCATGCCTCGATCATCGACGGCATTCGTCTGTGCAAGGCGAAACGCTACCGCTATGCCAACAGCGACATGGAAGATCTCGAGGCCAAGCTGAAACAGGCCCGCGAGGATGGCGCGCGGTTCATCATGATCGCCACCGACGGGGTTTTCTCCATGGACGGCTATCTGGCGAAGCTGCCCGAGATCACCGCACTGGCCGAGAAATATGAGGCGCTGGTGATGGTCGACGATTGCCATTCCACCGGCTTCATGGGGCCGAAAGGTGCAGGCACCCCGGCGCATCACGGGGTCAAGGTCGACATCGTGACCGGCACGTTGGGCAAGGCGCTTGGCGGGGCGATTGGCGGCTATATCGCCGGGCCGCAGGCGGTGATCGACCTTCTGCGCCAGCGCGCGCGGCCCTATCTGTTTTCCAATTCGCTGCCCTCGTCGATTGTCATGGCAGGGATGCGGGCGCTGGAACTGGTGGAGCAAGGCGATGATCTACGCGCGCAGTTGTTCGAAAACACAGCTTACTGGCGTGCGGGGCTGGAGAAGCTGGGCTTTGACCTGCTGCCCGGCGAGCATCCCATCGTGCCCGTCATGCTGGGCGAGGCGCAACTGGCGCAGGACATGGCGGCGAAACTGTTTGAAGAGGGGGTCTATGTCTCCGGCTTCTTCTTCCCGGTGGTGCCGCGCGGGCAGGCCCGCATTCGCACTCAGATGAACGCAGCCTTAACGCGCGAGCAGCTGGACCGGGCGCTGAAAGCCTTTGAAGTGGCTGGCAAGGCATGTGGGGTGATTGAATGACCACGAATGAAATGAAGGCGCTGTCAAAGCTCCATGCCCGCGAGGGGCTGTGGATGACTCACGCCCCGGTGCCGGAAATCGGCCCGGATGACGTGCTGATTAAGATCAACAAGACCGGTATCTGCGGCACCGATATCCACATCTGGAACTGGGACGATTGGGCCGCCGGGACGGTGCCGGTGGGGCTGATCACCGGCCATGAGTTCGCGGGCGAGATCGTCGAGTTGGGCCGCAATGTGGAAGGGCTTGAGATCGGGCAGCGTTGCTCGGGCGAGGGGCATTTGATCGGCAAACAGTCACGCCAAAGCCGTGCGGGCAAATTCCACCTCGATCCCGCGACGCGGGGTATTGGAGTGAACGAGCAGGGGGCTTTCGCGCAGTACCTCAAGCTGCCCGCCTTCAACGTTGTCCCGCTGCCGGATGAGATTTCCGACGACATCGGCGCGATCCTCGATCCCTTGGGTAACGCGGTGCATACAGCGCTCAGCTTCGATCTGGTGGGTGAGGATGTGTTGATCACAGGCGCGGGCCCCATCGGCATCATGGCCGCCGCTGTCGCGCGGCATGTGGGCGCGCGGCATGTGGTGATTACGGATGTGAACCCTGCGCGGCTGACGCTTGCGGAAAAAGTCGCCGATGTGGTGACGGTTAATGTCGCCGAGGAGAATTTGGCGGACGTCATCCCACGGTTGAAGATGAAACAGGGCTTTGACGTCGGTTTAGAGATGTCCGGCAACCAACAGGCGCTCGATCAGATGGTCGAGGCCATGACTATGGGCGGGCGCATCGCGATGCTGGGCATCCCGCCGGGCAAGTCGCCGGTGGACTGGAGCCGGATCGTTTTCAAAGCCATCACCATCAAGGGCGTCTATGGCCGCGAGATTTTCGAGACGTGGTACAAGATGATCGCCATGCTGGAAAACGGGCTCGACGTCTCGCAGATCATCACCCATCGCTTCGGCGTAGATGATTTCGAGAAGGGCTTCGCCGCGATGAAGTCCGGCCAATCGGGCAAAGTAGTCCTCGACTGGACGTGAACCAATCAGGGGCGCAGGCGATTGCGCCCCTGTTGCGTCAGAACCCAAACGTCTTCGCCCTCAAACACCGCTGCACAGAGCGGTTTTCCGTAGCCCGCGCCGGTGTCGAGGTTGACGCGGTTACCGTAATGCATGGCGCTGTCCACCGGCGTGTGGCCGTGGACGACCAGCTTGGGATGGGGCGCGGTGTATTCGTGAAACTCCTTGCGGATCCACAGCAGGTCATTCTCGGTCTGATCATCCAGCGGCACCCCGGGGCGGATACCCGCATGGGCAAAGAAGTGGTCGGGCGTTTGATGCGACAGCGCGAGGGTTTTCAAGAAATCGACATGCGCCTGCGGCACCGCTTCGCGGGCCTTTGCATGAACGTCTGACATCCGGTCGCGTCCGTTGACGGGTACACCGTAAGAACCAAGCGTCGTGTCGCCGCCTAAGCGCGGGTTCAGCCAATTCAGTTCAACCAGCAAAAGCGGATCGTGACGCGGGAAATCCTCCATGAACCAGCTGAACATGCGGTCATGATTGCCCATGAGGAAGGTCCAGTTGCGCCCCTCGGCCTTGCCCTGCGCCAGCCGGTCGATCACCGCTTTGCTGTCGGGGCCGCGGTCGGTGTAATCGCCAAGGAAGACGATGCGCGCGTCCGGCCCGCCGTCTTCTTCGATCAAGGTTAACACGCGCTCAAGCTCGGCGGCGTAACCGTGGATGTCTCCGATGGCGTAGATGGGGCTGGGCATATTCGTTCCTATCCTTCTGCACCCCCTCGTGATGCCGCAAAGCCACCGCGAAGGAAAGGCTCAGTCAAAGGATGCCGCCAAAAGCAAAAGCGCCCCACGAGGGGGCGCTTTCAGATTGTGCAGTTGCGAGGCTTAGGCCACGTCGAATTGCAGCGGCTTGATCTGCCGGAACATGCCGGTGTCGCGCAGCTTGCCGATCACGGTTTCTGGCACCTGATCGTCAACATAGAGCAGGGCAATAGCCTCGCCCTTGGCGGTGTGGCGGCCCAAGGTGAAGTTGGCAATGTTCACGCCGTTCTCGCCCATGGTCTGGCCCAAGGTGCCGATGATGCCCGGCACGTCTTCGTTGGTGGTGTAGAGCATGTGCTCCCCGATCTCGGCGTCGATGGTGATGCCTTTGATCTGGATAAAGCGCGGCTTGCCGTCCGAGAACACGGTGCCCGCGATGGAGCGCTCGCGCTTTTCGGTCACCACGGTCACTTTGACATAGCCGTCGAAGACGCCGGATTTGTCTTGGTTGGTGGTGCTGATCTGAATGCCCTTTTCGCGGGCGACCACGGGGGCGGAAACCATGTTCACATCCGGGTTGGCGCGTTTCATGATACCCGCCACGACGCCACAGTTCAGCGCCTTGAGGTTCATCTGTGCGACGGAGCCGTCATAAAGGATATTGATCGCCTTGATCGGCTCGTCGGTCATCTGACCGATGAAGGCACCGAGGTGACCAGCCAGTTTGACCCATGGGCCCATGACCTTGGCTTCTTCGGCGGTGACCGATGGCATGTTCAGCGCGTTGGTCACGGCACCGGTCAGCAGGTAGTCCGACATCTGCTCGGCCACTTGCAGGGCCACGTTTTCCTGCGCTTCGGTGGTCGCGGCACCAAGGTGCGGCGTGCAGACCACGTTGGGCAGGTTGAACAGCGGGTTCTCCTTGGCTGGTTCCTCGGCGAAGACATCGAAACCCGCGCCCGCCACATGGCCGGATTTCAGCAGGTCGGCGAGTGCTTCTTCGTCAACCAGACCGCCGCGGGCACAGTTGATGATACGCACGCCGGGCTTGGTCTTTTCAAGGTTCTCGCGGCTGAGGATATTCGCCGTCTGCTCGGTGAAGGGAACATGGAGGGTGATGAAATCGGCGCGAGTCAGCAGCTCGTCGAGCTCGACCTTTTCGACACCCATCTTCTCGGCCTTTTCCTCGCCCAAGAAGGGGTCATAGGCCACGACTTTCATCTTGAGGCCCCGCGCGCGGTCGCAAACGATGCCGCCGATGTTGCCCGCGCCGATGACGCCCAGCGTCTTGCCGGTCAACTCAACGCCCATGAACTTCGACTTTTCCCATTTGCCCGCGTGGGTGGAGGCCGACGCTTCGGGGATCTGACGCGCCACGGCGAACATCATCGCGATGGCATGTTCGGCAGTGGTGATCATGTTGCCGAAGGGCGTGTTCATCACGATCACACCCTGTTTCGACGCGGCTTCCTTGTCGATGTTGTCGGTGCCGATGCCCGCGCGGCCGACCACTTTGAGGTTCGGCGCATTGGCGAGGATCTTTTCCGTCACCTTGGTGGCGGAGCGGATCGCGAGGCCGTCATAGTTGCCGATAACTTCGGCCAGTTTGTCTTTGTCCTTGCCCAGATCGGGCTGGAAATCAACGTCGATGCCACGGTCGCGAAAGATTTGAACGGCGGCTTCCGACAGGCTGTCGGAGATGAGTACTTTGGGAGCCATTTTTGTGGTCCTTTTCAAAAATATGGGGGCAGGGGCGGCGCGTGGGATCACGCGCCCGCCGGAATGCTTTAGGCGTTGATTTCGGCTTCAAAGGCCCATTCGAGCCACGGCAGCATCGCTTCGATATCAGCCGTTTCAACCGTGCCGCCGCACCAGATGCGCAGGCCCGGAGGGGCATCGCGGTAAGCGCCGACGTCGAGCGCCGCACCTTCGTCCGCAAGCCGTTTGGCCACGGCCTTGGCAAAGGCTGCACCGTCCTGAATGCGATCATCGGTGAACTTCAGGCAGACCGAGGTGTTGGACCGTGTCGCCGGATCGGTGGCGAGGAAATCAATCCAGTCATGCGCTTCGACGAATTCGGCGATGGCCGCCGTATTGGCATCGGCCCGTCCGATCAACCCCTTGAGGCCGCCTACGGATTTCGCCCAATCGAGTGCCAGCAGGTAATCTTCGACGCAAAGCATGGAGGGCGTGTTGATCGTCTCGCCTTTAAAGATGCCCTCGTTCAGCTTGCCGCCTTTGGTCAGGCGGAAGATTTTTGGCAGGGGCCATGCGGGGGTGTAGCTTTCCAACCGCTCAACTGCGCGGGGGCTCAGGATCAGCATGCCATGCGCCGCTTCGCCGCCCAGCACCTTCTGCCAAGAGAAGGTCGTCACATCCAGTTTGTCCCAGGGCAGGTCCATCGCGAAGGCCGCCGAGGTGGCATCGCAGAGCGTCAGACCCGCTCGGTCCGCAGGGATCGCGTCGCCGTTCGCCATGCGCACGCCGGAGGTGGTGCCGTTCCATGTGAAGCAGACGTCGTTGTCATAGTTCAGCGCGGCCATGTCGACGATCTCGCCGTATTCGGCGGTGTGGACCTGCGCTTCGATTTTCAGCTGCTTGACGACATCGGTAACCCAGCCTGCGCCGAAGGATTCCCATGCCACCATCTCAGCCGGGCGTTCGCCCAAGAGCGACCACATGGCCATCTCGAATGCGCCGGTGTCAGACGCGGGCACGATGCCGATGCGGTAATCCGCAGGCACGCCGAGCACCTCGCGGGTGGTCTCGATTGCCTCAAGCAGCTTGGCCTTGCCGGGTGCGGCACGGTGGCTGCGGCCCAATGGTGCGTCCGCCAGCTTGGTGAGATCGAATGTGGGGATTTTGGCGCAGGGGCCGGAAGAGAAACGCGGATTTGCCGGTACGGCAACAGGTTTCGTGTCCGGGCGCGATGCCGGTTGTGTAATAGCCATTTATGCTACCCTCTCAGATAATCGCCCTTCGTTGGGGAAGGGTGTCCCACTTGCCGAGATACGCGGGGAGGCCGGGCTGGCGCAAGTCGCAAAATGGCGCTAGGACGCCGGTCATGTCGCTTTGCGCGGCGCGAATGATGCGGATCGGAAACTTATGTTCACGGCAATCTTGTTGACCTCCCCCTTCAACCCCTCCCTCGATGCGGCGCTGGTTGAAAGCCTGCGCAACGCTTGGGGCGGGGGCGACGCACTTTGGCTGGCCCCGGATGAGGCGGCGGAATTCTCGCTGGCCCAGCTGCCGGAAAACCGTTGGGACGTTTGGGAAAGCTGCCAATCTATGGGCGTCGATCTGGTGATCGTGCCCAGCGAAGGCCGCCGCAAGAAGATGCTGCTGGCCGATATGGACAGCACGATGATCCAGCAGGAGTGCATCGACGAATTGGCCGAGGAAGCGGGCGTTGGCGCGCATGTGAAAGAGATCACCGCCCGCGCCATGAACGGTGAGTTGGACTTCGACGGCGCGCTGCGCGAACGTGTCGGTCTGTTGAAAGGGCTGGAGGCCGCTGTCATCGACAAGGTCTTGGCTGAGCGGATCACCCTGATGCCCGGCGGCGGTGCCTTGGTGGGCACGATGAAGGCCAATGGCGGCTATGCCGCATTGGTTTCGGGCGGGTTCACTGCCTTCACTGCCAAAGTGGCCGAGATGCTGGGCTTTGATGAGAACCGCGCCAATACGCTGCTGGTCGATGGGGCCGCGCTGACCGGCGATGTGGGTATGCCGATCTTGGGGCGCGAGGCCAAAGTCACCGCGCTGGAAGAGATCACCGCAAAGCTGGGGATCACCGAAGATCAGGTTGTCGCCGTGGGCGACGGGGCCAATGATCTGGGCATGTTGGGGCGGGCTGGCATGGGCGTGGCGCTGCACGCAAAGCCGTCGGTCGCGGCGGAATGCGACATCCGCGTCAATTTCGGCGATCTGACCGCGCTGCTGTTCGTACAGGGCTATGCGCGCACTGAATTTGCGGGCTGAGACTGCGTGGTGCTGCGGCTTCGTTTAAGCAAAGCGGCAGCGCGATAGGCTTACAGCAGTCCCGCCGCTGGTTTCAGCATCCCGGTCTCAAGCCCGCGCCAGTTGGTGATCGGCGTGTTCATCCGCTTGATCGCCGCCGGGTGACTGGCGTCCAGCGCCCCCAATTTGACCAACAGCGCGGTGATCGCGCATTCGGCGGCGCGGGTGGTGCCGCAGGCGGCTTTGAGCGCGATGCCCAACTTGCGCTCGGGCCAGATCGCGATGAAGAAGCCTTCGGCCCCAGTTTTCAGTGCTACCTTGCCGTCCATCGCCCGCATCAGTTCCGTGCAGGCACGGCCTTCGCCGGCGACGAGTTCAGGGTGTAGGCGCATGGCTTGGTGCAGGCGCGCCTCAGCAGAGCCTTCGGGGGCGGCGGCGAAATGGGCCATCGCGCGGGCCATGCCGTGCAGGGTGCAGGCCGGGTTGGGGGCCGAACAGCCGTCGATGCCATAGCCGGGCGAGGTTTCTTGGGTGACCGTTTCAAACGCTTCAAGGCAGGCTTTTTGCACCGCGTGATCGGGCTTTTCGTAATCCGCCCCCCCGCCGAGGTGCTTGTTCAGCGTGAGGAATCCCGCGTGTTTGCCTGAGCAGTTGTTGTGGATCTGGCAGGATTTCTCATGCGCGCGGATCAGCCCCTCCATCGCGTCGCGGTCATTGGGTTCTTGCGCGCCGCAGCGGAAGTCGTCGTCACTCAGCCCCAGCGTGTCGAGCCATACGCCCACCCGGTCGGTGTGGATGGCGGCACCTTGGTGCGAGGCACAGGCGAGGGCCAGCTGTTCGGTGCTCAGTCCCGCTTTGTCGGCCGCGCCGGAATTGATCAGCGGCAGCGCTTGGATCATCTTGGAAGACGAACGCGGCAGGATCACCTTTTCCGGATCGCCCCATGCTTCGACGATCTGGCCGCTCGCATCGCAGATCACGGCATGACCGGAATGAACGCTTTCCAGAAAGGGTCCGCGCCAGATTTCCGCAAATGGGGCTGCTTTGGTCATGAGGTTCATCCTGTTTCTGGGCGAAATCCTGCCAATCAGGGTTTCGTCGGTCGCGCGTTTGCCGTTATTGTGGTTGGTGTCGAACAGATAGCAGACACCCGCAAGAGAGCAACCCGCCCAAGGTTGCCCGGACGGGGTCTGTGGACGTGTTGAGGTCAAGGACGGCTGGAGGCTGGACAGATGGGAATGATGAAGACATGTGGTCTTGCACTTGGGGCGCTCGCCCTTGTGGCAAGCGGCGCTGTGGCGCAGGAGCAGAGCACCAACCGGGTGGCTGCCAAGACCGACTGGAGCGTCTTTGTAGAAGATAACCCGACAGAATGCTGGGGCGTTTCAACGCCTAAGGAAGTCGTCAACACGCGCGATGGGCGTGTTGTGGCGGTGAACCGGGGTCAGACATTGCTGATGGTATTCTACCGCCCCTCGGCTGAGGCCAAGGGTCAGGTCGCCTTTACCGGCGGGTATCCTTTCGCCTCGGGATCGACGGTCAATATGAACATTTCCGGCAATGAGTTCGAGCTGTTCACCGAAGGCGAGTGGGCCTGGCCGGCAACCACGGCGGATGATGCCAAGATCATCGCGGCAATGAAGCGCGGCGCGGATGCGACACTGACAGCGCGGTCTTCGCGCGGGACGCAGACCAAGGACACATTCTCGCTGCTGGGCTTTACCGCGGCGGTCGAAGATGCGGAGAAGCGCTGCGGGGGGTGAGCCTCTGAGATTTGAGAGTTTGGGACGGCCTCGCGATTGCGGGGCCGTTTTTGTTTGTGGTGAACGTGCCACCCGGACCCGGGACAAGCCGCAGGCGCCGGGCCATCGCCTGCCCGCCCCCCGGGTAGGCGATTTGGTGAGGCTGGGTGTGACTTCGCGGGCGCACACCATGGTTGAGGCATAAAGTGGTATCGAAGATATGTTGGTTCGCCGACCCGCGGGCAGGCGATGGGCCTTGCACGAAGAAGCCGCGGCCTCCTTTCGGAAGCCGCGGCTCATAGTGCATCAGCTATGTCGGTGTCAGGCCGCCCGCGAAAGCGGCGTCGCAGCCTCTTCTTCGATAAACGCGCCGTGCAGCGCTTTGATCACCGGCTGCAGCGACTCGCGCTCGACGATGAACTGCACGTCCACGTTGCGCGGACCTTGGCTCGCGCCGATTGCCGTCTGACCGGCCTCGGCAATGGCCACGAGACCGCGTTGCAACACCGACAGCCCGTTCAGGTCACGCCCGATGACCGAGGCCATCGACAGCGTTTTCGTCGTGATCTCTGCAGCGGGATAGATCTGTGCCAGATCCTTCTCCACCCGGCGCATCGTCTTGAGCGACGCATCAAGGTAGTGCGTGATCGTATTGGCGTTCGACACCTTCGAGACGATCCGTACATTGTGCCGTGTCAGCACGTCGAGAATCGCGGTGTCGTAGCCTTTCACGCCGACCATGTCCTGTTCGAACAGCTCAAACGCGACAATGTCCAAACCCGTGACGATCTCTACCGCAGGCGTCTCGGCCTTGCGGTCGTCGATCAGCGTGCCGGGGTCTTCGGGCTCAAAGGCGTTGGTCACGCGCAGCGGCACATCGGCCTGACGCAGGGTCTTGGCTGCCTTGGGGTGGATCGCCTCCATCCCCATGTTCGACAGCTGATCCGCCACGTCATAGTTCGTGCGCCCGATCTTTTTGACGGCATGTTCGCCGACCAGTTTCGGATCGCAGGACGACAGGTGGAATTCCTTGTGAATGATCGCCTCACGCGCACCCGTCAGGGCAGCGAGCTTGGAGAAGGTCACCTCTGAATAGCCACGGTCGAACTCACGCATCAGCCCTTCGGCGCATTGCGCATAGCCGGTGACGATGGGCATTTCCGTATGCGGGTCGATGCCCTCCATCGCCTGCGCGATGCGCTCGTCCAGCGTGACATTGCCCTCATCGCGCCAACCGGACAGGTCAACGAAACGGGCGTTCACACCAGCGCGTTGCAGCATGATTGTGGTGACGAAAGCGGAATGCGCCTCGCCCAGACCGGACAGCAGCTCGCGGATCTGCAACATGTGTTCCGACAGGCGGAAGTGGCCGTAGGCGCACAGACGCTGCAGATCGATCAAGCAGTTGCGGGCGCCGTGGGTGCGCTCGGACACAAAGGCGTCGGCCTGCTCAATATCGCCGGGATGCTCCAGCACCTCGCGGTGCACGCGCTGCATCTCGGCAGACACACGAGTCAGCGCCTCATGCCAGCCGTGATCGTTGCTGGCATTGGCAAGATGCGCGTAAACGCCCGGCTCGCCGGATTTCTTGTGCTCCAGCAGCAGGTTCGTGATCCCGCCAAAGGCGGAGACCACGAAAATGCGCCCATAGATGTCCGCGCCCTTACGGTCACCGACAAAGAGCGTATCTTTGAGCTGGTTCACGCGGGACATGGACGTCCCGCCGATTTTTTCGACAGTGTGGGACGGTTGAGTCATATAACTTACGCTACCTCCTCGGCAGGCGCATAGGAGCCGTCTTCACGGTGCACTTCGTTGCCGGTGACCGGCGGGTTGAAGCAGCACGCCATGTGCAGTTCTTCCTCTGCGCGCAGGGTGTGTTTGTCGTTCAGGTTCAGGGCGTACATCACGCCGGGGGTGATCTCATGGGTCTCGCCAGTGGCGAGATCGGTGATCGACCCCTTGCCCTTCATGCAATAGACGCTCTCAAAGTGGTGCTTGTAGTGGAACGTGTGTTCCGACCCG
>VMHT01213678.1_pt1 | contig 16232 bp, 33 predicted proteins | sample 4693611 | NCBI WGS metagenome assembly VMHT01 (sample SAMN12280063, study PRJNA550983) | marine metagenome | isolation source: seawater sampled from same location over 5 years 0.02-0.2 micron viral filtrate | place: USA: collected off the coast of southern California halfway between the port... ... | reverse complement strand
GACAGGTTATACCAAATAAACAAAGTGGTAAAAATTAAAGACGAGTATTGGACGGGCGTATGGCACGGCAGGGGTAGAATGGATGTAACTATCTATAACCACAAACGAGTACTAATACCTAACGAACTCGATCGACTTGAATATATTATTAACTGGGTAAAACGAAATGTACAATGATGACAATGAAAGAAGCGTGTGAGTACGTTAAAAACTCAAGACTAGCGAAGAATCGCAAACATAGAATCGAAGTAACTAGAGGTGACTATTGCTCTGGCTTAACCGATCGAGAATACAAACGTGTACAAGTACGAGCTAAAGGTGCTGGTAACAAAGGTAGAACTCATTCACACACTAAACTGTGGGAAACACAAAGGTTCTCTAATAACATACACACTATGTACCACGATGGCACTTTTACAAAATAAACACGACCACAAATCGATAATATAATTGAATAAAATAAATAATATACTATGCAAACATTTAAAATTTCAACCGACAAATCTATTAAACTTAATGGTATTAAATTCAAACCATACACAGTAGGCAATCTGCCACCTTCATTCGGTTTCAAATATAATGAAGATAAAGATAAAGACGGAATTTATCAATGGTTTAACTACAAAGGCTTAACTTATGTCGAAGACAAAAAAACTATCTGGGATGCTTTTGCATAGGGGTATTCCCTACCACTACAAAGAGTGGACTACTTGGAACGGTAAGCAAGCTAGCGGTTACGGCTGTGAACACTTTAACTTCGCGCCTTATAATGTTAGCTACTTACCAGCCCAAACAGAAGCTGAAATGAAAGCTAGAATTGACGATAAAATAGATAATATCGATCGATATACTGAATTACGTAGACTGCATGACGCCGGATGTGCAGAGTACTACGCGAGTAAAACCCGGTGGGATAACTATACAGGAGACTAATTATGAGTGATACAATAACTAAATGGCACGAGATGCAAGAAGAAAATAACGAAAAACCGTACCATCAAAAAGCACAATGGGTATTCATTATGGACTATACCGACGGCAAAGCATATAGATATGATGTAAGTGATTTAACTGACGACAGTGAAGTAATCGAAGCATTCCTACACGGTGCAGGTCATAGGCTTTCCAATTGCGAATGGATGGTAACTAAACATAAAGATTTTGTAAATGGCAACTAATAAAGAATTATACGAAGCGTTTATATACAATTTAAACTGCTATGACTCTAAAATAATCGATAAAAACGATTTTATTAACGCAATGGAAGAATATATCTATGAGTAAAATGAAAGAACTTGACGAAATCGCACAAGGTGTCGCTGACGTCACAATGGAACTAATGTATGATAGTGTTGAATGGCAACTATCGGATTTTGAACAAGACGGTGATGACTTTAATGCTATACACAGCCACGTTATGCACCTCGCAATAGCTAAAATGTATGAAGAAACAAAGAAAACAACGAAAATTTAGCCACAAACCACTCACAAGAGTGCAAATAGAGGCGATCGAGCGTCAGTATTGGGAGAGATACAACGCAGGTATACCTCAGTGGCAGGCGGATATGTATTAAATTTACAAATGTAATACGAACGCAAATCGATAATATAAATGTAACAAATAAAAAATTAAACTATGTATTGTAGATGTGGAAATAAAGTACACCCTGTCCGTTTAGACTTAGGATATAACACGTGTGTGAAGTGCTCAACAACTAAAACATACTCGTATGTCCCAATCATTGAGCATAAAACGGGCAATACAATACAAATTGTCAGTCAAGAGGTAAGCGCATCAGTGCACCGATCTTGGCGACGTAAGTAGCGTGTTTCCCACTAAGACCATGACGAATGGTTGAAACTTGCTAATCGGCAAGCAGCAGAAAGGATGTTTGACACACTACAGAGAGGTTTAAGGTTGGAAGCTGTCGCATATAGAAACTCGGAGATGAGATACGTATGCAGGCGAAAGACGGGATAAAACAGATAAAAGGATATAAGTCAGGGCATACTAGTAAATGACGTGCATTCCTAACATTCCAGTCCCGTCCACCTCTCAATTGGGCGTGAAATGGATAGGGGTTCTGCTTTGTGCATTACCTAAACGCAGGTTCGATTCCTGCCACGTCCACTATGGAAATAAATAAATACATAAAAACAGAAATGGCGAAGCTCGATCGAGGTATTGTAGCAACGCCTGAAGACAGAGAACAACTAGAGAACTTTGCTGGCGGATGCGGTCAAGGCTCTTTAATACTAATGCAAATGGCGATTAACTTTGGTTATAAAATAGCGTTAGAAAATTTACAAATTGAATACGAACAAGAATCGATAATATAATAAATCAAACAAACATGAGTAGACTAACAATTTATGAAAGGCTAAAGCCTGAAATCAAAGAGGCGTTACATTCCTCTGAAAACGACAAATACAAAGCTTCTATTGACTCTATAGTCGAGGCTTTTTCAAGCACTACATTTTATAGTGACTTAAAAATTAGCGACGTTAGCTCGTTATATACATTTTCTAACCTTGAGCTTATGAGAGTTTCAGCGTGGGATTTTAAATACGGCGATAACATTTTAATATCTAAAGACTATGAGTAAAATACTAACTGACGAATTGATAGCCGCTAGGTTACGTAAAATTAACGTACTTGAAAGAGAAGATTTAGACCATGACTACATGCTTAAAACTATAGCTAATCACTTTGATTTTAAGATAACTAGCGACTGGCCTAATAGACCTGACATGATGTTTTATACTGAAACAACTGCCGATGGCTATGAAGTATGGATTGCAACCGACAATGATCGCAACCCTAATGTTAATGAAGACGTATACTATTACGATAACGACTGGTTAGAAAAAATGCCTGACGCTATGATTGATGGCGCTAGCATATACTACGACCAGCTTGATGATGAAGACTATGCTTTTCAAGAAGTTGTTGAAGAAGTATATGACGACTATTACAATGATAAGAAAAAAGAAATTGAAAACGAACTAATTGAAGAAGGTTATGAGTACGAAAGAGAAGACGAAACAGTCGGTGCCTAAATGGTTTACTGGTATGATATACGAAAATGGTGAAACAGTAACAAACCCGTTCAGCGGCGAAACATACGATCTAAACGGTGTTGAGCTATCGATGTACGATTTTATTATGGGTAGCCAGTATGTAATGGAAGTTGCACCTAAAACAGTAACAAGTAAACAAATAAATGAATTTCACAAAGCACTACGTTGGTTTCAAAAAAACAATATTGAAGCCTATATGGTATTGCTAGACTAATACTAAAATTATGCCAAATATGAGTTATTGCCGCTTCGAAAACACGGCAAAAGATATGAGAGACTGCATCTACGCGATCGAAGAGCGTGATGTGTATGAATTCAGTAGTTATGAACTATCTGGATTTAAAGATTTGCTAGAATATGCGCGGGACATTATAAACATGGAAGACGATATTGAAAAAATAATTGAGTACTATGAATCTCCTGACACAGAACAGTAAACTAAAAAAGACAAGTAAAGAACTCGGGCTTCGCGTGTTTAACTTCGGTATACCTGCATATAAATCTGCAAGTGGTAAGTTGACATGCCCGATGGCTGACGAATGCGTTAAATTTTGTTATGCCAAGAAAGGAGCCTACATCTGGTCTAATGTAAAACCGGCGTTTGAGAAGCGTTATCAGCTAACAAAGACTGACAACTTTGTTGAGGCTATGAACGCTGAAATACGTAAGAAGAAACCTGATTACGTCAGAGTCCATGATAGCGGAGATTACTACTCACCCGCATATCTAAAAAAGTGGATTGAAGTTGCTATACACAACCCAAGCGTACGGTTTTACAGTTATACCAATATGGTTGATATGATGTTAAAGACCTCATTGCCAAGTAATTACGATATAATATTCAGTGATTCAGGCAAGCAAAAACATATGATAAATGAAAGAAAACACAGACACACAAAAATCTTTTCTACTAATAGCGATCTTGTATCTAACGGTTATGTGGATGCTTCTAGTATTGATCTGATGGCAACAAAGTGGTTTAGTAAAAATCACAAGGTAGGTTTAGTGTTTCACTAATTTACAAACTTAACACGAAGTATAATCGATAATATAATAAATTAAAACTATGAGTAATATAATTGAAAAAGTCCTAGTGGACTCCGAGTGCATCCATGATGCAAAGTACAACAACGTAACTAAAAGACTAACGTTATTTTATAAAAGCGGCGTTGTTTACGACTATGAGCGTGTACCATCTTTTTACTGGCACGGCTTATTTAATGCTTCATCTAAAGGTAAATTTATTAATAGCCACATCATTGGCCAGTGGGAATATAATAAAGTAGGTTAATGACTGAAGATGAAATTGAACAGTTAGCGGTAAGAGTTGCTGACCTTGTTATGATCGGCTTAATTGAAAAGCAGAAAGAATGGGATCAGCAATTCACCACTGACGTAAATCAAATGTTCACAGGTACTAACGCTGAACTTGTTAATGAAGAAGAGTTATTACTCGCTGAGTTAGCTAGATTAATGACATTGCTATCTGGATACGAAGAAAAAGAGCAGTTCGAAAAAGCTGCGATTATACACAATAAAATTAAATATATAGAAAACAAAATAAATAGATTATGATAAAACCAATGCTCGCATACAAAGTAGGCAAGAAAGAAGTCGACTGGTCCGAGAAAGTATTTATACAACCTAAGCTTGACGGCGTACGCTGTGTAATATCTAAAGACGGCGCTTACTCACGCACCGGTAAAGAGTGGCTTAATATCCATCACATTACCGCAAACCTCGAACCGTTCTTCGAAACGTATCCTGATGTGGTACTCGATGGCGAATTGTACAACCACGAACTAAAAGATGACTTCGAAAAAATTATCTCACTTGTTCGTAAAACAAAGCCAACAGAAGGTGATCGAGTTGAGTCCGCTGGATATGTACAGTTTCATTGCTACGACTATATCCCGGGTCCTGCACTTCGCCGTGCTAAATTTTCTAGCCGAATTACATGGCTTAAAAATGAACTGCCGGAAAGCTATTGTGTTAAATTTACTAACACATACCTAGTTGATAAATACGAAGAGGCTTTAAACATGCACAACGACGCTTTCTTAGCTAATGGCTACGAAGGTTCTATACTGCGTCTTGACAAACCGTACGAATGTAAACGTTCTTACAACCTTCAAAAGTTTAAAGACTTTCACGACACCGAAGCTACTATTGTTGGCTACGAAGCGGGCAAAGGTAAATTTACCGGTCTAATCGGTAAGTTTCTTATGCAAGATGACGATGGCGTTGAGTTCGGCTGCCCTATCGGCAAAGGCTACAACTTTGATGATCGTCGCTACATTCTAAACAATGTGCATGACTATATTGGCAAGCGTGCTACGTTTACATATTTTGAACGTACAAAAGCTGGTAGCTATCGTCATCCTCTGTATAAAACACTACGTAACTATGAGTAAATTAATATGGGAACTATACAACGAAAATATGATAAGCGAAGAAGTCGCTCACCTATTATTAGACAAACATTATAATAGAGTTAACAACAAAAGGTTTTAATGAATATATTTTATTTACACCCAGACCCAGCTAAAGCGGCTAGTTTCTTTTACGACAAGCATAAGGTTAAAATGATTCTGGAGTCGGCGCAAATGTTATGTACTGCACATCATGTATATAACAACGGTGACAATGTGCCATACAAAAAAGCACACCTTAATCATCCAAGTACTATATGGGTACGTGATAGTATACACCACTACAATTGGTTGTACGATCACATGCTTGCATTAGGTAAAGAGTATACAGCTAGATACAATAAGCATCACCTTAGTATTGCTAAGTGTCGTGAAGCTTTAATGTACCCGCCTTCAGGTATGCCCGATAATGGATTTATCCAACCGCCTCAATGTATGCCTGACGAATACAAAGAGCCTAGTAGCTTAGCTGCGTACTGGAATTATTATGAACAAGATAAACATAAAGTAAAAAATAAGAATGAGCAAAAAATTATACGACCACATTATATCAACGAATTATGCGAACATTAATACAAAAATTAAAAAGGCAACGAAGAAAAGCGGAACACGTAAGGTTTCTAGAAAATAGAATATCGATCTTGCATAACGAGATAGTAAAAGCAGCTTTTCAAAGCGAATATAGTTTTAATAAAAACATAACTATTTTTGGCGGCAACATAGAAAATAAAGCAAAGCTTTTAAAGAAGTACAACAGAAGATTAAAGATTTTAATCTACTAGCGCGACGATAGCTAATATATAATTAATAGTAAGAACCTAATGTCATACTACGACCGAAATACCAAATACCTAAACCAGCATCGTATTATATATAGATGTTTTCCGTGGTCAGACGAACCTACAGAAACGTTCGAGTGGGGCTGGTATTACGAAAGTGGTACACATCAATGCTATACACTCTTTAACTCACGGGCTAAAATAAACACATATAAGAGCCTCAAATGGCATTTGTATGTGTTATGGTATCTTAATCCTCAACTGGATCAAGAAGCTTTTGCAGGGCTTGTTAAATACATATGTAATAAGCGTACAGGGTTTGTAACATTTAATGTTTCAGATCAACTTAGGGAAAGCATGATATATGATGTTTCTTTGATGGAATTAGATACACCTCCACCTAATAAATTACGTAAAGTTATATTCAAAGACTTCACGGGTTTAGATATGCGACAAAAGCTATCTATAGTAGGTAAGCTAGTCGGTAGATCTAAAATATCTGAAAGCGAAATATACGATGCGATGCTACTTATAAATGATAGCCAAATTAAAATAACGGTTGCAAGGCTTGCTGACGCACTTAAATGTTCAACAAGAACTATATATCGTAATATGAGTAACGAACTTAAAAAAGAAAAAGAATTACTTAATCAACAACTATGAAAAAGTACAATGTACAAAACTATATAAGGTATAAGGAAGATCTTAAACGGTCTATGCCTGAAGATAAGTTTTATGATTACTACACAAGAGATGAGTTAATTGTAAAATTTTTACCGCTTGTTGAGAATCTAGCGCGCAAGTTCGCTACATCAGAACAAGCATCCGGAGTACTAAGTATTAACGATTTAATACAAGAAGGTAGCAAAGGTTTAACTCTTGCGGTAGATAAGTTAGAATGGGATAAGCTTATTGACTCTGAAGATATTGAAAAAACTTTAAAAAGTTTCTTTAGTAAAAGAATTAAAGGAGCTATAAGACGTGCGATTGATATTAACCGGGGTGACATACGCATACCAGAACATAAGCTAACTGAAATACGTAAGAATCCTAAAGATGAAAAAATTGTTACAATGTTTTTTAATTCTATATTTTCTAGCATAGATGTAAATTATAATACTGAAGAGGAAAATCCATTGTTTCAAATACCAGATAATTCTGAACCATACAATATAAATTTACTCAATGCTTATTTGTTAAGTTTAATGAAACAACACTTAACAGGTATTGAATATGAAGTATTGAGATTATCATACGGTTTGGATTGTGACAAGCACTCTGCTAATTATATAGCAGGCAAATTAAATATAAATGTAAACACTGCAAATGTACGTGTTTCACAGATAAAAAGAGAAGCTATAAATAAACTTATCGCTAACACTGACGCAAACCAAGTGATTGATTATCTGTAAGTTATGAACTTAAATGCAATTAAAAATGTGTAATTATATTAATATACCAAATAAGAAAACCATATGACCATAAATGAAAAACTGGCAACGATCCAGACAAAATTTAAATCTAAAAAATCTAGGTTTAATTCTTTCGGCAAATACTACTTCAGATCAGCCGAAGACATTCTCGAAGCAACAAAACCCTTTCTATTGGAGTTAGGAGTATCAGTAACGATTAATGAAGAACTAATCGATAACCACAATATGCCTATAATGCAAACAACGGCAACTGTATCTGATGGCGAAAATGCTATACACGCTACAGCTTTAGTCGGTGTCGACGTTAATCAAAAAGGTATGCAAACACCTCAGCAGTTTGGTAGTGCGTCGAGTTATGGAAAGAAGTATGCGTTAGGTAATTTATTCCTAATAGATGACACTCAAGATAGCGATGCTACTAATAACCATGGCAAAGGTGCGAGTGCAACATTAACCTCAACAAAAGATCCAGCATTTGCTAAAGCAAAGGATTATGTGCAAAAAGGCGGAAAGCTTGATGCAATTAAAAAGAAGTACAAATTAAGCGCTGAAGTTGAAAAAGCGTTAACAACACTATAATGAAAAACAAAGCAGCTATTGAAAAGCTGAGGGACGATGAAAACTACTACGGCAAGTTTGGTAAACAATACTTGTCTAATAGTGATATTGGAACTTTGCTTACAAATCCTTTAGCGCTTGGTACACCACTAAAACCGTCAGCTGCATTTTTAGTTGGCGGTTACTTTCACACTGCAATACTTGAGCCCGATAAGCTTAAGAAGTATAAGATAGTTGAAAGTTCTACGCGGAATACTAAAGCGTATAAAGAGATCTCAGGCGGTGAGCTGTGTCTTCTACAAAAAGAAGTAGATCAAATTGAACTAATGACAGACAAAATGTTAGAGAACGATATTTGTCGTGGTTTAATACGAGGTACTAAAGTAGATTACGAACAGCCTGCGATTACAGAGTTAGAAGGTTTGCAATGGAAAGGCAAAGCGGATATTGTTAATCATGAAGAAGGTTTAATAATTGATTTGAAAACCACAGGTGATATAACAAAATTTCGTAGCTCAGCATGGCGATACAACTACGACTCGCAAGCTTACATTTATAGTAAACTATTTGGTTATGAAATGTTGTTTATAGTTATAGACAAAACAACACATCAAATAGGAATATTTGATTGCTCACCTGAATTTTATCAACGTGGTGCAGACAAAGTTCAACAAGCGGCGGAACAATATAAATTGTTTTACCAAAATCCGGATTTCGATCCAAACAATTATTTTATTAACAAAACCCTTTAAAAATGGCAAGAACCAGAAAAAACCAAACAAAAGTATGTACAGTAACAGGAATGGAAACAAGTGTAGATAATTTCTATACCAACCAAAACCATGTAAAAGCCGTAGACAACTTAAGGCGGAATAGCGGCGCAACTAAAGATCAGTTGCAAAGGATGTTTAATCAGTTAAATCAATATACATAATGGCAAGTATAATTAAAACGAGTATCAATTTATCGGAAATCCCAGCAGATAAAATCATTACTGGTAAGAAAGGTAAGTATTTACCTATTACAATTACTATAAATGACGAAACAGATCAGTTTGGGAATCAAGGTCCGGTGGTTGTAGCGCAATCAAAAGAAGAGCGTGAAGCTAAACAAAAGAAAGTTTACTTAGGTAATGTTCAAGTTGTTTGGACTAACGGCGACAATGTTGCTGCTGCACCAAGACAAGACCAACCAATGCAAGCTGCTCCAGTGGGGCAAGCTGCGCCTGAAGTTGATCTGCCTTTCTAGTGCTATACACATGTGAAATATGCAAGGAAGAAATGTCCGAAGAGGATCACGACTACTGCGACATATGTCCTAAATGCTTAGAAGAATGGTAGATGAAAACGATTACATTAGCATAACTACAGACAGCGATGGTAATGTAACACTAATAGAAGATTAATTAAATTAAATGCAGACAACAGAGATCAATGGATTTGTTATTGACGAGTTCAATATACATAAGCTTGAAGAGGGTAAAGCGCAGGGTATATGCCCTGTGTGTTCCCACGATAGAAAACCCAAGAATCAAAAAGCAAAATGCGCTTCTTACGATTGGGAACGGGGTCTCGGTACTTGTCATAATTGTAATAAATCATTTCAACTGCATACTTATCAACGTAAAGGCAAAGCTGAAAAAATATATGTAAAGCCTGAAGTTAAAACAGATCCAGATAAGCCTGAATTTGTAAGTGATAAAGTAATTGAATGGTTTAAAACTCGTGGTATATCTCAGGAAACTCTCTTCGATCTAAAGATTGAGGAGGGTCCTGAATATATGCCTCAGACCGGTAAATCCGAGAATGTAATAAAGTTCAATTATTTTATGGGCGGCGAATTAACTAATGTTAAATACCGTGATGGAAGAAAGAACTTTAAATTATATAAGGGTGCTGAAAAAGTATTCTACAATATAGATAGCATTGTAGGGTGGGAATATTGTATTATTGTTGAAGGTGAAATGGACGTCTTGGCGTTGCATGAAGCTGGTATAACAAATGCAATATCTGTTCCTAATGGTGCAACACTTAATACTAACAACTTAGATTACTTAGACAATTGTATAGATTATTTCGAAGACAAAGAGAAGGTTATATTGGCCGTAGATTCAGACGAAGCTGGTCAAGCCTTGCAAACAGAGTTAATACGTAGATTAGGCTCTGAGGTATGTTATATAGCGACATTTGATGATTGCAAAGACGCTAACGAATATTTAATAAAGCATGGAAAAGAAAAATTGGCAGAGCGTATTTCGCGAAGCAAGCCAGTACCGCTGGAGAATGTTACAACGTTCAGGGATATTGAAGACGAAGTTACCGACTTTGTTCGTAATGGCTTTAAACCAGGATTCCAAATTGGCTTACAAAATTTTGACGACATATTCTCAACTTACACTGGTCAATTTATTACTGTCACTGGTATCCCTAGTTCCGGGAAGAGTGACTTTGTCGACCAAATGGTTGTTGGGTATAACGCTAATTACGGTTGGAAAACGGCATTCGCTTCGCCAGAAAATGTTCCAACATATTTACACGCTCATAAGCTAATGCGTAAAACTTGGCAAGGCATGCCGAGTAGAGATGATATTGGTACTGATCGATGGAATCAAGTAGCGGATCATTGTAACACTAATTACTTTCATATAGATATGGAACGCTACACGTTAGAATCTGTATTAAAGAAAGGAGCTGAGCTTGTTAAACGTAAAGGTATTAAATGTTTAGTTATAGATCCATATAATAAGGTTAGAGACGTTGATTGTAAAACAGAAGACGTTAATCGTTATACTATGGAATACTTAACTAAGATTGAAATCTTTGCTAAGAAGTATGATGTGCTAGTTTTTATTGTAGCGCACCCAACTAAGATGTACAAAGATGGCAATGGCAAAATTGAAGAGCCGTCAATGTATAATATTAAAGGTGGTGGTGAATGGTACGATGCTAGTTATCATGGGTTATTAGTTCACAGAGATTATGAAGCTAAAACTGTTAAGGCTAAAGTACTTAAAGTTAAGTTTCAAAACTTAGGCGAGAATGGAGCTGAAGCTCATTTTAAATGGGAACCAAAGTCTGGTTGTTTTATTCCTCACGAGCAAGTTAATCTTGCTGGCGAGAAAATGCCCTGGGAATAATGCCAAGTTTATATGGCAAACGGGTGAAACCAATGCCAAGTTATACGTATAATGAAGAGGAGTTTAAGTGGTATAGCTTTTGTGTTAAAAACAATATAAGAATATCACCTTACGGCATACAAGGCGATACAGAGCATTGGCATATAGCAATTAGCTTAGGCCCTTACAAAAAATGGGAAAAGCCACACTTGTCACCCAGCAAGTATTGTAGAAAAACAATTTGGCCAGAATACTATAAAATGTGTAAATACTATTATGAGAAATACAATAATAAATAACGATCCCAAATACGCGGAAGCGGATTATGAATTACAATACAGGGATTTATTACTAGACGTAATGGAAAATCATGTAATACGTGACAACGAAAGAACTGGAGTTGGTTGCGCATCTACATTTTCTTTAGATATTGATATTGATATATCTAAGCATTTTCCTATATTAAGCGGGCGCAAAATGTTTCCGCATATATTTAAATCAGAGTTTAAATGGTTTATCAACGGCGAAACAAATATTAAAACGTTACAGGAAGCTGGTAATAAAATATGGAATGAATGGGCAGATGAGAATGGAGACTTAGGTCCTGTTTATGGTCATCAGCTTAGAAACTTTAACAGCCAAGGATATGATCAATTAGAGGCTGTAATAAAGAATATAAACGAGAAGCCTGACAGTAGACGTCATGTAGTAAGCTTATGGAATCCAGCACAGCTTGAAGAAATGGCTTTGCCTCCTTGCTATTTGTACTTTCAGTTTTTTGTTGAAAAGAACAACTTGCATATGTTTGCTCTGCAAAGAAGTGCAGATATATTTCTTGGTGTGCCGTACGATATGGCTTTGTACTCTCAAATTTTGCTATACATAGCCGAGAAAACGGGTTATAATGCAAAGCGTGTAAACGTTAAATTTATTGACGCTCACATATATAAGAATCAACAGGAAGCAGTTGAGCAGTACTTAGATGAAGATTTTAATGGCGCTCCTACATATGCTTTTCACAATGGATTACTAACCTTAAATAACTATCAGCCAGGCAAAGTAATTACTGCGCCAGTAGCTGTTTAAAACTATGTATAATATTTATCATATTCCTGGTAAAAAGATCGGAGTTACGCGTAATCTTAATAAGAGGGTTACGGAGCAGCAAGGATATGCACCAGGCGAATACGAAGTTTTATTTACGAGTGATGATATTAATTTAATATCTAACAAAGAGATAGAACTTCAACAGTCTTATGGCTACAGAAAAGACAGAACACTATATAAAAATTTATTTAAATCAAATATGAGAATAAACCCAACAGAACAAACAAGTACATTTCCTATTCCTTTAAATAAACTTAAAGGCAATCTTATGGATAACATAGGATTAGAATGGGAGACACCAGAATATAAGTTTAAATTAAAAAAAGAACATATACCTTGGATAATGCAGAACGCTAAAACCTCGATGTTTAATGATGATCGAAGCTATATTTACAATAAGGCTTTCTATGAGGCCTTTTTTAATCTAGAGCATAATCCAAAGACAACAGCATTAGACGGCGCTAGATTTGATCTAATACGATCGTGGGCTGCTGAAAGAGGTATATATGAAAATGGCAATGCTCATACACAATATGTGAAGCTAATAGAAGAAGCTGGGGAATTAGCAGCGGCACTTCTTGTGGACGATGAGCATGAAATAAAAGATGCGATAGGTGATATGGTTGTTGTACTAACTAACTTAGCATTTCAAAGAGGTTACAATATTGAAGACTGCATTGACGATGCTTACAAAGAAATAGCTAATAGAACCGGCGTAATGCACAATGGTACGTTTGTTAAAACAGGAACAACATTATGAATAAAAAACAAATAGAGTTTAGAGACCCAGTTGTTGAACGCGTTGTTGATAAGTTTGTATCAAGATCAGATGTAGGCTTTGCAAAGTACGGCGTAACCCTTAACGATGACAAATCAAATTTGTTTGCTTGGATTAATCATTTGCAAGAAGAATTAATGGATGCTGTGTTATACATGCAAAAGCTAAAAGAATCAAGCACGGAAGAAATGCAAGAAGCATTGCTAAGAAATATCGAAGTCCATGAGGAGACAACCATATAAAAGAAAAAGCAAAAAGCGAGGGCCAGTACAAGCGAAGAAGGTGTCATATGATGGCATCAACTTTGCTTCAGGCCTTGAGCGCTATATGTATATGGCTTTGAAAAAAGCAAAGGTTAAAGCTAAATACGAAGGCGAAACATTTGTTTTACTTGCTGGCTTTCATTTTGAAAATGAAGTTTACGAAAGACAAGCTAATGGTAAAGGTGATTACAAGAATAGAGGTTGCAAACGCATATTACCTATTAAGTACACACCAGATTTTATTGGCGAAGACTTTATTATTGAGACCAAAGGCAGAGCTAATGAATCATTCCCTATGCGTTGGAAGTTGTTTAAAAGATTAGTAATGACACAGTTTCCAAACGTAACATTATACAAACCACAAAATCAAAAAGAATGCGACGAAACAATTCGCCTAATCCTATCGAAGCGAAAAGGATAGCAAGGCAAAAGTACGCTGAGCGTCAAATTGATAAGTTTGTCAAATGGAGTTGGGACGTACGAGGCAAAGTAAAATACAAAGAACTAGTAGAAATAATGGATAAATATAATATAAAAGTTTATGGATAAACAAAACAACCCTACTTGGGCGGTATCACTTGGGTTTTACCCAGGTATATTATTTGGAATGAGAACTTACGAAGAAGAGAAGCAAACAGCATTTGTTTTTTATATACCGTTTGTAGATGTAGCAATAGAAATATATAAGTAATGGGGTTATTTGATACGCGTATAGCATATAAGCCGTTTGAGTATCCTGAGTATTACACTGAAGGCTGGCTCAAACAAGCACAAGCATTTTGGTTACACACTGAGATACCAATGCAAGGCGATATAAAAGATTGGAAAGAAAAATTAACACCAGAAGAAAAGAATCTAGTAGGTAATATACTATTAGGTTTTGCACAAACCGAATGTGCTGTTTCAGATTACTGGACACAGAAAGTGGTATCATGGTTTCCTAAACACGAAATACAGCAAATGGCCATGATGTTCGGATCACAAGAAACAATACATGCTGTAGCTTATAGTTATTTAAATGAAACACTTGGTCTTGAAAATTATGAAGCCTTTCTCCATGAGCCTGCAACTGCTGAAAGGTTTGATAACCTGGTTGCTTATGGCGGGACAAGCTCTGTTGGTATTGGCAAGTCTCTTGCTGTTTTTAGCGCTTTTGCTGAGGGGGTTAGTTTATATTCTGCTTTTGCTGTTCTCTATTCTTTTCAATTAAGAAACTTATTAAAAGGTATAGGGCAACAAATGAAGTGGAGTGTGCGAGACGAATCTTTACACAGTAAAATGGGCTGTAAGTTGTTTCGCGATATGTGCAGTGAAAATAATCAATTATTAGAATTATGTCGAGAAGATATAATTAAAGCTGCTGAAACGATGGTAAAACTTGAGAGTAAGTATATAGATAAGATGTTTGAGATGGGCGACATTGAAGGCATCAAGTCAAATGATTTAAAACACTTTATAAAGAAAAGAACAAATGAAAAACTGGTGGAACTTGGTTATGTTGACCTTGGCTCGTACTTCCCGTATGACAAAGATGCAGCGGCTAATCTTGATTGGTTCTATCATCTTACCGGCGGGGTCACTCATACTGATTTTTTCGCGGTTCGGCCGACGGACTATTCGAAAGCTGGTGAAGGTGAAGACTTCGAGAACATTTGGTAATTTAATAACCGAAGAAGAAATATATGAAGACCTCTACGACAAAGCGTAGTTTATTAAAAGCGCTTGTAAGACAAAGAAGATTAAAGCCTCATGAGAGGATAGCAAATAGGTTAGGATATATGGGGACTGGATTTATGATGACAGCCCCCCACCTCCTGCCAGATCCGACCGGCATAGTAATATACATTATTGCTGGTGTAATATCAATACCGCAGGTGTTTGTTGCAAAGCAATGGAACTTAGTAGCGGTTAATTTAAACGTAGCAATAGCCTACACAATACTATACTTTACATAATGTGGAATGAAAACTGGAAAAAAGGTGAGGATTACCCTGCGTGGGGTAATAACGACGTATACAAGAAAACTATATCCGGGGGATATTTATTGTACGACGAATCACCGAGAGACGCTTACATGCGGGTTGCTAAGACAGTTGCTCGCAGATTATATAAGCCAGAAATGGCGGAAACTTTTTTTGAATATATCTGGAACGGTTGGTTATGCTTGGCTTCGCCAGTTCTTAGTAACACTGGCACCGATCGTGGTCTGCCTATTAGTTGCTTTGGTATTGATGTTGCTGACTCGATACAAGATATAGGGCAAAAGAATTTAGAGATGATGCTACTCGCTAAGCACGGCGGTGGAGTTGGTATCGGTGTAAATCAAATCAGACCCGCCGGCGCAACAATTACAGGTAATGGAACATCAGACGGGGTTGTCCCCTTTTGCAAAATATACGACTCAACAATTCTTGCAACTAATCAAGGATCAGTCAGAAGAGGAGCTGCCTCAGTTAATATTAACATTGACCACGACGACTTCGAGGAATGGTTGGAAATCAGAGAACCTAAAGGAGATGTTAACAGACAGTCGCTTAACCTACATCAGTGCGCAATTGTTGGTGATAAGTTTATGCGTAAGCTTGAACAAGGAGATGCGAGCGCTAGAAATAGATGGAGTAAACTACTTAGAAAGCGAAAAGCAACTGGAGAGCCGTATATCATGTTTAAAGGAAACACTAACAAG
>VMHT01196729.1_pt1 | contig 16234 bp, 16 predicted proteins | sample 4693611 | NCBI WGS metagenome assembly VMHT01 (sample SAMN12280063, study PRJNA550983) | marine metagenome | isolation source: seawater sampled from same location over 5 years 0.02-0.2 micron viral filtrate | place: USA: collected off the coast of southern California halfway between the port... ... | reverse complement strand
GCGATCGCCGCCAACACCATCCGCGTGTCCTTCGGCTGGAACACCACCCGCGCCGAGGTGGAACGCTTTTGTGCGGTCTGGCTTGAACTGGCGGATGCCTAGCCCGGGCCGTCCTTGCAGCGAAACGCAGGCCCGGCGGGGCCTGCGCAAGGACATCCGGGCTCGCTTCGCTTTGTCCGCAATCACTGTATGAGACCGCAATGATCTACCTCGATTACCAGGCCACCACCCCGCTTGCGCCCGAAGCGCGCGACGCGATGATGCGCTGGCTGGACGGGCCGGGCGGGACCGGTTTCGGCAATCCGCACAGCCCGCATCGCATGGGACGGCAGGCCAAGGCCGCGGTCGAAATGGCCCGCGACCAGGTTGCCGCGCTGTTCCCCGCGGGCGGGAAGGTGATTTTCACCAGCGGCGCGACCGAGGCGATCAACCTGGCAATCCGCGGCAGCGGAACGCAAGGCACCGTCTCGGTTTCGGCGATCGAACACGCCGCGGTGCTCGACACCGCGCGCGATGCCGGGCCCTGCCATGTCCTCAATGTTGCCAGGGACGGGCAGTGCAACACCCGGCAGGACCTGCCCGCAGATACGCGGCTGGTCTGCCTGATGCAGGTCAACAACGAGATCGGGACCATCCAGCCAACGGTCGAATGGCACCGCAAGGCGAAGGAGAACAACGCGCTGTATTTCTGTGATGCGGTGCAGGCCTATGGCAAGATCGAAGTGACCGGCGCCGACATGATCGCGGTTTCGGCGCACAAGTTCCACGGCCCCAAGGGGGTCGGCGCGCTGTGGGTGCGCGATGGGGTCGACCTGCACGAAGTCCAGACCGGGGGCGGCCAGGAATTCGGGCTGCGTTCGGGCACGGTGTCCCCCGCGCTGGTCGCTGGTATGGGCGCCGCCGCCGCCGAAGCGCGCGACCGGATGGCGCAGGATGCCGACCATGTCGAGGCGCTGTGGCACCGCGCGTGCGAACTGTTCGACGGCTGGGAGTTCAACGGCAGCGAGGACGCGCGCTGGCACGGCAATCTCAACATCCGCCGCGACGGGCTCGATGTGAACCGGCTGATGAGCGACGTGCGCGACGTGATGTTTTCCGCCGGGTCCGCCTGCGCCAGCGGATCGGGCCGTACCAGCCATGTGCTCGAGGCGATCGGCTGTTCGAAGGCGCAGGCCAAGTCGTCGATCCGGCTCGGCTTCGGGCGCTACACCACCCTGGAAGAGATCGAGGAAGCGGCCGGCAAGATCAACGCCGCGGCAAAGGAGCAGGGACTGTGAAGGTCGAGTTCGAAACCGCCCGCGGCGAAACGGTGACAGCCGAGGCGCAGCCGGGCGACAATCTGCTGCGCGTTGCGCAGGCGGCAGGCCTGCCGCTGGAAGGGACCTGCGAAGGCCAGATGGCCTGTTCGACCTGCCATGTGATCGTCGCGGACGAATGGTTCGCGCGGCTGGACGCGGCCAGCGAGGAAGAAGAGGACATGCTCGACCTGGCCGCGGGCGTTGCGCGGACGAGCAGGCTGTCTTGCCAGATCGATCTCGCGCCCGATCTCGACGGTCTGAAAGTGCGGTTGCCTGCCGAAAGCTACGACATGAGCCGCTGACCCAAGCGCGCGCTTGGGCCTGCGCCTCCTTGTACAGGGGGTTCTAGCCCTGCGCTTCGTCTGCGCGCGTCAGGTCCATCCGCACTTCGCGTTCGCGCGGGAAATAGGCGGGGGCCGGTTCGCGGTCCGCCCCTGCATCGAGTTCGGAGGCCACCTGCAGCATCCGTTCGCGCAGGCGGCAGTGCATCGCCCAGCCGCACTTCGGATCGGCCGCGCGGGCCATGAAGCGCACCGTCATTGCGCGCGCATTCTGCGCCACGACTTCGCACTGGGCATCGCCCGGATCGACCACGTCCTCGTCATTCTCCACGAAGTCGCGGAACGGCTGGCGCAAGGCGTCGACATCGGCCCGGTTGTCGAGTTCGAGTTCGACATGCATCATCAGGCTGGCGTCTTCCTTGGTCCAGTTTTCGAAGCTGTCATTGGTGAAATCGCTGACCGGTGCGATCAGGCGGCGTTCGTCCCAGGTGCGCAGGCGCAGGTGGGTGAAACCGATCTTCTCGACATAGCACCATTGCCCGTCATAACGGATTGCATCGCCGATGCGGGCGGTCTGGGCAAAGGCGATCTGGACGCTGGCCATGATGTCGCCCAGCACCTTGCGCGCGGCAAAGGCCAGCACGAGGCCCAGGATGCCCGCCGATGCCATGATGGAAAAGCCCAGCGTGCTCGACAGATTGCTCGCGACGAGCAGGAAGCCGATCCCCGCGAGCAGGATCATCACCGTGATGATGCGGCGGATCGCGCTCATCTTGGTGTAGAAATTGCGATCGGCGTTGTTGTCCGGCGCTTCGAGTTCGTCGGTACGCTGCGAAGTGGCGAAATCGAACAGCGCTTCGATAACCGACAGCGCGATCCCGATGATCGCGGCGATGATCAGCACCAGCTGCAGCGGGTCGAGCAGGTCCTTCACCGGCCCCGACAGGCGGAAGAAGGAGAGGCGGACTAGCGCGAAAGTCCCCGCGAAGGCCAGCAGGGTCGCGGGCAGGTGGATCGCTTGGAGCACGCCGTAGAGCTTGGAATCCTCGTCCTGCCGGCGGCGCAGCCGGCTGATCGCGAGATAGGTCAGCGCAGCAGCCAGCGCGCCCGCGAACAGGATCAGCGGCAGCGCAATCACTTCCCACCAGGCGAGCGTCCAGAACGCCTGCTCGCGCAGCGCCGGCGGCAGGCTCTTCTCGAACTTGCTGGGGCCGTAGACTGCATAGAGCGCGGGAACATTCTCCACCGTCTGGCGGCTGAATACCCATAACGGTTCGCCGCCCGGGGTCTGCACACGCGCCAGCCGGATCGGGACCGTGCGGTTGGACAGTTCCAGCTGGCCGATGGTGAGCGAACGCCGCGCGACCCCGGACATCGGGTCCTTCGAAGTCGTGGTGGTGTCGACTGCATCGGGGCGGTCGGGCAGGGTGGCCCAGTCGAACGCGACCGAGCGGTGCATCAGGTCGTAAAGCTGCGCGGTCAGCTGTTCGGGCTGCCGCTCTGCCGGGTCGACATTGGCCAGGTCCAGCGCCGCGCCCGCGCGGGCCCAGTCTTCCTTCTCGCCCGCGCGCATGAAGCTTTCCATCAGCCCCATCGGCGTATCGAGATCGAGCGGGGTCTGTGCGGACCCGGCCGCGTTCTGCAGCTGCTCGACCTGGTAGACGAAGGGTTCGGAATCGGACGCGACCGTGCGGCCCGACTGCGCGGCGGCCTGGACGGCAAACAGCGCGCAGATCAGCATGACGAGGGCGCGAGTGAAGCTGATGTGATGTTTCCCCATGCGGCCCCAATGCATCACGCGCGCGATCGGTCCCGGCAAACAAAACCCCGCTGCGCGAACGCAGCGGGGCCATGCTGTTGATATCGGATGGTTTTAGGCGGCTTCGAGCTGCCCGTCGGCGACGCTTTCGCCCAGCATCTCGATCAGTGCCTTGCTGAAGGCGGGAATGTCGCCGGGGTTGCGGCTGGTGATGAGCTTGCCGTCCTGCGCAACTTCCTGGTCGACCACATTGGCACCGGCATTCGTGAGGTCGGTGCGGATCGAAGGCCAGCTGGTGACGGTCTTGCCCTTCACCACATCGGCTTCGGCCAGCAGCCAAGGCGCATGGCAGATCGCGGCGATCGGCTTGTCGGCCATCGCGAACTCGCGCACGATTGCCACGGCGCGTTCGTTCATCCGCAGGATGTCAGGGTTGATCTGGCCGCCGGGCAGCAGCAGCGCGTCATAGCCTTCACAATTGGCGACATTGTCGACCGTCTTGTCGACCGCGACGCTTTCGCCCCAGTCCTTGTCGTCCCAGCCGCGGATCGAACCTTCCTCGAGGCTGACGACCTCGGTTTCGATACCGGCCTTCTCGAGATTGGCTTTCGGCTTCATCAGTTCCGACTGTTCGAAGCCATCGGTGGCGAGGATCATTACGCGCTTTGTCATAGGTAAACTCCGTGATTTGGTGTTGCCCATGCAACGCGTGGGGAAAGCGCACCGTTCCGTGCTTCTAGGCGGGCCGTGGCGGTGATAGGGCAGATCGCATGGCCGCCAACGACACCACTCTCGACAGCGAGAAAGACCCCTTCGACGCGATCGTCGATGCGCCCTTCGACAGTGCGCTTTCGGAACGCTATCTCGTCTATGCGCTCTCCACCATCACTGCCCGGTCGCTGCCCGACCTGCGCGACGGGTTGAAGCCGGTCCACCGCCGGCTGCTGTGGACCATGCGCCAGCTCAAGCTCGATCCTTCCAGCGGCTTCAAGAAATCGGCCCGCGTGGTGGGCGAGGTGATCGGCAAGTACCACCCGCATGGCGACACCGCGGCCTATGACGCGATGGTCCGCCTCGCGCAGGATTTCTCGCTGCGGTATCCGCTGGTCGAAGGGCAGGGCAATTTCGGCAATATCGACGGCGATAACGCCGCTGCCTACCGCTATACCGAAGCGCGCCTGACGAAGACCGCGATGCGGCTGATGGAAGGCCTCGACGCGGGCACGGTCGATTTCATCCCGACCTACAACAACGAGGAAGAAGAGCCGGAGATCATGCCCGGCCTGTTCCCCAACCTGCTGGCCAATGGCGCCAGCGGCATTGCAGTGGGCATGGCGACCAATATCCCGAGCCACAACGTCGCCGAGATCGTCGATGCCACGCTCGAGGTGATCGACAATCCGCATGTCGAACACGCGCGGTTGATGGAACTGTTCAAGGGCCCCGATTTCGCCACCGGCGGGATCGTCGCCGAAAGCGCTGCTACAGTCGCCAATGCCTATGAAACCGGGCGCGGCAGCTTCCGCGTCCGCGGGCGCTTCCATGCCGCCGAAGCCGAGAAGGCCGAGGATCGCGAAGCGGGTATCGAACGCACCGGCGGTGGCCAGTGGCAGCTGGTGATCAGCGAGATCCCCTACCAGGTGCCCAAGGGCAAGCTGATCGAGCAGATCGCCGCTGCGATCGGCGACAGGAAGCTGCCGATCCTCGAGGATGTGCGCGACGAAAGCGACGAGCAGATTCGCATCGTGCTGGTCCCGCGCAGCCGCAATGTCGATCCCGACCTGCTCAAGGAAAGCCTCTACAAGCTGACCGATATGGAAACGCGGTTCGGGCTCAACCTCAACGTGCTCGACGCCAGCCGCACGCCGATGGTGATGGGGCTGAAGGAACTGCTGACCAACTGGATCGGCAGCCAGATCGACATCCTGCAGCGGCGCAGCCAGCACCGGCTCGACCAGATCGCGCGGCGGCTGGAACTGGTCGAAGGCTATATCACCGCCTTTCTCAACCTCGACCGGGTGATCGAGATCATCCGTTACGAGGATGAGCCCAAGGCGGTGATGATGAAAGAGTTCAGCCTCACCGACCGGCAGGCGGAAGCCATCCTCAACATGCGGCTGCGGTCCCTGCGCAAGCTGGAAGAGATGGAACTGCGCGGCGAGAAGGACGAATTGCTCAAGGAACAGGACGGGCTCGAGAAACTGCTTTCCAGCCCGGCGCGCCAGCGTACGCGGCTGAAGCGCGAGCTGGGCGCCCTGCGCAAGGAATACGGCCCCGATACCGCGCTGGGCCGCCGCCGGACGTCGATCGAGGAAGCCGCCCCCGCAGTCGAATTCAGCATGGACGCGATGATCGAGAAGGAACCGGTCACGGTGATCCTGTCGCAGAAGGGCTGGGTGCGCGGCGCCAAGGGGCACCTGCCGCTGGACCAGGAATTCAAGTACAAGGAAGGCGACGGCCCCGCCTATGTGCTGCACGCGCAGACCACCGACAAGCTGCTGCTGGCGACCGACAAGGGCCGGTTCTTCACGCTGGGGGCGGACAAGCTGCCCGGCGCGCGCGGTTTCGGCGAACCGGTGCGCAACACGCTGGATATCGATGCCAGCGCCCAGATCGTCGCGGTGATCGTCCACCGGCCCGGCCAGCGGCTGCTGCTGGCCGCCGATACCGGCAAGGGCTTCGGCGCGACGACCGACGACCTGCTGGCCGAAACCCGCAAGGGCCGGCAAGTGGTCAATCTGAAGGGCGATGCCCGGCTGGCGGTGGCGCGGGTAATCGACGCGGCGCACGATCACGTCGCCGTGGTCGGCGACAATCGCAAGCTGGTGGTCTTCAATCTCGAGGAGCTGCCGCAATTGTCGCGCGGGCAGGGCGTGACGCTGCAACGGTACCGCGATGGCGGCTTGTCCGACGCGATCACCTTCACGCTCGACGAAGGGCTGAGCTGGACGATGGGCGGCAAGGAAGGCCGCACCCGCACCGAAGGCGAGATGTGGCAGTGGAAGGTCGCGCGCGGCGGGGCGGGGCGGATGCCGCCGCAAGGCTTCCCGCGGGACAATACGTTCGATTGAGGTTGGTCGAGTGCCGCAAGCTGGCGGCGCACGCCGCTAGCGCACGCAGAACAGACCCATCCAACAAAAAGCCGGAGACGATCGCTCGTCCCCGGCCTTGTTGCGACCCGGTAAAGGGCTACGGAATTATTCGCCGGTGCTTTCGGCAGCCGGAGCCGATGCGGCCATGGCGGCATCGATCTGTTCGTTGGTCAGCAGCGCCATCAGGCTGCCGTCGGGGGCCGCAGCGAAATGTTCGCGCAGCAGCGTGATCTTGTTCGCTTCGTCACCGCCGCGGGCGACGATGACATTGTCGCCTTCGATCTCGAGCACGGTGCCGAGCGGGGCGTTCTTGGCAGTCACAGCTTCGGCGCCGACAACCAGCGCGGCGTCGCGCTTGGCCATGGCTTCCTGCTGCGCAGCCTGCAGCATGCCGACGATCTGCGCCTTGGTGGCGTTCAGCGTCGCGCCGTTTTCACCGGTGCCGAAAGCGGCAGCGGGAACCGGGGCCTTCATGCCGTCGACCACGAGGATGGCGGTTTCGCCGTCCACGGTTTCGACCGTGCCGATTTCTGCGCCGTCATTGCCGTAAACGGTGGTGCCGGCAGCGACGCTGGCTGCAGCTTCCTGGGCGACGGCCACGCCGGGGGCGACCGCGGCGGTGGTGGTGAGGGCGGCAGCGGCAAGGGCCAGCTTCGCGATTTTCATACTGCAACTCCAAGGCTTGTTTTGTGGATTACGCGGTTCTCCCACACGCGAGACGCGCGATCGAACCGATCAAACTGGAAAGAGCTGGCGAGAACGGGGTCCTGCGCCATCGGTAATTCCCCGCGGGGGAACCGGGACTCTATTTCACGGTCGGCTTTTTTTTGCAACCGCGTGGCCCTTATGCTGCAATGCACCTTAAGCCAGGCTGAAGTCGCCGCGGGGCCCGCGTTCAGCTGCCCGCCAGCGCCCGGTCGAGCAGCTCTTCCACCCGCGCGCGCGGCGGGAAGCGTTCTTCCACCCACAGCGCCTCGACCTCCTGCAGGATCCGCGCGACCTCGGGGCCCTTGGCGACCCCGCGCGCGACGATCTCGCCGCCCTTGAGCGGGAAGGCGGGCGCCTGCCAGCCAAGCATGGGTGCCGGATCGGCGCCCGTTATCAGCAGCCGGTCGAGCGCGCAGTCGGCGCCCACGCGGTAGGCGAGGCCGCGCGGATGTGCGCCATCCTGCGCGCTGCGACGAGCGACGCAGACCAGCCGGTCGCGCTGCTTGCGCGACAGGCGCAGCCGGGCGGCAACGGCTTCGGCGACGGGAACGATCGGCGGCAGCAGCGCGGCGAGGCGGCGCATCGGGTCGGCCGGGATGCCAGCGCTATCTTCGGCTGCGATCAGCCGGACGAGCTGGTCGATCTCGCGGCCGCCGCATTCGGGCAGCACTTCGGGCAGGACACCCAGTTCGCGCATGCGCGCCGCAGTGGGTGCCGGGTCGGGCAGTGCCAGCAGATTCTGCAGCTCCCACCCCACGCGTTCGCGACTCAGCCCCTTCAGCGTCGGGGCGAGCGCGGCGCAGGCGGCACTGGCCTCGGCGTCCCAGTCGTCGCCGAAGCGCGTGGCGAAGCGGAAATAGCGCAGGATCCGCAGGTGGTCCTCGCGGATGCGGGTTTCGGCATCGCCGATGAAGCGCACGCGGCGCGCGGCCAGATCGGCCAGCCCGCCGAAATAGTCGTCGATCGCCAGCGTTGCGGGATGCGCATAGAGCGCATTGATGGTGAAGTCGCGCCTTGCGGCATCATCCTTCCATTCCCCGCTGAAGGCGATCGTCGCGCGCCGGCCATCGGTCTCGACATCGCGCCGCAGCGTGGTGATCTCGACATTGCCGTCATCGAATATGGCGGTCACCGTGCCGTGGTCGATCCCGGTCGGGATCGTGCGGATGCCGGCAGCCTTGCAGCGGTCGATCACGGCGGCGGGCAAGTGGCGCGTCGCGGCATCGATATCGTTGCTGGCGTGGCCCAGCAGCGTATCGCGCACGCAGCCGCCCACCCAGCGGATATCCTCCGCGCCCAGCGCCGCCACCAGCCGGGCGAGGCTGTCGCGCCGGGTCCATTCGGCTTGGGGCAGGTGCGTGATGGTCACTTACGTATCCGTTCGGGGCTGGCCGGCTCGCGGCGTGGTGTGCGCGCCGATTAGGTCATGCACGGCGCGGCGACAAGCGCGCGACGCGACGCGGGAGGCAGGCGCTCAATCGAACCAGGCCACGCGGCGCGACAGGTTCCAGCAGATCGCCGCGGTGACGCCCCAGATCCGGTAGCCGTCATGGTCCATTTCCAGATAGTCGCGCTGTGCGCCCTGCCAGAACACCGAATTGCGCTGCCACAGCTGCGCGTCCATCAGCTTGTCGAGCGGGCATTCGAACCAGCTTTCGACCTCGCGCGGGTCGGGGCGGATGGGCAGGTCGTGCGGCACCGTGGCCAGCACCGGGGTGATATCGAAGCCCGTGCCGGTCTGGTAACGGTCGGTGGTCCCGATCAAACGCACCTGTTCGGGTGCGATCGCCAGTTCTTCCCACGCCTCGCGCAGCGCGGCTTCGACCGCCGTTTCGCCGTGGTCGAGCTTGCCGCCGGGAAAGGCGACCTGCCCGGGGTGGTCGCGCATGGTGCGCGGGCGCTGGGTCAGCAGGACGGTGGGGCGGGGCTGTTCGGTCACCGCGATCAGCACCGCGGCATCCGCGGTGCGATCGGCATCGGCAAAGCGGCTGTCGGTCAGCAGGTCATCGAGGTCGCGCGTGTGGCCGTCTTCGAACAGCCGGGTCAGCCGGTCGAAGATCGCGCTCATGCGGGTCGGAGCGAGAAGGTTTCGCCGCCGCTGGTCACTGTCCAGTCGTCACCGCGCTCCAACGCGATACGGGCCAGCTGTTCATAGGTCGAGCGGTTGAGCCGCGCCTCGCAGCCGCGGCGGACATGCAGGTACAGCGCGGGGCTGTCGGGATCGCCCGATGCGCGGATGCGGTTGTCGGGGCCTGCGACCACCAGTTCGTCGGTGTTGAGCCGGAAGGCCAGATCGCCTTCCGCCTGGCTGACATCGGTGGCGATGAAGCAGGCATCCTCCACCTCGATCGAGAGCTTCTGGTAAGGGACCACGAGCCAGTAGCCGCCATCCTCTTCGCGGTTGAGCAGGCCGGCGAAGGCGCGGACCATCGCGGGGCGTTTGATCGGCGAGCCATCGTGATACCAGGTGCCGTCCGCGGCGATTCGCATGTGGCTGTCGTCGGCCGCTTCGGGCGACCATTCCTCGACCGGGGGCAATTTGCGATCGGCCACCGCCTGCGCGATTTGCGCGAGCGACATTCCGGCGAGTTCGGGGGGCGGGGTGTAGGGCACGGTGCGAGCGATGGCAGAACACTCCCGCTCACTCAATACCCCGTCGCCCCGCGCAGGCAGGGGCCCAGATGCCTTCACATCAGGCTGCACAGGCGAGGTTATCTGGATCCCTGCCTGCGCAGGGATGACGGCGCAAAGATGGCGTCTGTTCGCGGCTGACTGCGTCAGACGCTGCGCAGCCGAGGGAAGCGCGGGTGCGCTTCATGGCCGCATCAGGAAGGCCACGGCCCCAGCATGCCTTCATCGGGCAGGATCGCCGGATTGCCCGAGCGCGCCAGCAGGCGGTGTTTTTCGTACGGACCGGGGCAGTGCCAGCCCTGCGTATGGTCGGCGATGAAGCCCCAGCGGTCGTAATAGTCGGGATCGCCGATCATCACTTGCGGTAGCGGGGCCGCGCCATCTTCGAACCCTGCGTCGATCGCGCCTAGGCTGGCGGCCATCAGCGCCTTGCCGAAGCCTTCGCCCTGCCGGCCGGGCATGACCGCGACCGGGCCGACCATGATCATCGGGTGCGCGCGCCCTTTGGGGTCGGTCAGCGCCACCGGCCACAGCTGGATGGTGCCGACGAGGTAGTCCTCGTCGTCGAGCGCGGCGAAGCTCAGCGCCTCGAGCCAGTCGGCGCCTTCGCGGATGCGATAGGCGGTACGCGCATGGCGCCCCTCACCGAAAGCGGTGTCGAGCAATTGGTCGACCAGCGCGGGATCGATCGCGGCAAGGGGGACGAGCGTCGCCATGGGGCGCGCCGATTAGGGGCGCTGGCCGGCCAAGTCGATATAATTCGCCTTAGCCGGGGCGAAGTTCGAGCAGTCGGCCGCCGTCGCCATCCTCGAGCACCCACAGCGCGCCATCGGGTCCTTCGACGATCTGGCGGATGCGTTCACCCATGTCGTAACGCGCCACTTCGCGGGCGCTGTCGCCATCGGTCGCCACGCGGACGATCGCCTCGCTCTTGAGCCCGGCGATCAGCAGGTCCCCGGCCAGTCCGTCGAACAGCGTGCCCGAATAGAAGACCATGTTGCCGGGCGCGATCACCGGGGTCCAGTTGACCGCGGGCTTGGCAAAGCCGTCGTCCGCCGAATGGTCGGTGATCGGATCGCCGTCGTAATGGACGCCGTTCGACCGCTGCGGCCAGCCGTAATTGGCGCCCTTGCGGACCACGTTGAGCTCGTCGCCGCCCTTGGGGCCATGTTCGATCTCCCACAATCGGCCCTGCGCGTCGAAATCCATGCCCAGGATGTTGCGGTGGCCCATCGACCAGACATCGTCCAGCGCCCCGTCGATCGCGCCGTCGCCCGCGGGTGTCCCGTCGAGCTCGAGCCGGACGATCTTGCCCAGATGGCTCTGCCGGTCCTGCGCGGGTTCCATCTTCTGGCGGTCGCCGCTGGCAAGGAAGATGTGCTGCCCATCGGGGCTGAAGGCGATGCGGTGCGAATAATGCCCGCGCCCGGTCACCTTGGGGGTCTGGCGCCAGATCACGGCGAGATCGTCGATCCGGCAGCTGTCGGCCAGCGGGCAGGACAGTGTGCCGCGCCCGAGCGCCGCGCCGCGCGTATCGCCTTCGCCGGCTTCCGCCCAGGTCAGGTAGATCGTCCGCGTGCCGACGGCATTCGCGCTTTCGCCGGGCAGGAAGGCGACCTCGCCCAGACCGCCCTGGCCGCCATAGTCGATTTGCGGCAGGCCGCTGACAGTCATCAGCCGGTCCTGCACCGTATCGTAGACCTTGGCCGTTCCCGGCTTTTCGGTGATGAACAGCATCGACGTGCCGGGAATGAAGGCCGAGGCCCAGGGTTCGGAGAAGCTGCCATGCTCGGCAATCGCGAAATCGCCGTCCCATGCGCCCGCCGGGTCGCCCGCGGCAGCGCCCTGCGCAGGCGGGCTATCCCCTGATCCGGCGTAGCCGCAACTTGCGGCAAGCAGCAGGGGCGATAGGGTGAGGGCCCAGAAAGGTTTTGGGATAGAGGTCCGTTTCATGTTCAGTGCAACTCCCCAGAATGGACTTGGTGCCGCGCCGTTGGTGGTGGGCGTCGACGAGGCCGGGCGCGGCCCGCTGGCAGGCCCCGTTGTCGCAGCCGCGGTCGTGCTGTGCAAGCCATGTCCGGGCGGGCTGGACGATTCCAAGAAACTGTCGGCCAGGCGCCGCGGCGCGCTGGAACCGCAGATCCGCGCGCGCTGCGCCTGGGGGCTGGCCGTGGTGGAACCGGCGGAAATCGACCGGCTCAACATCTTCCACGCGACCATGCAGGCAATGACGCTGGCGGTGACGCGGCTGGTCGATGCGCTGGCGTGCGAACCCGATGCGGTGCTGATCGATGGGAACATGACCCCGCACGGCCGCAACCCCGCATGGCGCTGGGCGCAGGCCCGGCCGATCGTCGGCGGCGACGGGAAGGAACGCTGCATCGGGGCGGCCAGCATCCTGGCCAAGGAATATCGCGACCGGCTGATGCGCGAAGCGGCGCGGCAGCACCCGCATTACGGGTGGGAGCGCAATGCCGGCTACGGCACGGCAGAGCATCTCGAAGCGCTGCGCACGCGCGGACCCACGCCGCTGCATCGGCGCAGTTTCGCGCCGGTGGCACAGGTCGATCTGTTTGCGGAAAGCGCGGCCTCGGCGGCCTAGGCGCTCGCTTCGGCTTCGGCGGCCTTGGTCGCGGCAATCTTGCGGCGCTGTTCGGCCACTGCGCGGGCCTGGTCGGCAAGCGCCTGCCAGGTCGCTTCCGAGCGCAGCGCACGGTCGCGCACATTGCTCAGCGTCGCCGCCTCCGCATCGGAGGCAGCCTCTGCCGCACGCGCGGCATAGAATTCGTAAGTCTGGCTGGCCATTGGCGTCTCCGGGGGGTGCGGCGGGAAGGGGGCGTAAGGTGGTGCGCGCGCCGCGGCCCGTTGCGGGGCCGGCGGCGCGCGAACCGGAATGGAATCAGTCGGCAGCCGAGAGATTCACGGCGCTGGCCTTGCCATTGCGGCCGGTTTCAACTTCGTAGTTGAGGCGCTGCTCTTTATCGAGCGAGTGCATGCCGGCGGCCTGGACGGCGCTGATGTGGACGAAGCTGTCGTCCGAACCGTCGTCGGGCTGGATGAAGCCATAGCCCTTGTCGGTGTTGAAGAACTTTACGGTTCCGGTCTTGCTCATGATGGTTCCTTTCGAGAACGCGAGAGGTTGCCGCGCCGCGACATGCGGTGCGGTCGTGCGTCAAATCGTCCGATGAAAGGAAGTCGTCGTCTGGTTTGCGCCGGGGCCACTGAAGGCAAGCGGCGGTCGTCAAAATCCGAAGTCCGTCGCAAATTTCGACGTCAGCGGCATCCTTGTAGCAGACATGTGCGGCATTCCCTAATCATTTAATCCGCTGCCCGATTGAGTCCTGCGCGCCACACCGCACCATCTAGAGTCCTGCGAATCCACGGGGACTCAATATCTTGTGACGGGCACCTTCTGTTCTTTCTGCAAAGCCGGCGAACCCGCTTTGCGCCGCCCAATTTGGCGCTTGACCGCGACTCCGTTTGGACTCACCCTGTGGATAAGTCAGGACAGGGAAGCATATCATGGGGGTCATCGAGACCACGAAGAGTCGCGTCAAAGCGGCTGTAAAACCGGCGCAAACGCCGAAGGAACTGCTCCCGCTGGGGCAGATCCTCGATGGCGATTGCGTGGCCGCCATGCGCCGGCTTCCCGATGCGAGCGTGGACCTCGTCTTCGCCGACCCGCCCTACAATCTCCAGCTCGGCGGCGATCTCAACCGGCCCGACGGCAGCCATGTCGATGCGGTGACCGATCACTGGGACCAGTTCGACAGTTTCAAGATCTACGACGATTTCACCCGCGAATGGCTGACCGAAGCCAAGCGCGTGCTCAAGCCCGATGGCGGGCTGTGGGTGATCGGCAGCTATCACAACATCTACCGCGTCGGCGCGATCCTGCAGGACCTGGGCTTCTGGATCCTCAACGACATCGTCTGGCGCAAATCGAACCCGATGCCCAATTTCCGCGGCACGCGCTTCACCAATGCGCATGAAACGCTGCTGTGGTGCAGCCAGGGTGAAAAGGCCAAGTACCACTTCAACTACCGCGCGATGAAGACGCTGAACGACGAATTGCAGATGCGCAGCGACTGGGTGCTGCCGATCTGCAACGGCGCCGAACGGCTGAAGGAGGGCGGCCACAAGGTCCACCCGACGCAGAAGCCCGAAAGCCTGCTCTACCGCGTGCTGCTCTCCACCACCGAGCGCGGCGATGTGGTGCTCGATCCCTTCTTCGGCACCGGCACCACCGGCGCGGTGGCCAAGCGGCTGGGGCGCGAATGGATCGGCTGCGAGCGCGAAGGCAATTACCGCGACGCCGCGATCAAACGGATCGAGAAGGAACTCCCGCTCGACGAAAGCGCGCTCACCACGATGCAGGCGGGCCGCAGCGCGCCCAAGGTGGCCTTCGGTGCGCTGGTCGAAAACGGCTTCATCAAGCCCGGCACCAAGGTGTTCGACAAGAAGCGCCGCTGGACCGCCACCGTCCGCGCCGATGGCTCGCTGGCGCATGAGAAACAGACCGGTAGCATCCACGGTCTCGGCAAGGAGCTGCAAGGCGCGCCCAGCTGCAACGGCTGGACCTTCTGGCACTACGAAGTCGAAGGAGAAGCCAAGCCGATCGACGCCGCGCGGCAGCTGTATCTCCTGGCGGTAGAGGACTGAGAAGTTCCGGGCAGGGTCGGCAAGCGGCTGGGCGGCGAAATCGAACTGCCAGCCCGGGTAGATCGAGAAGATCCGGCTGCTCGTGGGCAAACAATCCAGCTGTTCGTCGCTCCGGGACCCCGCTTTCTTGCGGGCGGGCGCGATGTCTGCATGGAGCGGGACCCCGGATCAAGTCCGGGGCGACGACAAATTGCGGCGTGACGTCTGTCCTACTCCTTTCCAACCCGCTACCACCTTGCGCATGATCCAGCGCTTCAAAGCTTCCGAGCCGCTTCGTCTCCCGGCGCACAACCACTCCGCGCCTTTTTTCGCATTGGACCGTGTAACACCCGGTCCATGTCGCGGTGCTTGCCCTGGGGAAGTCCAACAATGAGCGGTCAGGTCTACATTCGCCCCATCGGCTTCGTCCCCGGTCCGCAGTCCGAGCACGGCAATGCCATCCGGCTGGCAGGCACAATGGTCTATGCCAGCCGCTTCGCGGTGATCCTGCGGCGGGATGGCGAGGTGGTCGAGCGCTGGCTTGCGGCGCCGGACACCATGGCCGAAGCGCTCGGCCGCCTGCCCGAAGAGCTTGGCGCCGAGGCCGAGGCGCAATGGGCCAATCTGACGCTCGCGCATCCGCCATTGCAATTGGGTGCGCGGACCGTGCCGCTCGACCAGCCGCAGGTGATGGGCATCCTCAACGTCACCCCCGACAGCTTCAGCGACGGCGGGCGCTTCCTCGACGATGCCGAGGCAGGCCGTGACCACGCCGCCGCCATGGTCGAAGCGGGGGCAGCGATCATCGATGTGGGCGGCGAAAGCACGCGCCCGGGTGCCAAGCCGCTGTGGGAAGGCGACGAGATCAAGCGCGTCGTTCCCGCGATCGAGGCCTGCGCCGGCATGGGCGCGGCGGTCAGCGTGGACACGCGCAAGGCAGCTGTGATGGAGGCCGCGCTGGATGCGGGCGCGCATCTGGTCAACGACGTCTCGGGCCTCGCGCATGATCCGCGCAGCGCCGAAGTGGTCGCACGCGCCGGCTGCCCGGTGGTGCTGATGCATGCGCCCGGCGCGGCGGGCGAGGACCTGCATGCTGGCGGCGACTATGCCAGCGTGGTGTTCGACGTGTTCGACGCGCTGCGCGCCCGGCGCGATGCCGCGCTCGAAGCGGGGATCGCGGCGCAGCACATCCTGCTCGATCCGGGCATCGGCTTCGGCAAGAGCCTGGCGGAAAACCTCGCGCTGATGAACGCGCTGCCGCTGTTCCATGCGCTGGGCCATCCGCTGCTGCTGGGCGCCAGCCGCAAGCGCATGATCGGCGCGCTGTCGAAGGAAGCGCCGGTCGAGCAGCGGCTGGGCGGCAGCGTGGCGCTGGCACTCGAGGGGCTGCGCGCGGGCGTGCAAATGGTGCGGGTGCACGATGTCGCCGAGACGGTGCAGGCGCGCAATGTCTGGCGCGGCCTGCGCGATGCCGCGCTGACCGACTTCGCCGACCTGCCCGCCTAGCTGCGAGCCTAGCTTCCGGGCGAAGCGGCGCTGCCCGCCAGCAGCCCGCCGTCGAGCGTGAGTTCGGCACCGGTCATGTACGCGCTGTCGGCGCTGGCGAGGTAGACGCAGGCCGCGGCGACCTCTTCGGCCGTGCCGAAGCGCTTCAGCGGCGTATCGGCGACCAGCGCGGCCATCTTCGCGTCGCGGTCGGGTCCGTCGCCCAGCATCGGCTCCCAGATGTCGGTGAGGATCGCGGCGGGGTGGACCGAGTTGCAGCGGATCGCCCAGCCTTGCTGCGCGGCGTAGAGCGCGACCGACTTGCTGTGGTTGCGCATC
>VMHT01153958.1_pt1 | contig 16238 bp, 11 predicted proteins | sample 4693611 | NCBI WGS metagenome assembly VMHT01 (sample SAMN12280063, study PRJNA550983) | marine metagenome | isolation source: seawater sampled from same location over 5 years 0.02-0.2 micron viral filtrate | place: USA: collected off the coast of southern California halfway between the port... ... | reverse complement strand
TATTTGGAAACAGCATTAGTGGTATAAAAGGATATTTTGCCACTGTAACAATACAGACAGATGGAACAACTGATATATCAGGTGCTAAAGAATTATTTTCTGTAGGCACTACATTTGTTAGATCATCTTAAATTAAATGGAAATAAATAAAATAACTAAAGATTTAATAAAAAACTCTAACAATGCGCAAGTAGTTGGAGATGGCACAGATATAATACATCATGATATTGTACCTTTAAAACATTCATTTGCTGATCAACTATATATAAGGCAAATGGAAATGAAAAAAGGAACTATGGTTATAGGAGCCGTGCACAATCATAAACATGTTTGGTTTTTATTAACTGGTCATTTAACAATATCTGACAATAAAGAAGTTCAAGATTATCAAGCACCTTGCTATGTAGTTTCAGATGCAGGAACACAAAGAGCTATATATGCTAATGAAGATTCAATATTTGTAAATGTTCACAAGAACCCTAGCAATACTGAAAACATAGAAGAACTAGAAAAAGAAATAGTGTCTATCACTAGAAAAGATTTTAATAACTATATAAAAAATAAAGTATGAGTTTTGCAATAGTAGCAGCAGTAGCAGCCCCGTTAGTTGTGGGAGGAATACAAATGGCAATGAATAATAAAAAAGCCAGAGACATGGAAGGTGATATGCAAGCTGCTCAAGGAAATATAAATAATTTATTATCTAATAGAGAGCCAGTATATGATGCTTCAGGCAAAATAAGATCTATGAAAGACTCAGTACAAAATCCTTTTGCTAATCTTGGTGTTGCTACTCAAGCAGCTGAAATACAAGCAGAAGAAGCTGACATAGCTTTAGCTAATAGTTTAGAAACTGCTAGAGCTACAGGTCTAGGATCTGGAGGTGCTACAGCTTTAGCTCAAGCTGCCGCTAGAAGTAAACAAGGTGTTGCGGCTGATATACAAAAACAAGAAGCTAGTAATGAAAAATTAAGAGCTCAAGGCGAGCAACAAAAGCAACAGCAATTGCAAAACTTAGAATCTCAAGCTATATCTGCCGAAGAGAGAGCTTCAGCGCAACGAGCAGCAAGAGACCAACAGGCTCTAGATAGAGCTTATGGTGAGTCTGATTTTTTAAGATCAAGACAAATGGGACTTGAAGATGCAGCAGACGCAGCTATGATGGCTGGTATATCTGGAGCAACTAGTGTTCTTTCGTCAGCTGCTGGTAGTGGAGCATTTAATTCGCCGGGAAAGTAAGTACCGGGAGCGGTAATAATACTCTAGGAGGAAGTGATTATAGTGATTTAGGATTAGGTAATTTTGATCCTAGTAATCAAATGTATGGAATTGGATAATGCAAAAATAACAACATGAGTCAAAGACAAGTAAATTTAAAATCAAGAGATTTCTCAGCAGATGCAGTTAGAAGCGTACAGCAGGCTACTCAAACAGGGTTAACAACCGTGGCAAGGTTTAAAGCTGAAGCTCAAAAGCGTAAAGCAGCTTCTGAAAAGGCTATGCTTATAGGTATGAACACGGCTGAAACATTGCAGTTAAAATACCAAGACAAAATAGGTCAAGCTCCTGCAGATACTAAAGCAGCTTTAAATGCTTACGTAAGATCAGAAGCTATGCTTATAGGAGATTTAAAAGCTAAAGCATCTATGCCAGGTGCTAGTCGAGAAGATATTGAAGCTTACCAAAAACAACTTGCTACTGGTATGTCTAACTTAGACGCTGTAGCTACTTATAGTGTTAACTCTTCTAAAAGTCAAGATATATTCCAAGGACATTTAAATGCTGTTAAAACTAATAGTAACATAGGTAGACTAACTGATGAAGCTTTAAATGATACAGAAATGATTAGTTTTGATGCTTCTTTAAGTAGTGGTATGATGAAAGATTTTACGGTTTATAATGATCCTAAAACAGGCCACGTTTCATTTTCATTTAGTGACGGTAAACAATCTAGAAATAGAGATATTTGGGCATCTAATGAAGCTTTTAAAAATACAGGACAAAACTTAGCTAGCTATGTTATAACAAAAGAAGATAACATAACAGGTGGTGATTATGCTAAAGCTTATGAAGCTGAGCTTAAAGATTTTAAAGATTTAGTTCCTGTTGTTTCTCAAAAAACTAAATACGACAGAAAAACAAATACTGAAAAAACAATTACAACATCTGGTGTAGTTAATTATGAAGAAAACTTAATGAAAAATCACAAAGATTTTTTATTACAAAAGACTACTCAACCTAATTTTAACAAAACGTGGACACAGTTAAGTAATTTAGGATATGTAAGTGAAGAGTATTCAGACATACCATGGTCAACTTTTACTCAAGGTGATAGAAAAATAGAAGGATCTGTAGATCAAGCTATTGAAAACTTAAAGTTAACTGACGAACAAACTAAGTTGGTTGATACAGACAAAAGCGGGGATATTTCTCCAGATGAATACTTAGAGTTTCAAGATAAATTTAGAGAAGATGCTGCTAGAGGTTTATCTAAACTAGCTAACAAAATGTATGGACAACCAGTTGAAACAATTACTTCTGAAAAAGAAATTATTAATAAGTATAAAACAAATAAAACAGATGGTAGCTTTTCAGTAACTAGAACTAACGCTAACAGCTTTTATGAAGATTATACTAACACGTATTTACCTGTGGCTAATGCTATAAAGAAACTTGAAACATCTGAAGATTTTGATTTACTTAAATTTTACAATACACCAGTAGCTAAAAAAGCTTTAAAAGAAGAGTTTAATTATAATCCAACAAAGCAAAAAATATCTACAGCAGAAGAAATAAAACAAGCTTTTAACAAGTTAAATGCTGGTAAAAAAGCAACAGACGATGATTATATAGAGTTGCCAACTGAGATAAGTGAATACCCTAACGGTATATTTATAGCTAATGCTGATATTACAGATCAATTTGAAGGAGGATTTGAGTTAGTTGCTAATGAAGACTTTATAGAGATGAAAGATGGTAAGCTAACAGACGAAGGAAAAAGAAACTTATCTAGAACTCTAAATGTTGATAATAGTTTATTTGACGACGCGAATAACTCTTCGTATATATCACAAGTAAATCAACGTTTAAAACAGTCTAATAGACAAATAAAACCTGCACTTAAGTAATATAACTATATGAGTAAATATTTTTCACAAGGCTTTGAATATAGCTTAGAGGAAGTACAGACGGCAGCTGATGCTAGAGATATGGGCTTAGATGACTATATATCTTTTGCGGGTATAACTGTAGAAGAAGAAGAGCCTATTGATCCTCCAAAAGAAAAAGATCCACCTAAAGAAGAACAGAAGCAACAAATACCTGACTGGGCTTGGGATGCGGCTGGTATAGTAGAACCAACTAAAGAACCTACCAAAACAGATGTTATAAAAGAAACTGAAGCTGAAAAGTTACTTAAAGATAACACGCTCCAAAACCAAGAGTTTAACATGGTTGAAGATGCTGCAATGAATAACTTTATAAAAGCATCTGTAGATGGTAAGTTTGATGAATGGCTACAGTCTCCTGAACAAATAGAAGCTGCTAAACAAGAAGCTAAAGCTGAAGAGTTAATTCAACAACCTAACATACAAACTGCTTTAATAAATGATAACTACACTATACAAGATATAAGAGAGTTTGCTAATTTAGGTATTGAAGGTTTACCTGAAAATGGTTTTTCAGATTCATTTTACGATGATAAACTTGACAGCAGTATATCCTCTTATGATACTGATAGTTTTTTTGAAGAAAGTGTTGTAGATCAAACTAGAGAAGCTCTTAAAAAAAGCGGTATATATAATACTTTTGAAAGAGCAAACAGAGAATTAAATAGTGATAAAAGATTTAATTATGTTTCTGACATAGTAAGAAGTGATAATAATCAAATAACAGAAGAAGAGTTACCATTAAAAGTAAATGATTACTTAATAAGTAATATGGTAGAAACTTCCAATGACAGAGCTAAAACATATTTAGGTGAAGAAACCTATAATAAATGGGATAAGGCAGATGCTAAAGGTAAAAATGAAATATTAAAAAACGTTTTTGACTCTAGTAAAGTTACGTCTTTAGTAGATGCTAATGGTAATTTTATAGATGCTAGTAGGGTTTCAGATCAACAAAAGCAAAAAATAGTAGAAAAACAAGTAGATGAAATACAAGAGTATAGTAATATGGGTACTCAATCATTGCTTAAGCTATTTAAATCTGCTGAAGATGATTTAGCTTCATTGGCTACAGCACTAGTAACAAAAGGAGAAGAAGGCATATTTAAAGCTTCTTCAATATTTCAAAAAGGAAATGAGTTACTTGGAGATGCGATACCTTTTCTAAAAGACGAAGATGATAAAACTTTACGTAGTGACTTTAACGATTTAAAGTTCATGGCTAAAACAGGTATTGTACCTAAGGGTCTTTCATATTTACCACAAGGTGAAAGTCAATTAGTTTCAGATTACAATAAAGCATTAAGAAAATTACAAAGTATACAATTAGCTGTAGGTTTAAATGTAGATTTAACAAAACTAGACAGACAAAGTACTTCAGATATAATATTTGAAGAAACAGATAAAGCTTTAGGTTTTGATGAAATGACTTTAGGCATAAATGAAATGCAGAACACGTTGCTATATGCTATGCAAGATGAACTAGGTTTCAAAGCTAAAGAAGAAGAAATAGCTAGATTAGGTTTGCGAGGAGATATATATGTAAAGCAACCTAAGTTAGATGATCAAGGTAATATAAAAAAAGATGAAGACGGCAAAATAGAATATGATGCTATAAACTATGAAATGATATATTCTACTATTCCAGGTTTTACTAAGATGAGTATGGAAATAGGCGCAACAATGTATCTTTTAGGTGGAGCTAGCAATATTGCTAAAGTAACTACAGGCATTGGAGATTTAGCTGCGGTAGGTATGTCTAGATTTTTTAGCCCGGGTGTTGCTGCTCAGTTTGGTAAGTTTACAGGTGGCGTACTACAAGAGTCTGTAGGACTAGTAGGTAGTAACGCTATAAGTAGTAATATATTTGGTGGTAAAGAAATGCCAGTATTAAGTTTTGCTGCAGGATCTCAATTAGGGCATTTAGGTATAGGGTTTTTAGGAAAAGTTATTCCTAAAGGTATATCAAGATATGCTACAGAAAATAGAGCTTTTGGTAATGTGGTAGATTTTGTTAATAAAATTCCATTTGGTTCTACTATAGGTGGTGCTATAAAGTTTACGAGTAGACCAGTAATCGGTACTACAGCTATAAAAGCTGGTGAATTTACTAGTGGATTAGTTGATTTAGCAAGAGGTGAAGGTCAATATGATAATATGTCTGAACTATGGCATCACGTTACAGATGCTGATAGTTTCATAGAAACCTATGGCGCTTTATTATTTATGTCAGCTGCACATCCTACTCAGTTAATGAATAAGGCTGTAGATAATTTCCAGTATGATATACTGAAATTAAGAACAGATATGCCATCATGGAATAGACTAGCTAGCGAAATTGGTTTAGAAGCTAGAGGTTTTAAAAAGGGTGGGCCAACCAGTTGGACTAGAGCTGAAATTAATAAAGCAGTAAACGAAAGGTCAAATGAAATAGCTACAAATCCAGAACTTGCACCTGAGCAAGCTAGAGAACAACTAGCAAATGTTAAAGCAATAGGTAAAAGACTAGGTATTAAAAGACAAATAGATATTCAATCAGAAAAAGCTAGTAATATATCTAACTGGAATACAACATATACAAACTTACAACGAACTATAAATTCTATTAAAGCTGGTAATAAAATAAATGCTACTGATATAAAAAACTTAACAGATGCAGGTATAGCTAATGGAGGTGCTTCACCTGTGTTAGAATTACAAACAGCAGGTTTAAACAATACAACAGCAACTGAAGTTTATAAGTTTTCTAAAAACTCTTATAATGAAGCTCAACAGTTTTTTAAAGATGCTAATAGTAAAAACTTTAAAAACTATATTGAAAGTGGTTTACAAGGGTTTGAAGCTCAGCAAGCTAAAGCTAATTTAAAATCAGAACTAGAACAAGGAAATATTAATCAAGCTGCATATAACATACAGTTAAAGGAAGTACAAGAAAAAATAGATTTAGAAACAGCTAGACAAGAAGTTTTAATTGATGTTGCTAAAGGTGATACTGAAGCTAGAATAAAAGAAACTATAGACTACTCTGAGCAAGTTAAAGCAGAAGGATCTGAAATAAGAGAATTAGGAAATAACGCCTTTATTAACTTAAAAGCTAAATTAACTGGTAAAATTAGTAATTCAATTGGGTATGGTTTTCAAACTACTATAAATGGTAAACCTGTTTTTGTTATAAACAAAGATGCTATGGCACCTAGCAAAGGTGAATATAGATTTACTTCTGGTGGTAAAGAATATATTGTAAAAGGTTTTCAAGGATCAACGCTAAAGCATGAAATATTCCACCCTGTATTTGAAAATAAATTTTCATCTAAGTCTGTAGAACAAAGAGCTAGAAAACTAGCAGGCGCTGAAGGCGATATAGATGCTGCTAGAGAGACTATAATTAAACAAGATATAGAATACATAGATCAATTTAAAGAACGTCTTAGAGAGCTTGGTGTATTTAACAGAGTTGAACAGGAAATGAAAAAAAGACCTGGTTATAACGAGTTAATTAAAAACGATGAGCGAAGTGTAGAAATAGAAAAAGAATTTATAAATGAGTTTTTAGAACTACAAAATGAAGGAGTTTTAAATAGTTTAGTTGAAGGTACTAAGTTTAAAAATGTAAGTGCAGATGTAATTACAGAGCTTAAAAATGGAGCTGATGTAGTTGACTACTTTTTTACAGGCGTAGAACAAACACCTGAAGGAAAAGCAAAAGTAAAACAAGCACAAGAAGCTTACAAAGAATTAGTTAAAGATGGCGATGTAACCTTACAAACTTCTGAAAAAAATTTAAAAAGTTTAGCTAAAGAATATAAAGAAAATCCTAACGAAATATCACTAGAAAAAGTTGAAGATTTAATACAACAATATACAGCGAGTGGTATAGACGCGTTAAAAAGAGCAGCTAATAGAGGCCAAAGAAAAGTACCAGTTAACACCAAAGATCCTAATGTAACAAGTGGTATAGCTGATCTTTTAGTTTTAGAGTTTGATAGTTTTACTAGGAATTACGATCCTACTAAAGGAGAGCCTAGTACTTATATGAACTTAATAGCAGAGCGTATATTACCTAAATATATAGAAAAATTTAAACCTAAAGAAACTACTAGGATAGATGATTTAACAAAAGATATTGCTGACACTAAAACTCCTGAAACAGAATTAACAGATAAAGAGTCAGCTACAAGAGAAACTGAAAGATTAGTTAGTGTATTTGAAGGTAAAGAAGCTAAGGCAAAAGAAAAAGAAATAATAGAAGTATTTGGAGATTTAAGGTCTGACGCTAAAAAATTACAAGAAGCTAGACTAAAAGGTTTTGGTGGTACACCTAAAGAAGAACTAAGTAAAGTAGCTGAGTTGTTATTCAATGTACCTGACGGAACTAAAGTTAGTAATCCATCTAAAAATGTTTTACCTACAATAAATATAGTTGATTCAAAAGGAAAAAAGATCTCTACGAAAAGACTAAAGGCAGGTGAAAAAGGTATTATAGAAGCTAAAGATTTTTTATCATTAAGAGATTATTTTAAAGATAAAAATAATTTAAGAAGATTTTTAAATGTTTCTTTACCAGAATACAACGTAAATACACCACAAGCTATTGTAAATACAAAGGGTGAAATAATAGAAGTTTCTCCAGATGTTGTAGGTAGAGGAATAAGATTACCAGACAGAATATATGATTATTTTTATGAGCAATTTATAGATCCTACTGGCGTAATGACTAGCCCTAGTGGAAGAGGTAAAGGTAAAACAAGCCAAGTTCCAAAAGTTTATAAAATAAAACCAGAATTTAGAAAACCAAGTAATGAAGTAATAGAAAAAGTTTCTAAAGATATATTAGCAGATCTAAAACTTAGTGAGTTACCTGAAGCATATAATAGAAACATGGCTCAGCTAGTTAAAGGTATGGCTTTAGTAGAGACAATGGCTGTTGCTAATCAAGCTAAAAGAGCAAAACTTCCTGTAGAGACAGCGGCTGAGAAACAATTAATAGCAGATATTAAATCTTCCTCTAGCAAGTTGTCTATGTCGGAAAAATTGTTACCTAAAAAGAGAAAAACTCAAGTCGCTAAAATGACAGACTTAATGGGCGCTTATGATTTTTATAATCCTGAAAGCGTAACAAAAGCTAGAAATGTAATATTAGGTGATTATGCAAAAATATTTGGACCAGGTCTGTTAAGTAGAATGTTTAGAGATTTAACTCCAGGTGGCGGTAGAGGTGAAAAGGTTATAGGAAAACAAATGGCTATAGGTTCTTTTGAAGCATTAGATAGTACTAAAAAAACCTACAAAAAAATGGTAGATGATTTAGTTGAAAAAGGTAAAACTAGAGCAGAAGCTACAAAAGAAGTAAGCGAAAAGAAAAACCTAGAACAGCAATACTTAGGTAATAACCAAACTTTAATAGAAAATAATCTTATATTAGACATATCGAACTTAAAAAGCAATATAGAGCAACAAGGTTTAAAAGATAATCCAGCTGCTAAAATAATGTTAGAAGCGTTTGGTAAAGGTCAAAAATTAAATAAGCTAGCTTCAAATTTAGCTAATTTAAAAACAAGAAAAAAAGCTACAGAGTTATTAATAGAAAAATTTAAAGAAGCTTATGACGCTAATCCAGAAGCAGCTGAAGTTTTAAGAGAGTTTATATATAATAGTAAAGCTAGCGGGATGCTTGGTAAAGACGTTGCTTTAATGAGAGGCAATCATGTTGATGCTAAAGAAGGTAAAAAAGTTTATGAAGAACACATTTATCCATTTAGTTCTTGGGCTATCCGAACTATGGACGCTATTACAAATAAAAATCCTAAAGTATTAGAAGGTTGGAAAAAGTGGGCTGCAGAAAACTATTATCAAATAGCTTTCGATATGAAAGATGTAATTGAAGTAAGTGATGGTAAGTTTTTAATTTATCAAGCAGCGGTAGATCAAACTTTTAAAAGAGCTGATGGTAAAGGTGAATTTGATTCAAAGAGTGGAGAACATCCTTTTTTAGAACAAGCATTAAATGAAGCTTTTAAAACTGGTGATTTTAGTAAAGTTCCAGCTTCTGAAATAAGATTTTTTAATGAGTATGTCCAATTAAATCCTAACAAGCTTTCATTAGATGGTAAAACATATGCTGAAAAATATAATGTAACAGTTGATAAGTTTTTAGAAAATAATCCTGCTATTATTAAAGCTCAAAGTGATTTAATCTTTAAGCAATTAACTACCGATTTAACAGCTAAAGAAGCTAGAGAAAGATTAGATAAAATAATTAAAGTTGAAGGAACTAAAGAAGCTGATGCTGCTTTTAAAGAAACTAAAACAGATTTAGATGCATCTGGTGTTATGAACACTAGTGAGAAGATGACTACTGATAAGCTAGTTGAAAAAGCAAAAATGATAGACAAAGCTTTACAAATGGCTGATCGTCCTAATGCTCCTGTAAAGAAAATTAGAATATTTGATTTTGATGACACGCTGGCTAAGACGCAAAGTGTAGTTTATTATGATAGACCTAATCAAACTGGTAAGCCTGTACCAAGAAATAAAGCTATATTTATGATTGGAGGACCTGGTTCTGGCAAAACAAATATAGGTAAAGGATTACAACTAGGTAGAGAAGGCTGGAAAGTAGTTAATCAAGATATATTTATTGAAGCAGAAAAAAGTAAGGCAGGTTTACCAGAGTCTGAAAGAGAATATAATAAAGAGCAAAGATCTTTACGTGCTAAAATAGGTGCAGCAGGAGTTAAAGCTGCTAAAGCAAAGTTAGATAAATATACAGAAGCGGGTGATGGTATGGTTATAGATGGCACTGGCGCTAGCTATAATGCCACTATGAAAAAAGTTCAAGCGCTTAAAGATCAAGGCTATGAAGTGTTTATGGTGCATGCTAAAACTTCTCCAGAAGCTGCAGTATCAAGAAACAAAGCTAGAAAAGAAAGATCATTACCTACGTTTGTAGTAGAGCGTACTCAAAAATCAGTTGCTGAAAATATAGATAAATACAGAAAAGATTTTGGCGAAAAGTTTATGGAAATAGACACTGAAACAATTGAATATGGTAAGCCATTACCAGATGCTTTTATAGGGCAAGTTAAGGCCAAAGTATATGCTAATGAAAGAGGTAGATTAAGTGCTGAGGAATTTGCAGAGCAAGGACAAAGATTAGTTGAACAAGGCTATGAAATGGATTTTACTGATTTTAATCGTGTAAGAGAAGGTGAAAAAGGTCCTTTGTTTGGAGTGGCAGAAACTATTAAAAAAGCTAGAGGTAATGAAGACTTATACGTACTAACAGCTAGAGCACCTGAATCACAGAAAGCTATTTATGAATTTTTAAAACAACAAGGTTTAGAATTTAAAGAAGATAATATTGTTGGCTTAGGTAATTCAACTGGCGAGGCAAAAGCAAACTGGATAATAGATAAAGCTGCTGAAGGTTTTAATGATTTTTATTTTGCAGATGATGCCATACAAAATGTTAAAGCAGTTAAAACAGCTTTAAGTGTTATTGATGTTAAGTCAAAAGTTCAACAAGCTAGATTAAATACTAGCGAAAAAATGAACGCTGAGTTTAATAATATAATAGAACAGTCGTCAGGTATAGATGCTTCTAAAGTATTTTCAGATGTTAAAGCAGAATTAAGAGGCGGTAAGAAAAAAGGTCAAAGATTCTTTATACCACCATCAGCTGAAGACTTTCAAGGTTTACTTTATGTCACATTACCTAAAGGTATTAAAGGTGAAAAAGCTTATAAGTTTTATCAAGATGCTTTGTTAGATCCTTATACAAGAGCAATGACTAATTTATCTACATCGAGAGTTAATATCATGTCTGACTTTAAAACTTTGAAAAAAGAGTTAGATGTTCCTAAAGATTTAAAGAAAGAAACAGCATCAGGTTTTACTAACGAGCAAGCTGTAAGAGTATATTTATGGAACCAACTAGGAGAAAAAATACCAGGACTTTCTAAAACAGACTTAAAAGAATTAACAGATATAGTAAATGCAGATCCTAAACTAAGTGTTTTTGCAGATCAGATACTAAGAATAACTAAAGGTGATGGATATTCTACACCAAGTAAAGGTTGGGCAAATGGTACTATAACTACAGATCTTTTAGAAGTTTTAAATAAAACTAAAAGAACTAAGTATTTAAAAACTTGGCAAGAAAATGTAGACGTAATATTTAGTACAGAAAACTTAAATAAGTTAGAAGCTGCTTATGGAACTAAATATAGACAAGCTGTACAAAATAGTTTAGCAAGAATGAAAACTGGCAGTAATAGAGTAGCTGGAGGTAATAGATTAAGTAATCAAGTTCTTGATTATATAAATAATTCTACCGGTGTTACTATGTTCTTAAATGCTAGATCAGCGTTATTACAAACTATATCTTCTGCTAACTATATAAACTGGAGTTTTAATAATCCTTACAAAGCTGGTAAAGCATTTGCTAATCAACCTCAGTTTTGGAAAGATTTTAAAATGTTAATTAATTCTGACTATTTAAAAGATAGACGTAATGGTTTAAAACTTAACGTGTCAGAATCTGAAATAGCTAACGCTGCTAAAACAGGAAAAAATAAAGCTAAAGCTGTATTAAGTTATTTACTTGAAAAAGGTTATGCACCAACTAAATATGCTGATAGTTTTGCAATAGCTTTTGGTGGAGCTTCTTATTATAGAAATAGAGTTAAAGACTTAATGAAAAATCAAAGCTTGTCAGAAGTAGAAGCTAGCGAAAGAGCATTGAAAGAATGGAGAGCTGAATCAGAAAAGTCACAGCAGTCTGCTGATCCTAGTAAAATATCTGCTCAACAATCTAGTGATTTAGGTAGAGTAGTGTTGCAGTATGTAAATACACCTATGCAATATGCGCGTTTACAAAAAAGAGATATACAAGATATTGCAAACAAAAGAAGAATGCCTGGTAAAACTTTAGCTGAAAGTAATAGAGTTAGAGTTTCAAGAGTAATATATTATGCAGCTATACAAAACTTAATATTTAATGCTATGCAGCAAGGGTTATTTGCTTTAGGCTTTGGTGATACAGATATATCTGATGACGAGCAAAAGAAAATAATTAAAGGAGCTAACGGTATGTTAGACTCTAGCTTGCGTGGCCTAGGCTTTGCAGGGGTTACAGTACAAGTTCTTAAAAATTTAGGTATAGATATATATGAAAGATCACAAAAAAATAGACCTGAATATGTAGATGCTTGGATAAAACTGTTAGAGTTTTCACCAGCTATAAAAAGTAAATTGGGAAGATTTAAATCTGCTGCTTATCCATTTGATAACAAGCAAAAGAGAGAGGAAGTTTTTGAAAAAGGTTTTGCATTAAATAATCCTGCTTATGAGTCAGCTGCTAAAGTAATAACTGCTACTACAAATATTCCTCTTGATAGAGTAATGAGCAAGACTAATAATTTAGTAAGAGCTTTTGATGATGATGTAGAAGCTTGGATGTCTGTAGCAATGATTATGGGCTGGCCAGAGTGGCAGCTTACAGATAAGGGAGATGATAATACAAGTGAAAATGTTTTTGGTAATAAAAGTTTTAAAGGATCATCTAATAATCCTTTTGCAAAGGCAGCTAAAAAATCTAAGAATAAAAATCCATTTGCTAAATAGGAACAAAAAAAAACTGGGCACCATACCCAAAAGTTCCTGTAACCAAAAAAGGGGAAGTCGTAATGACCTCCCCTTTTATTATTTTAACTGTTGCAGTATTCACAAATACCACCTAGACATAATGGACACATCATACCTCATATTTTAATAGTTATACCTATTGACACTATAAAAGCGCCGCTTGCTATTGCAAGTGTGTTTGCATTAAAGTTTGGCTTTTGTTTATGCCAAATCATATTAGTACCAGCCATAGTCATCATGCCAATACCTCCTATAATTGCTAATCGTTTCATACTATTTCACATGCGCCTCCTGCACAAGCTAATTCACCAGCTAGATCAGTTTCATCTTCAACTTCTACTATATTTGTAAGATTAATATCAGTTAAACTTTTCATCATAGTTTCATATTTGAATTTATCTATATCTTCAAATGGAGCTTGAGTATATGTACCTCCATCATATGGTAGGACAGATAGCCCGTTATAATAGTCCCTATTGTCCCACATCCATTTACCAGCTTTATCCCACTCATCAGCTTTCAAGCTAACGGTAGCTGAAACATTGTGAGTATTGCTACCACGCTTGTGACCTGGTTTTACCCACTCAGTTGCTACTTTCTTTATACGTTCAAGTAAATCAAATGGTGACTCAGTTCTTAGTATAGCATTAGCCGGAGCTTTTTGTGGTATACTAATTACAGCAGTATCATGAGGTCTAAAGTATTCGTCTTCTATCAAATCAGGATGATTTTCAATTAAGTATTTATACATACTTTCGTTTTTACCAACTCTAACTCTACGGACATAATAATCATTATGCCACGCATGAATACCAGATGAAGTTCCTAATGCAAGAGATGTTGTCCCAGCAGGCTTCACAGTTGTACATCGCGCAGCTGGTTTAATCCCTATTTTTTTAGCTGTCTGTTTGTTTTTGCTTACTACTATATCTGCAGCTTCCGTCATATCCAACTGCAGCACAGCGGCAGAGCCTATTCCTGTCATTGATACACCTATAAGGGCGTCCTTCTCTGTCGTATCTTTCCATATGTCTCTTAAATAATGAAAATCAGTATAACCTGCTTGTAGTGTACCTATAAATGAAGCTACTCTACATCTATCATTAAAGTCAATTTGATCTTTAATATCGCTAGCATTTACTTCACATAAGTTACAAAACTGATATGGTCTTAATGCTATTTCACAACAAGGATTTGTACCCCAGTCTTTATCATTGTTAAAATAAATACCTGGTTCACCTGCTCCTGATAGCTCAACACGTTTCCAAAGATCCATAAAAAATCCTTTATGTATTTTATGTCTCATTAATACAGCTGAGTTATTAGCACGTCCACGTTGCGGTGCTTCTTCCCACCAATGTCCAGACTTACAACCTATCATTGCTTCGTCATCTGCAGAAAATAAACTAATTAAAGCTGCTCTACGTATACCACCTGCTAATACAGCGTCAGCAATATGGCAAACAATATCGTGAGCTTGTAGTGTAGTTAGACGATCACCGTCTTCTACATCTTGTAATATTCCTTGCACTTTTACAATACACTCTTTCAAAGGTTGTGGACCTGGCGCTTTGCCACCAGATGTAACTAATTGTGCGCCCTTTGGTCTTATATCAGAATAATCAAAAACTACCTTAGATGATCTCTTAGATCCCATATAAGACGTAATTAATATCTTTATTGCGTCAGCCCAGCCTTCAATACTGTCACCGATTAAATGTCTTCTAGTTCTTTTACTATAAGGTTGATTAACTGAAGGTAGCTTGTCAACATGATGTCGTTGAACAGAGTAACCTACTCCAGTACCACCTAATAGTAAGAACATTATTTCATGAAAACACTCAGTGCTATCAATAGGTAGATAAGCACAATTATAGACTCGATTAGGCGAGATTTCAATCGGTTTACCTCCAAACTGTAGCGAACGCATGCTTGGTAAAACTTTCTTTTCATATACTAATTTATAAGCTTCTTCAATTTCATCAACAAGTTTAGGATATTTTTTAATATGCATGTTTTTATTACGCGTAACTAATTCAGCCCAAGTTTCTCTACGATTTAACTCAGGTACGAATTTAGCATACTTCATATAAACTGTTATATCACTTAGTATCTTGTTGCTTAACTCCATCTTCTTCTTTTTCTTTTTTTGTTACTTCTTTTTTTAGAAACTCTATAGCACGATCATAGTCAGGCATACATTTTATTGTTTCTAATGTTCCAACAGCTAAATGTCTTAGCTGAGTATTTTCATTTATTAATTGCTGTAACACATTTGTTATAGCTTTAATCTTGTTTTGCATTTCTAGCAAAGTACTTTCTTTCATCTTCCTTGTCCTTTATATTTTTTCTTATAATTAACACTGTTTTTAGAATTAGATGTCCTACATTTACTATGAACACCTGGTCTTTTCTTTCTTACTTTAACTCGATACGGTGATAATGTTAGCTTCGCCATATTTTTTACTATATTTAATTAAGTCTTTGTATTTTAAATAACCTTTAGATTCAATACTCCAGTCAATAAACTTTTGTAGTTGACGCTCGGCATATTTTCTTCGGGCTAAATCTTTTTTCTCCCAAGAATTAAGTTCACGGTTTCGTCGCATTCCTTTTGATTTTGTGGTTTATATAACGAATACTTCGGCATTTTTTTTGCAACGTAATTTTTAAATAATTTCCAGCGTAATGGAAAAGATTCATTAGGTCTTCCTTTACATTCAATAATAAAGTCATCTCCAATAAAATCAGGCGTATAACGTATACCAAGTATTTTTCTATCGCTTCTATCGCGGAACTCACCCTTTGAGTTAGCTTGTCTTTCATAACATTTATTTGTAAAGTTAAAAGAAGGGACAAGCTCGTAAGTTTGTCCCTCATATTTAGCTTTGATCTTAGCTTTTTTTAAAGCTATGTACATGTATTTTTCAAGACCTGATTGAAACGTTATGCCGTCATGTTTTACCTTTTTAGATCTAACAGGACCTTGTTTCTTATACCGGCGCGACATGATCGTCCCAGTCTAATTGTGCAGATGAAGCATGTGAAGGATGTGGTGGCCTAAAAGCTTCTGGCAAAGGCTTATTAATACCTAAGATGTTTTCTCTATTATCTTCAGTTAACTCTTCTCTAGCAGCTTGAATATAAAGTATTGCATCCATTAGCTCTTCTTGAACATCATTTAAGTAGCCAGCTAAATCTTTGTGACCGCCGGTTCTTTCATCGTGTAATGTTCTACCATACTTAGCATAGCCAACATCTGATCTTTTAACGAACTTATCGCAGACTCTTTCTACAACAGGATCTCTGAATAATATAGTCTTACTTTTCATCTTTAACAAATGTTCCGTTAACCATTTTACCAGTACGTTTAGATATTACTTTGTATGCAGCATCAATACACTCTTCAATAGTTGTACCACCAAG